>NPIE01009607.1_pt1 | contig 24421 bp, 25 predicted proteins | sample 8637661 | NCBI WGS metagenome assembly NPIE01 (sample SAMN07420842, study PRJNA396082) | bioreactor metagenome | isolation source: sample BA12 brine-fed electro-methanogenic bioreactor BA | place: Japan: Kochi | collected 2016-12-09 | reverse complement strand
TCTTTCGAGATATCTATCATTCCACCCATTCTGGGTTTTTGTTTGTTTGGCTTCAGCGCTTTGTTACAATCATATCACGCCTTCGGCGTTAGTCAGAAATCAAATAAAGATATGGATATAAATTTTATTAAAATACATTAGCAAAACAAAATCCCCGCACAAATGGCATTACTATTAATACGTTATAGAAATTCCAATCTTGTTCTAATCCCGGTGGTATTATAAAAAACTCTTTCGGGATATCTATCCTTCCACCCATTCTAGGTTTTTGTTTGTTTGGCTTCAGCGCTTTGTTACAATCATATCACGCCTTCGGCGTTCTAATCTTTGTATATTTTCTTTTTTAATTATAATCATTCCACGCCTTCGGCGTTTGTTTCTTTGTACACCATCTCTTTTAATTTTCCCACGCCTTCGGACTTCATTTTAGTATCATGTATTGAAATACAAGTATCAAGAGAAATACTGTGAGGATTGTTTTACTCAATAACCTACAGTCATAGGGTTTGTTTTAATTAAATCGATTTTTTTATCTTTTCGGTTAATAATAAGACAAGGGTGAAAATGAAAACTTATAAACTACTCTCCTGGAATGTAAACGGAATAAGAGCCGCCGCAAAAAAAGGATTTCTTGAGTGGTTCAAAAGTGAAAATCCCGATATTCTTTGCGTACAGGAAACCAAAGCATGGGAAGAGCAGCTTGATGAATCGTTGACAAAGGTTGAAGGTTACCACGCTTATTTTGCCGAAGCATTCAAAAAAGGTTACAGCGGAGTTGTTACTTATACAAAAGAAAAACCGATAAGTGTTAAAAAAGGATTCGGGATTGAAGAGTTTGATAACGAAGGAAGAATTGTAATTACAGAATATGAAAAATTTGTTTTGTTTAGTATATATTTCCCCAACGGTAAAAAGAATGCGGAGCGACTGAAATACAAAATGGATTTTTACGAAGCTTTCCAAAATTACGCGGTTGATTTGAAAAAGAAAGGTAGAAAAATTATTGTATGTGGTGATCTAAACACAGCTCACAAAGAAATTGATCTCGCCCGGCCTAAAGCAAACGAAACCGTTTCCGGTTTCCTTCCCGAAGAACGAGCTTGGATGGATCGATTTTTTGCCGATGGATTTATCGATACACTAAGAATGTTTAACGACAAACCGGAAGTTTACACATGGTGGGATGTAATTACTCGATCAAGAGAAAGAAACGTCGGCTGGAGAATTGATTACTTTTTCATCAGTGAAAACTTAAAAAAGAATATCACCGATGCATTCACTTTGCCAGATGTAATGGGCTCGGATCATTGTCCCGTTGGGATTAAAATAAAATTGTAGACACAAAATCCTTATTAGATAGATTATCTAATCAATTTTGCTGCTTAAAACGGTGCAACCTTGTACTTTAACGCATTGACTCTCCGGTGATGTAAATTTCTTCTTTTCCCTTCAACTATATAGGATTTTTTAGTAATAAATTTTTCCTATGCCGGTTTCAGTATTTCATAACTATTTATGAAATCTTCACCTTAGCTTTTTCAAAAAAATAGATATTACAAGCACCGGAGACCGGAGAAACAAAAAGTGAAATCTCAAACCAAAAAGATTTCTTTATTGCGTCGACAGCCGCTTTGAAAAACTTATTTAGATAAACAGTGAAAGTGATTATTTATTACTTTAGGAAAACGTTACGGTGAAAATACTTCCTTTTCCTAATTGAGAATCAACTTTTATCTCGGCTTTGTTGATTTCACGGAACTTTTTTACAAGAGCCAAACCTAAACCATTGCTATCAAACATTTTGGTCCGAAATAAAAAACCATATTACCCTAAGAAAAAATAAATTGCCACTAATTTAACTACAGGATACTTGTACTTTTTCATAAGTACAAATCCTTTCTCTGCTGTTAGAAATGCAATTTACCGGATTTTGCCTTAAAATCAAGTTAATCAGAGAGGAAAAATCCGGTAATTAATGGTTTAGCTGCTCGGTTCAATGCGGAAAAATTAAAGAAGAATTACTACAAGAAACAATGTGAGAAAAAATAACACCATACTAATGGCAAGGTCTCTTTTTACTTGTACCTTACCCTTGAACTCATTTTCATTCAACATTTTAGCACCCTCCATAAATAATTGGATACCCCCTTCTGATATCCGTTTTATTTAACTGTTAATTATCGCAACTCAGTATAGCGATATATTTATTCTTTGTCAATTAATAGTAATTAATATATATTATTAGAAGTCATTCTCAAATGATTGAAATCACTTCTAACTTATTGGAGGCGGGAATCGGGTAGTAATAAAAGGTGTAAAGATTATCCGGAAACTTTTTACAGAGTTTAAATTAGAAAGTTATGCTGCATAACGGATGCTAATAATTTATTGTTGCCGAGACCTGTATCATTACATAGAGCAAAATAACAGTTGCAGCAAAGAATCCTGATGCAAGTATCATCTCTTTTCTTTTTTCTTTCTCGAATGAGTTAATATTATTCATAGTATTTCTCCATTTTGGTTGAACAATTATAGCAACTGATCATTAACTGGATATTAAGCAATGATTAATAAATTGTTAATAGATTCTTCGAACAATCTTGCTGTTAAATACGTCATAATAGAAAACGGAGTTAAAAATGTTTACCTTTTTCTTATGGCTGCTTTTATTATTTATTTGCTGGCCGCTTGCTATTATGGCAATACCGCTTTATCTAATATTTTGGCTTCTCTCGATTCCATTCCGCATTCTCGGATTTGCAGTTGAAGGTTTATTAAAGTTTATTAAAGATTTGTTTTTATTCCCTTCACGTATACTCGGCGGAGCTAAGTAAAAAATTTCCTCTTTGTCAATTGTCTTTTCTGAAAGATTATTATTATCTATGCAGTGAGATAATAATTATAATCTGATGAGTGACATAAACACATTACAATATTTAGTTGACTTAGTTGATGACGATAGCGAAGAAGTTCGCAAACAAATTATTAAAGAGCTCATTAACTACGGCTCAAATTTAGAGGAAGACCTACAAGAGTTTTCAAATGAACTAAGCGAGCAGAAACTTCAATTAATTGAACCTGTGCTTCAAGAAAACCGTCGCCAATGGCTTTATGAAAATTGGAATACTTGGAGAGATGTTAACAATGAATATGAATCGCTTGAAAAAGCGATGGAACTTATTGTTTGTTTTCAAGAAGGAATTTTTTACGAGAACAGTCTCTCTGTTTTGCTTGATAAATATGCCGAGGAGTTTATGAATAAATTTCCTTACGGCAATGAAATTGATCTTGCCAATTTTCTATTTCGTGAAAAAGGATTTATTGGAAGCAAGCATGATTACTATAACCCGCTTAATAGTAATCTGAAATATGCGCTGGAATATAAACAAGGTCTTCCCATTACACTTGCAGTTTTATATATGCTTATAGGAGACAGAGCCGGATTATTTATTCAAGGCTGTAACTTTCCAGGTCATTTTTTGGCGAAGATAAATCAAGATGGCGAAATAATTTTAGTAGACTGCTTTAACCAAGGCAGAATGATTTATGAAACCGAACTGCATGGAATGGTTAAAGATTCTTTTGAAGCCGTAATGAAACTTATAAAATCTCATACATCCGTAAACGTAATCGTCCGTAGAACATTAAGCAATCTTGCCAATGCCTATAAGCAAAAAGGAAATCATATTAACAGTGATTTCTTTTTGAATCTCATCAAAACTACAACCTGGTAATAAAATGAAGACAGTAAGTATACTCGGCTGCGGCTGGCTTGGGCTTCCGCTTGCAAAAAGGCTGCAACTTGAGGATTTTCATCTAAAGGGTTCAACAACAACCAAAAGTAAACTCAAACTGCTTGAAGAAAACGGCATCGAACCTTACCACATAATTCTTGAACCAAATATTAAAGCAAAGAAAATCGAGAACTTTCTTGATACAGATGTTTTAGTGATAAATATTCCGCCGATGCGAAGGGAAAATGTGATTGAATTTTATCCCGCACAAATAAAAAATATTATCAAAGCCATAGAAGATTCTACAATTGAAAAGGTTGTTTTTGTAAGTTCATCTTCGGTTTACGGAAATAACAACCAAATAGTGACCGAAGAATCCGAACTTAATCCCGGGCAAGATTCGGGGAAAGCATTATTGATTGCCGAGGGATTAATGCGTGCAAACATCTTTTTTCGAACAACAATTATAAGATTCGGCGGACTCTTAGGTCCGGATCGTCATCCGGGAAAATTTTTAGCCGGGAAGAAAAATATCAGCGGTGCCGATTCAAAAGTGAACTTAATTCACCTTGATGACTGTATAGAAATTATTACTCAATTAATCAGCAAAAACTTATGGGGTGAAATTTTTAACGCCGCAGCAGATGAACATCCAACAAAAAAAGAATTATACACTAAAGCCGCACAGAGATTAAATCTTGAACCTCCTGCTTTTTCTGATAAAAAAGAAAATTATAAAATTGTCTCTTCAGAAAAACTAAAATTAATGCTCAATTACAAATTTATATTCCCGAATCCTATTGAAATGTTTTAATTTTGTTGAATGATTTCTTTACTCCTAACAATCCTTTGTTCAACAAGCATTGCTCTTATATTAAAATACAGCAGCGTTAATAAGGGCAATCCTGTTTTGCTTTTAGCAAGCAATTATTTTATCGCTTCGGCAATCGGATTTATTTTGTTTTTTATAGAACCGGACACTGAGTTTTCCTTACCGTCTTTAGTTTATGGAGCCGTTCTCGGTGCTGTTTTTGTTTTCAGTTTTTTCTCATTTACCAAATCAATTGATGCAGCAGGCACAGCGCTGTCAACTTTAAGTTCAAGAATTTCTCTGTTTATTCCCGTTGCACTATCAATAATATTTTTCGGCGAAACTCCATCAAGCACAAATCTAATCGGATTTGTATTTACGGCGGTTACAATTTATCTGTTTTATCTTTCGCTTAGAAGAGACAAATCACGAACATTAAAGCTAAGCGATTACTTTTACTTAGCCGGCGTTATGATCGGTATAGGAATAGCAGATTTTTCAATGAAGGTTTTTCAACATACTCGTCCGTTAGAAGAAAAACAATTCTTCATCGCGTCAATATTTTTCTTTGCATTTCTTTACAGCTTCGGAATAGTGTTAATAAAAAAGATTCCATTAAAGCAGAAAACTATTTTGAGTGGTGGAATTCTCGGTATCCCAAATGTGTTCAGCAGTGTTTTCTTAATTGGGGCTCTGCAAAGTATAGCAGCAATACTTGTCTATCCAATAGTTAATGTTGGAGTAATAATCTTGACTGCAATATTAGCCTATCTTTTTTGGAAAGAAAGAGTTAACAGGCTCGGGATTCTTTCGCTACTAACCGGGCTTCTTTCAATTATTTTCTTGACTCTTTAATTTAAGCGGTTTCAACTTACTTTCTAAATACCTATCTTGCACCAAGGGCAAAATGCAGGGAGGAGAAAATGACCCTCATCAGCTTTTTACTTTTACTTGTTATTGCGGCTATTTGCGGCGCAATTGGGCAAAGCATTGCCGGATACAGTATGGGTGGATGTATCATGTCGATTGTTGTGGGATTTATTGGTGCGTGGCTTGGGCTTTGGATTGCCCAAGAATTTCAGATGCCTATGTTTTGGACGATAATAATTGGCGGAAAAGCTTTTCCGATAGTTTGGTCAATTATTGGTGCTACTATTTTTGCACTTATAATCGGATTTGTTGGAAGAGCAATGAAAGATGATTAAGTTTGGATACTAAATTTATTTTGTGATTTTAAGTACCCCTTTACCGGGGTATTTTTTTATAAGGATAATTTATGAGCGATAAAAAACCCAACAGATTAATTAATGAAAAAAGTCCTTACTTACTTCAACATGCTTATAACCCGGTAGATTGGTACCCCTGGGGAAACGAAGCATTCGAAAAAGCTAAAAAAGAAAACAAGCCTATTTTTCTTTCAATTGGTTATTCTACATGCCATTGGTGCCATGTGATGGAACATGAATCATTTGAAGATCCTGAAGTTGCAAAATTAATGAATGAAGTTTTTGTATCAATTAAAGTTGATAGAGAAGAACGCCCGGATATAGATAATATATACATGACTGTCTGCCAAATGATGACAGGCGGAGGAGGCTGGCCGTTAACAATTGTTATGACTCCGGATATGAAGCCGTTTTTCTCCGGAACCTATTTCCCAAAAGAATCGCGGTATGGAAGAATTGGTTTTATTGAATTAATTAAAAACATAGACAGAGCCTGGAAAACCCAAAGAGAACAAGTTGATGAAAATGCCGAGCAAATTACAAGTTACTTGAAGCAGAATTCTATAAATGATGAGGGAACAGATATTCCTCAAGCTGTTTTTCAGGAAACATTCAAATATTATTCTGAGAGATTTGATGAAAAATACGGTGGTTTTAATATATCTCCCAAGTTTCCGAGTCCTCATAATCTATTATTTCTTCTTCGCTACCATAAAAAAACCGGTGAAGAAAGAGCTTTGGAAATTGTGAAGAAAACATTAGTTGAAATGCGTAAAGGAGGAATTTTTGATCATATCGGGTATGGCTTTCATAGATATTCTACCGATCAAAAATGGCTTCTGCCGCACTTTGAGAAAATGTTATACGATCAAGCAATGATGGTTCACGCTTATGTTGAAGCATACCAAGCAACTAAAAACGAAAGTTTCAAAAGTACGGCTGAACAAATAATTGAATATGTTTTGCGTGATATGACTTCACCTGAAGGAGGTTTTTATTCTGCCGAAGATGCTGACAGCGAAGGAATAGAAGGTAAGTTTTATGTCTGGACAACAGATGAAGTAAAAGCAATTTTAGGTGATGAAGACGGTGAGTTGTTTTGTAAGGTATTTAACTTTTCGGAGGATGGTAACTATGAAGAGGAATCGGCAAGAGCAAAAAACGGCACAAACATTCCGCACTTAACCCACTCAATCGAAGAAGTTGTAAAGGAAAGCGGACTCGAGTTTAACCTGCTTATAAATAAATTGAATAAAGCCAGATTAACTCTTTTCGCTGCACGTGAACAGCGTGTTCATCCCGCAAAAGATGATAAAATTTTAACCGATTGGAACGGACTTATGATTTCAGCTCTTGCTAAAGCGGGGAAAGTATTTGATAATGATGAGTTTATAGCTGCGGCAGCAAAAGCAGTTAATTTCATAAACAATAAATTAAAATCAGCCGATGGAAAACTAATCCACCGTTACCGCGATGGTGAATCAAAACTTGATGCAACTCTTGACGATTACGCATTTAATATTTGGGGACTGCTTGAGCTATACGAAGCAACTTTTGATCTTCCCTATTTAACCCTAGCTATTGAACTCAACAACATTTTAATGAAACATTACTGGGATAATTTAAACGGGGGTTTCTTTTTTACACCCGATTTCGGTGAGAACCTGCTTGTCCGTACAAAAGAAATTTACGACAGCGCTATTCCATCCGGCGCATCGGTAATGATGAACAATTTAGTTAGACTTGGTAGAATTACTTCAAACGAAGAATATGAAAAGGCAGCAGACAAATTAAGTAAATCTTTTTCCGAAAATGTTCAGAAGGCACCACAGGCTTTCACTCACTTTTTGAGCGGTTTGGATTTTGCCAAAGGTCCGTCATTTGAATTACTTCTTGCCGGTAAAACTATAGATGAACTCAAACTGTTTACAAAAACACTTACCGAAAATTTTATTCCCAATAAAATTGTGCTTTGTGTAACTGAAAATAATTTTGAAGAGTTAAAAAAATTAACACCGTTTATAGCAAACTACTCATTTGATTTCTCCAACGCGCAAGCTTATGTGTGCAGAAATTTTGCTTGTGAACTACCGGTTGATTCACCGGACGAAATGATGGAACTTATGAGTAGTAATGTTTGAATTGTAGAGACGCCTTATAAGGCGTCTCTCCGCTCAACCTAATTTAAAGCTCGGCAAATCGTCTCTACGAACTTAAAACTTATTACCCAACATTAAACTTAATCAAATCAGCCAGTATATATCCCGTTTCTTCAAGTTCAGGGTCATCAACTCGCAAATCTTTCTTGGTTACTTCACCTTTTTCGATAACCGTAATCTCAGTATTTGAGGCGCGTTCTTCTTCTCTTTTTTTGTCTTTTTTCTCGGCTAATTCACGTTCTTTTTTTCTTACTTCTTCATTTAATGAAAATTCTTTTTTCTCTCTTCTCTCCTTATAATCTTCAATATCTTCCAACATATATTGAAATTCGAGATTGTTTTTAATTCTCTCTTCGTGCCTGCTTCGTAGTTTTGGTATTACGCGGGACAAGTCAGCGAACTTTTGATAATTGGTAGACCTAATTTGGTCCCAAGGAAGTGCACTTGGCTTAGAGCTTTCACCGTAATCTTCCGGATCAACCGCACTGGGGAACATAATATCCGGAATAACCCCCATATGCTGGGTACTGCTTCCTGTTACACGATAATATTTTGCTATAGTTAGTTTAACTTTACCTTCCTTTTCATCTTTGTTCCTGTTAAACATCCCGAGGTCTATTAGATTTTGTACTGTACCTTTACCGTAAGTAGTTTCTCCTACAACTATTCCCCTTCCGTAATCCTGAATAGCAGCTGAGAAAATTTCGGATGCTGATGCACTGTATCTGTTAACCATTACCGCAAGAGGGCCGTCATACACAATATTGTTGTCGGGGTCGCGACCTACTTCAATAGTACCGTTCGAATTACGAACTTGAACAACCGGTCCGTCTTCAATAAACAAACCCGTTAATTCAATAGCTTCCTGAAGAGAACCGCCGCCGTTTTCACGAAGGTCAACTATAACTCCATCAACATTTTCTTTCTTTAATTCTTCCAATAATTTTCGAACATCTCTTGTTGTACTCTTATAATCGGGATCACCTTTTTTTTGCCCTTCAAAATCGATGTAGAAAGCGGGGACATCAATCACGCCTAATTTATATTCGACACCATCGTTTTCAATCAAAATGATTTCACTTTGAGCTGCTTGGTCTTCCAATTTTACTTTGTCTCTAACGAGTTGAATTTCTTTTGTAGACATATTCACTTCGGATTCTGCAGGAATGATATTCAATCTAACCAACGTACCTTTTTCACCCCTTATTAATTGGACAACATCATCAAGCCGCCAGCCTACAACATCAACCATTTCACCATCTTCGCCTTGAGCAACGGCTACAATTCTATCATCTTTTTTAAGCAACCCGCTTTTATCTGCCGGTCCGCCGGGAATAATTCTTGTTACCTTTGTATAATCACCATCGGAGGTTAATTGAGCACCTATTCCTTCAAGTGAGAGACTCATATCAATATCAAAGTTTTCGGAAGTAACAGGTGAAAAGTATGAAGTGTGGGGGTCGATTGCTTCGGTGTAAGCATTCATATAAATTTGGAATACATCTTCTTCATCATATTGAAGAACAATTTTATGATAGCGATGATATCTATCGCTTAAAGTTTTCGAAATATCTTCCCAGTCTCTTCCGTCAAGTTTTCTATTAAGAGCATCATTTTTAAGTCTCTTTCTCCAAAGTTCATCTAACTCCTCTATAGTTGAAGCCCAGTCTGCATCTTTCCTATTGGGAATAAATGTTTCGTCTTTTGTGTAATCAAATTCGTTTTTTAATGCTGTATCAACATACTTTATTCTTTCGTTCAAACGCTGTTTAAATCTATTAAAAATTGCGTAACCTTCATTAAGCGTTCCTGTTAAAAGGTAATCGTCAAATTTATTTCTGTATTGTTCAAACTCGTCGATATCGGATTTGAGGAAATACATTTTATTGTTATCCAGCATTTTAATATAGTTGTCAAAAATTACCGATGATAGAGAATCATTTAGATTAAACTTTTTATAGTGATACCTGGAAATTAATTGAGTTATAAGTCTATTGTCTTGCGAGTGATCCGCATCGGGGAGAATAACTTTTGCAGAATCTATATCCGAATTTTTTGCAATTAATTCATCAATCGATTGCGCTTTGCAGCTTATTAATGCTACAATCAATAGTGATAAGAAAAACAATTTTTTCATAAAGTTTACCAGTTTTTTACGATTTTGATTACTATAATACATTAAGATAATAGATTAGTTTCAAATTTTTGATTTATTTTTTGAGTTGCAAAGATAGTCAAAACTACATTCAATTAAAGGAATTTGACGGATGGATATTGAATTAGTTCGTCAATACTGCATAAAAAAAACCATGGTTTCCGAAGGATTTCCTTTTAACGAAACAACTCTTGTTTTTAAGGTGATGGGGAAAATTTTTGCCCTGCTTAACCTTGAATACCCTCATTCAATTAGTTTGAAATGTGATCCGGTAAGAGCTATTGAACTAAGGGAAAAATATGAGGATATAAAACCCGGATACCATATGAATAAAAAGCATTGGAATACACTCGATCTAACCGGTACACTTAGTGACAAACTTATCCGAGAATTAATAGATTATTCGTATGAGCTGGTTGTAAAAAGTTTACCTAAAAAAATACAATCCCAGCTAAATAGTAATGCTGAATAATCACCAACCAATTATACGTACAAATATCTTTTTATTTTTTGCGTAGGTGTTTTTTCAAACGGTTCGGGTTGTTCCAATACCCTGTGCAATTTCGAAAAAGTAGAAACTCGGTTGTTAATCTCGTTTAATATGTCGACAAGTATTTTATCAATAATTTCTCTCGATTTTGTCTCATTCAACTTTTCAATTTGATGATCCTGGTCTATGCTGTCGTAATTCAAAAATACTCTTGCAATAAGTTTACCTTCTTTTTCATGAACTAAGGACTCAAACACATAAGGATTTTCATTAATTAATGATTCTATCTCTTCGGGATAAATGTTTTTACCGTTCGACCCGATTATTACATTTTTTGATCTTCCTTTTATAAATAAGTAACCGTCTTCATCCAGAACTCCCAAATCACCTGTTTTAAACCACCCGTCATCATTTAAAACTTCTTTTGTTTTTTCGGGGTCTTTGTAATAACCTTTCATAACCATTGGACCCTTAGCAAAAACTTCACCCTCCCCGGTGTTGGGATCTTTTTCACGTATATCAATTTGAACATCTGGAATTGGCTTACCGGCAGAACGATACCTAATACCATCGGGATTTGTGCCGGTTAAAAGCGGCGAAGTTTCGGTTAACCCATAACCAACCGCATAAGGAAAACCGCCCTCTTTCATAAACCTTTCCACGTCTGCCGAAAGCGGAGCACCGCCAATACAAAACATTCTTAGTTCATTACCGAATGTTTTAAGAAGTTTTTTACCGGCAACCTTATGAAGTTTTTTGCGAACCGCTGGTACTTTATAAAGACTCCGTATAACTGCCTTTGATGTAAGCTGAGGAAGGATTTTCAATTTGAATATTTTTTCTATAACAAGAGGAACGGCTATCATTACTGTTGGCTTTACTTTTTCAAGAGCCGGAAGAAGCGCTGCTGCAGTCGGCGGTTTATCTAAATAATATATTGCCGTACCGCACAACATTGGCGTAACCAAACCAAGCGTTGATTCAATAGTATGAAACAGAGGAAGAATCGAAAGCATTCTATCCTTTTCCGATAGAGTAACTATTCCTAAAGTTGAAATTGCATCCGATACGATGTTTCGATGAGTAAGCATAACCCCTTTTGAATGCCCTGTTGTACCTGAAGTATAAAGTATGGCTGCCAAATCATCTTCTTGAATTTCATCGGTTGTAAGCCCGACAAACTTCATCGCCGCTTGTTTAATTTTTTCTAATTCCTTTTTACCACTATTTAATACCTCTTTTAACAAATCACTCTTTGTGTGCGGCGGAACAATTGATAAATCATCAATCAATATTTTTGTTTCAAGAGCATCGTTTATAAAGTCATCTATTTTATTAAACATCTTACTCGAAATAAAAATCGCTCTGCTTTCCGAATGACGAAGAATATGATGTACTTCGGAAGAATGAAACTCAGTCATAATTGGAACAGCTATTGCCCCGAGCGAAAATATAGCGAAATATGCTATGCTCCAATTCGGCTGGTTTTCACTAAGGATTGCTACTTTATCACCTTTCTTAATTCCGCTGTCTTTCAAAAAATTAGCAACTGATGATACCTTCTCTCCAAACTGTGCATATGTGATAGGCTCTTTATCAACCCAAGAGACAAAATTTTTATCGGGGAACTGACTACAAGCAGAGTTTAAGACTTCAAACAATGTACGCTTATTAATTTGTACCATTTTATTATTCCTTTATACTGGGTCTATGTGCACAAAAACTTGCTGCACTTCATCCATTTCTTCAATTGCATATTTAACATTTTTGCCAATTTCATGAGAAATTTCGGTACTTGTTTCTTTCAGCACTTCAATGTGGATTTCAATATGTAATTTATCACCAATATAGTGAGACCGCAAGTCGTTAAATCCTTCTACGCCATTAATTTTCATTGCCTTATTCGCAATTTCAATTACCAAATGTTCATCGGCTGATTTCCCCATTAAATAGTCAATATTTTCTTTAGCAACTTCCCATCCGGTTTTGAAGATAAACAGTGCAACCATAATTCCTGCAATTCCATCAACAAAACGTAAACCGAACGAAACACATACAACTCCCGTAAGGGCAATTGCAGATGCAAGCACATCATTTAAACTGTCGATACCGGCAGCATTCATTGCGGGGGAGTTAAATCTTGCACCAATATTTTTTTGGTATTTACTTAGAATAATTTTTATCAAAATAGTTGATCCTAATACAACATATATTGACCAATGTATTTTTATATCCTGCGGATGAATTATTCTTTTTATTGATTCTTCTACAATGTTTATGCCCACTACAAATGCGAACACCGCAACAATAAAAGCTGCAATAGGTTGTGCGGCAGTGTGACCGTATTGATGTTTTTCATCGGGTTCGTGAGTGGATATTTTTACAGCATACTTTATTCCGAGTGAAGATATAATATCGGTAAGAGAATTAACAGCTTCGGAAATAACCGCAATCGAATTTGAAATTATTCCCACAACTGCTTTTAAAACAAAGAGTATTAAATTTACAAGAATAGAATACGATGTTGCTTTATGTAGATTTTTTGACATGTTTTAATATAAAAAAAGGCTGACTATTAATTTAAGCCAGCCTTAAATAATACATTTAACATTCCTTAGGCTCTCTCCTCCCAAACTTGTGCAATAGTAACAATCATTTTTACAGCCATTTCCATATCTTGGATTGCAACATATTCGGTAATGGCGTGGAAATTATGTCCACCGGCAAAAAGGTTGGGTGTTGGTAACCCCATATAACTTAGTCTTGAACCATCTGTTCCACCGCGGATTGCAGATTGAATAGGTTTTATTTCCAATCTCTTTAACGCTTCTAATGCGTTTGCTTCAATTTCGGGATGTTGGTCTAATATTTCTTTCATATTTCTGTATTGCTCAATCACTTCAAATTCATAATCGGCACCGGGAAATTTGGCAACTGCTTTTTTAACTAAGTCTTCAAGAATTTCTTCGAACTCTTTTAATTTTGCTGTAATGAAGTCTCTTATGATAAATTTAATAGTAGTTAGTTCTTCGTTTCCTTCCATTGAAACAGGGTGAACATAACCTTCCCGTCCCTCGGTTGTTTCAGGAGAAAGTTTATCTTTCGGCAAACTCTCGATAAAGTTCGCAGCGACTTTTAATGAATTTACCATTTTACCTTTTGCATAACCGGGGTGAACATTAATACCTTTAATTTTTATAACAACCGCATCGGCGCTGAAAGTTTCGGTTTCAACTTCACCAAGAGTTGAGCCGTCAATTGTATAAGCATATTTTGCACCGAATTTTTCAACATTGAATTTTTCGGCGCCTCGCCCAACTTCCTCATCAGGTGTAAAGCAAATTTTAATTGTTCCGTGCTTAACTTCGGGATGTTTAATGAGATAATTTACCGCATCCATAATTTCGGCAATACCGGCTTTGTCATCAGCACCCAATAGAGTTGTTCCATCAGTGGTAATGATATCAAAACCGATCATATCCTTTAACTCAGGATTGTTTTTCTCTTCAATTACAACACCTTTTTCTTTGTTTACAACAATATCTCCGCCTTGATAATTCTTATGAATTTGAGGATTAACATCTTTACCTGAAACAGCGGGAGAGGTATCAACGTGGGCGATGAAACCTATTGTGTCAACTTCTTTATCGGTGTTTGAAGGGAGAGTTGCCATCACATATCCGTTTTCATCCATATGTGCATCTTCAAGACCGAGTTCTTTTAATTCTACTACCAATGCTTTTGAAAGTTCTAATTGCTTTTGGTCGCTGGGGAATGTTGGTGAGTCTTCTTTTGATTGAGTATCGTATTTTACGTATTTCAAAAATCTGTCAACCACTGTAAAATTATAATTAGAATCAAACATAATCGCCTCATATTTAGATATTAACTAATGATTTAGAATTTTAATAATATCGAAATTGGGTCTCAAATTCAATATATTGAAATGTTTGTTAAACTATTTGAGATAGTATATGAATGTTGTTTCTCTTATTAAAAAGAAACGAGACGGCAAAACCCTAAAACTTGAAGAGATTGAATTCCTGGTGAAAGGTTTTGTAGAAGGAAAGGTAACTGATTATCAGTTTGCGGCTTTTCTGATGGCGGGATTTTTACAAGGCTTTGATAACAATGAGACTTCTGCATTAACAAGTACGATGCTTCACAGCGGAAAAGTAATCGATCTTTCTGAAATTAAAGGAGCAAAAATAGATAAACATTCTACCGGCGGAGTGGGAGACAAAACATCTTTAATACTTGCACCGATAGTTGCGGCGGCCGGAGTTAAAGTACCGATGATTAGCGGTCGGGGTCTCGGGCATACCGGCGGTACATTAGATAAACTTGAATCGATTACCGGTTTTAAAACAGATTTGAATTTAGATGAATATAAATCGGTGCTGGAAAAATGCGGTGCGGTATTAATCGGACAGACAAAAGATATTGCTCCTGCCGATAAACTTATTTACGCACTCCGCGATGTCACCGCAACAGTTGAATCAATACCATTAATTACTGCCTCAATTATGAGCAAAAAATTGGCGGAAGGAATTGACGGACTTGTGCTTGATGTAAAAACCGGCAGTGGTGCTTTTATGAAAACTCTAAAAGATTCTACCGCTCTTGCACAATCACTAATTGATACGGCTAAGTCATTCGACAAAAAAGTTATAGCTTTTATTACCGATATGAATCAGCCGCTTGGGAATTATATCGGGAATTTTTTAGAAGTCTATGAATCAATAAAAGTTTTGCAAGGTGAAGAAATTGATGACTTAAAAGCTCTTTCAACAACTCTTTCGGGCGCAATGATTTATCTCGGCGGAAAAGCCGAATCAATTGAGGAAGGTATACAAATTTCCGAAGAGATGATAAAATCAGGTAAAGCTTTTGATACATTTATTAAAATTACCCAAGCGCAGGGTGGTGATGTGAATTATCTAAATAACCCGGACAGCTATCCAAAATCAAAACACAACGAAATAATTTATGCCGATAAAGATGGTTATTTAAGTGAAGTTGATACCTATCAAATTGGTATGGCTGCGCTTGAGCTTGGCGCCGGAAGACAAACATTGGAGGATAAAATCGACCCAAAAGCAGGATTGATTTTCCATCCTAAGATTGGTGATAAGATAAATAAAGATGACAAATTGGTTGAACTTTTTACCGATAAAGAAGAGAAAATCGACGAGGTAAAAAAGTCGATTAATAAGGCTATTACAGTTGACGTTAAATCGGTAGAAAAATTTGAGTTGATAAAAAAAGTTCTGAAATAAAGTTTAATATTATTAATAATGACAGGAGGAAACATGTTATTTATAGTTGCTTTGATTGCAGGAGTTATAGCTTTTTTTGCTTTTAGAAAATTTAAGAGAACCGGTAGAAGACAAGAATCCGCTGCCGCTTTGGGCGGAACTGCTGTTGCGGCTGTAGTGGCTGTGTTACAATTATTTACTGTTGTTCCAGCCGGTACCGTAGGGGTAATTGATTTCCTTGGAAATGTAAGCGATAATACTTTGAAAGCCGGTGTGAACTTAGTTAATCCAATGGCTAACGTTATCAAGTTCAGCATAAAAACACAAGAGTTCAAAGAACAAATGAATGTCCCTTCCGAAGAGGGATTAAGTGTTAACTTGGAAATAAGTCTGCTGTTTAGATTAAATCCGGATCAAGCTAACCAGATTTACAAAACAGTCGGACCAAACTACGCCGATATTATTTTGATGCCTCAATTTCGTTCTGTAGTACGCGGTGTTACAGCTAAATACCAGGCAAAAGCACTTTACACGGCATCACGAGAAAAGCTCGCGAATGAAATTATGAATGAGTTGAGCGCACTTGTAAATCCTCGCGGAATTCAAATTGAAGCAGCCGCATTAAGACAAATTGTTCTGCCGCCGGGATTAACAAAATCTATTGAAGAAAAACTTCAGGCTGAGCAGGAAAGCGAAAGGATGCAGTTTGTTCTTAAACGTGAAGAGCAAGAAGCAGAAAGAAAACGAATTGAAGCAAAAGGTATTTCCGACTTTCAAAATATTGTTTCCGAAGGTATCAACGAACAACTCTTGAAGTGGAAAGGTATTGAGGCTACTGAAAAACTTGCACAGTCTACAAACACTAAAATAGTAGTCATTGGTTCCGGTAAAGATGGTTTGCCGATAATTCTTGGCGGAGATAAATAAACAAGAAACCCAACTTCTTAAAGAAGTTGGGTTTCTGTGAAACATATATGGCACAACCGAAAAAAATAAAATTAGAAAGCAAAGACAAACTTTTAATTGAGTGGGATGACGGTGAAATTTATCGTTATCCCCTCACCTATTTACGTGATGAGTCACTCGATGCGGAAAATAAAGGCGAGACCATTCTATGGCGTGAGTACGCACCCCCTCCAAAAGGTTCAGATAAACCCGGTAAGTATGAGGTTGCAAATGTTGAAATAGTCGGCAACTACGGAATAAGCATAACTTGGAAGGATGGTTACGATTACGGAATTTATTCCTATGATTTACTTCGTGCTTGGGGAAAGTATTTTGCTTCTATCAAAGATCTTCATCAAGATTTCGATAAACACTCCGGAAAGAAAGATAATATCGTGCCTATGGCACTTTCTTTGTTTTCTTCACTTTCTGTTTTACCATAATATCGCACCTACGGTGCTCTAAAGCAAAATGAACCATAATACTTTAGCTCCACCAGGAGCTGTATTATAGATTTTATCATCATAACGCACCTACGGTGTCTAAAACAAAATTAGCTTTAGATTTTTTGCTCCGGTAGAAGCGACATTATGGTAACACTCACCAGAATCAAATAAATAAGAGCGTCGTAGATGCGGCATTGAACTGTTTAAGTTATTCTCCCTTCTCCAACATCATAACCGAACTGAAAACTAAAATCACACCCAACTGAAAAATTATTGGCGTTGCTACAAGATCACCACTCATCAGCGCAAGATTGAGCAACAGAATTTTCAATCCATAGTAGAAGGCTTTTGAGAGAGCAATACTCAAAGCCATTGAGGCAAACTTATTCTTAAGCTTTTCAACAAAAGCAAAATATAAGAAGGCATTAAAAAGTAACTCGCCAGACATAATCACTGCTTTATAAAACATAGGATGACCGGAGACGAGCATCGAGAAAATCGGCATTGATACCGCAATTAAAAATACATTTCTTTTTGAGGTAAACATTATTGAAAGAACCAGCATCAATCGCATAGGCTCCGCATAATATAGCGGAATCGCAAAGAGATGAGAAAAAACCGGAACTAAGTATATAACCGCTAAGGCCATGATATCGAATAGCGCTGGTTTAACAAACTGCTTAGTCCAAATTTTATTGAGTACTCCTTCCATCGCATTATCATAAATTTTTCTTGAAGTGATTGCAATATATTTATATCTTCCATTAAAATAAACAAGACTTATTTATCTACTATAAGACTTGGAGTCTTTTATGAAACGCCGAGAATTTTTCATTAAATCTGCAGCAGCAGGAATTGGAACCGCAGCATACTTAAAATTTGGGAATAACCTAAGTCTATTTGCAAATACTAAAACTGCACCCGAAGATATTTTTGATCTTGTAGCAATTAAAGGTGGCGAACCGGACGAAATGTTCAAAAGAGCAATCAAATCTCTCGGCGGAATGAAAAACTTTGTAAAACCTAATCAGACTGTTGTAGTAAAACCTAATATTGGATGGGATGTATCGCCGGAAAGAGCCGGCAACACAAATCCTAAGTTAGTAGGACAAATAGTAAAAGATTGCTTCGACGCCGGCGCAAAGGATGTTTACGTTTTTGATCATACCTGTGATAGCTGGACTAAGTGTTATACAAACAGCGGCATCGAAAAAGCAGTAAAAGATGCAGGGGGCAAAATCGTCTCCGGTGCAAGCGAAAGCTATTATCAACGAATTGATATCCCGAGAGGAAAAAGATTAAATGAAGCAAAAGTACATGAGCTAATTTTAGAATCCGACGTATTTATAAATGTACCGATACTTAAAAGTCACGGCGGCGCAACAATAACAGCAAGCATGAAAAATATGATGGGAATTGTTTGGGACAGAGGTTACTGGCACAGAAATGATTTGCATCAATGTATTGCAGATTATGCTACATTAAAACAGCCGGATTTAAATATTGTTGATGCATATTGGGTTATGAAAAGAAACGGACCACGAGGGGTTTCAGTTAATGATGTTATCACGCTGAAATCACAAATAATATCTACCGATATCGTTGCTGCCGATACTGCCGCTACTAAGTTATTCGGGTTAGACCCCAATGATATTGGGCATATAGTTTATGCAGAGCAAATGGGAGCAGGTACTATGGATTTATCTAAACTAAAAATTGACCGAATTATGTTGTAATTATATATGAATTATTCACTGCTTAAGAAAGCGAGAGTGTTTATCTCGCTCACTTTCTTTTTATCATTATCGGTTCTGTTTCTCGACTTAACTTTTTCGCTTCCGGAAAAATTTTCCGACTATCCTTTGTACTTACAATTCATTCCATCCCTTCTCAAGTTTTTGTTAATAGGAAGTTTTGCAGCAGCAGGGTTCATTTTTGTTTTAGTAATGACTTTTTTATTCGGAAGAGTGTATTGCTCATCTGTTTGCCCACTCGGAATTTTGCAGGATATAATTTCTTTCATTTCAAAAAAAGTGAAGAGAACGAGATATGTTTATAAAAAACCTTTATCCAAAACTCGATATTCTCTTTTAATTGTTTCAATAATTATCCTTTTGAGCGGTTCGGTTTTTGCATTGAACTTGCTTGATCCTTACAGCAATTTCGGTAGAATTCTATCTAATATTGTTCAGCCGGTTGCGGTTGGTTTAAACAACTCCGTTGCATTCTTTTTAGAAAATTTGAATTTGTATTGGATTTACCCGGTTGAGTTTAGAGGTATTCATTTATTCTCTCTTCTTTTCAGTTTTGGAGTTTTGATTTTAGTCGGATGGATGAGTTACAAGCACGGAAGGCTGTATTGTAATACGGTTTGTCCGGTTGGTACGTTTTTAGGATTTATTTCAAAATATTCTCTTTTTAAAATTGGTATCAGTGAATCGAACTGTATTAGTTGTGGTTTATGTGAAAGAGTTTGTAAAGCAAATTGTATCGATACGGATAATTCGTCAATTGATTTTGAAAGATGTGTTGCATGTTTTAATTGCTTCACTTCATGCTCAACCGATGCCATTGAATACCAATTTAGATACAAGAAAAAACAAGAACTTGAGGCGGTAATTGATATTTCTAAAAGAGATTTTTTCGTTAATTCGGCGGTTTACTTTATCGGTGCGAACACAATTTTAAACGCGCAGAAAAAGATAGAAGTTTATAAAGACAGCACAGTTCGCATAATTCGTGAAAGTGCTGTTTCGCCCCCCGGCTCTATTTCAATTGAAAACTTCACCGATAAGTGCACGGCTTGTCATCTCTGCGTAGCCGCTTGTCCGACTCACGTTATTCAACCGTCATTTTTAGAATACGGCTTTCTGGGAATGATGCAGCCGAGAATGGATTACATCAAAGGTTTTTGTAATTATGATTGTATTATCTGCGGAGAAGTTTGCCCGAGCGGAGCTATACTTCCTCAAAAAGTTGAAGAGAAAAAATTGATTCAACTCGGTAAAGCTACTTTCGTAAAAGATAACTGCATTGTTTATTCACAAGGAACCGATTGCGGAGCATGCGCTGAGCATTGTCCTACTAAAGCTGTCCGCATGGTAATGGACACCGATCCGGACGTAATGAAAAAAGCGCCAAAAATTGACGAAGAAATCTGCATCGGTTGCGGTGCATGTGAATATGCTTGTCCGACTAAACCATACAAAGCTATATACGTAAAGAGCAACCCGATTCACTTAGCCGCAAAGAAACCAAAAGAGAAAGAATTAGAGCAGCCTGATTTGGAAGAGGTATTTCCGTTCTGAATAGCATAAAATATTAAACTTTTTGAAGAGCCAAAGTATTTTTAGGAAACTCTTTCAAAAGTTGTTTGTCCGCCGTAACCAATCTTACATTTAACTGTTTTGCCAATGCAACAAATTCACAATCGTATGCTGAGCATATTGAAATGTTAACCAACTCAAGAACTTGTGTTGAATTTACATTGTATTCAACGAGTCTTAGTTTATTTTCAACGAACTCGATTATTTCCAAAGCCTCGGTAAGAGTTAAATTTTTCTTTCTCAAATATAGAGCAAGTACATTTCTGAATTCAGATTTCCAAAGAATCGGGACTGCCCACTCTCCATCTGTTTTGAGAAGTTTGAATGTTTTCTCTTTTAAAGTTCCATTGAGGGCGAAATGTGCAATTACATTTGTATCAACAACAATCAAGTCCGGCCCCATTCTTTTGCTTCTTTAATCTCTTTTGAAGTAACATGGACATCGATTCTAGAATGAAGTTCTTTCACTTTTTCGATCACTTCATTTGAGTCGTATTCGGTGCTTATTGTGCTTTGTTCTAATGTATGAATTATTTCACTATTCAGACTTCTTTTAAACCGCTTTGCTCTTTTTTTCAGTGCACGATAAACTTTATCCGGAAGTTTTTTCAACGTTATTTGTGTCATATTTTATTCACCATTTTGGTTCCAATATGGTTCTAATATAAATATTTTGCTATGTTTCGTCAATAAAAAAGCCCAACCGTTTCCGATTGGGCTTTAAGACAGAAATTATTCCAAACCAGAATTATGTTCCTGCACTGTAATCATCCATATATTTCTTTTGTTCGCTGGTAAGTTTATCGATCTTATAACCCATGGTTTTCAATTTAATCTCGGCAATTTCTTGGTCTTGTTCTTCAGGAATATCAATTACATCGGGATCTAATAGAACACCTTCTTTATCGAGTGCAGCCAACCTTAATTGAGACATGAACTGGTTAGCAAACGACATATCCATAACTTCACTTGGATGTCCTTCAGCTGCAGCCAAGTTCACTAATCTTCCTTGAGCAAGAACATATATTCTGTTACCGTTCTTTAAAGTATATTCTTCATTATTGGCTCTAACTGTTCTCTTTGCTTTTTTAATTTTTTCAAGATCATCGAGATTCAATTCGCAATCATAATGACCGGTATTGCAGACGATAGCTCCGTCTTTCATTTTCTCGAAATGTTTTTTTACAACAATATCTTTAACACCGGTTGCAGTAATAAAAATATCACCGATCTTTGCAGCCTGATCCATAGTCATAACAGTATGACCGTCAAGTGTAGCTTTGAGAGCGGCAGTAGGTTTAACTTCTGTTACAATTACGTTTGCACCCATACCGGCGGCACGCATTGCAACACCTCTACCGCAATGTCCGTATCCTGCTACAACAAAGTTCTTGCCTGCCAATAGAACAGAAGTTGCTCTCAAAATTCCATCGATAGAAGATTGACCGGTTCCGTAAACGTTGTCGAAATCCCATTTTGTTTCCGCATCATTAACTGCAACAACAGGATAAAGCAATTTACCATCAGCAGCCATTGCACGCAGCCTGTGAACACCGGTTGTTGTTTCTTCTGTTCCACCTATAATATTTTCAGCTAATTTTCTGTGCTTGTTATGAACGGTAAAAATTAAATCGGCGCCATCATCTAAAGTAAGATTAGGCTTCATATCAAGTGTTCTGTCGATTGACCAATAGAAGTCTTTTACATTTTGACCGTGCCAAGCATAAATTTCCGTTCCACCTTTTGCCAATGCGGCGGCGATATCATCCTGAGTTGAAAGCGGATTACATCCGCTCCAGCTTACTTTAGCCCCGGCGGCTTTAAGCGTTTCTACCAAAACTGCCGTTTCTTTTGTAACGTGTAAACAGCCGGCAATTTTATATCCTTTCAACGGCTTTGTTTTACTGTACTTTTCTCTCAAAGCCATCATTACGGGCATTCTTGATTCCGCCCATTCGATTCTTTTTCTACCTTCGGCAGCTAATTTTAAATCGCGTACTTTGTACTTTCCTTTTTTATAATCCATTACTTTTAAATGCTCCTTTATTTTTTAGGTAAATATTTCTTAAACGTTGGTACCAAATCCAATTGTTCCCAAGTAAAAGTTTTTTCATTCCGGCCAAAGTGACCGTACGAAGAAGTTTTTTGGAAAATCGGATTTCTTAATTTTAATTTTTTGATAATTCCTTTTGGCGTAAGATCAACTTCTTTTTTTATCATTTTTGAAATTGCTTCATCCGAAATTTTTCCCGTTCCTTTTGTATCAACATATATAGAAACCGGTTCGGCAACACCGATGGCATATGACAATTGCACTAAACATTCTTTAGCTAATTTGGCAGCCACTATATTTTTTGCAACATAGCGAGCAGCATAAGTTGCACTTCTATCAACTTTGCTCGGGTCTTTACCGGAAAAAGCACCGCCGCCGTGAGGTGCCCATCCGCCGTATGTATCAACTATAATTTTTCTTCCGGTTAAACCGCTGTCTCCGTGAGGACCACCAATTTCAAATCGCCCGGTTGGATTTACATAATACTTGGTTTTACTATCTAAATATTTTTTCGGTATAACGTGTTTGATTACATGTTCGATAACATCTTTTTTTATTTGGGATTGTTTTACTTTTGCATCATGCTGGGTTGAAATTACAACGGCATCAACCCGTAGAGGTTTATGGTTATCGTCGTATTCAATCGTTACTTGAGATTTTGAATCCGGACGAAGATACGGCATTAGATCTGGTTTACGTTTTCTTATGTATGTCAATCTCTGCATAAGTTTATGTGCATACATAATAGGCATAGGCATATATTCTTTAGTTTGATCACAAGCATAACCGAACATAATACCCTGGTCGCCGGCTCCTCCTTTATCTACACCCATTGCAATATCGGGAGACTGTGAATGTATTGCATTTAACACCGAACAAGATTCAGAATCAAATTTATACTCTGCTTCTGTGTAACCGATTTGTTCAACTGTTTTTCTAACCACATCTTGAACATCGACGTAAGCCTTAGTAGTAATTTCACCGCCGACTAAAACGAGTCCCGTTGTTACAAATGTTTCGCAAGCTACTCTTGCATTTGGGTCTTGTTCTAATATTGCATCTAATATACCATCGGATATTGCATCACACACTTTATCCGGATGACCTTCCGAAACAGATTCGGATGTAAATAAGTAGGACATTTATACCTCTACTATTATCTTTGTAAAATTTTTTCGTAAGTGAATGAAATAAAATCACTTATATATAAAAACAATAACATCAAAATTACCCAATACCCTAACTATTAGCAAATAAGTTGCTTTATAAAATATATTTATAAATAAAGATCACATAGAGATATAATTATGGAGAGAATTAATACAAGAACAAAGTAAAGTTAAATACATTGAGATGTTTATAGCTTTTTATATTCAATAAAATTCATAAGTAGTTCTTTACTTAACTCTTAGTCCAACTACAAATGATATGTAGAAAGAACTCTGATATAAATCGGGGAAGTTATTTACTTTAATACCTGTTCCCGACAGTGTATACAGGTAACTATCGTCAATAGTAACTAAATTATAGCTTCCGCCTATTTCAATTCCGATAGGGATATTATAGCCTTCAAATCCCGGATCAATTATATAATTAAATACCAAAGCCAATTTAAGAAACAAATCCGTTCGCCTTATTTCATTGATTACTATCTGTTTAGAATTATAAAGCTCATCCCAGCTTATTTCATCTAGCAAATATTTTTTGATATCAATAGCATTTGCGTTTATGCCCAATGAAAACATTGGATATAGGCAATACCGGTTAGTATTAAGTATGATGTACCCCAAAAACTAGACAAAAAAATAGCTTAATTTA
>NPIE01007354.1_pt1 | contig 24429 bp, 16 predicted proteins | sample 8637661 | NCBI WGS metagenome assembly NPIE01 (sample SAMN07420842, study PRJNA396082) | bioreactor metagenome | isolation source: sample BA12 brine-fed electro-methanogenic bioreactor BA | place: Japan: Kochi | collected 2016-12-09 | reverse complement strand
ACCGGTCTCGTTGACCCAGCCGTCCAGCCAGGTATCGAAGATCGTCGTGCCCGCTTCGATGTCGTCGTCGTAGGCTTCGAACCCATCAATCAGCGCATACTCCCGCGTCGAGAAGCTCCAGACGTCTCCGGCCCAGGCGCTGGGCGCCTCGGCTTCGTTGACCTCCACGATCTGCCAGTAATACGTCTGGCCGAATCCCAGATCCGCGTCGTAACTGGTCTCCGCGACAGCGTCGACCAGCGGCAGCGCGTTGGGATCGGTCCCGAGATAGATCTCATGCGTCCCGGCTTCGCGCCCGGCCCGCCAACTCAACGTCGTCGCCGGATCGAGACCCGTCACGCCGTCCACCGGCTCCGGCTCCCGAGCGATCGTCGGAATGTACAGGAACCGCACTTCACTGAGTCCGTACTGCTCCACCATCCCGCCCCAGTTGCTATTGGCGGTCACGCGCACCGCCTGCACCGAAGCCCCGCCGAAATCGACCGCTGTATTGGCGGCATAACCCGACTGGCTGATGCCCTGCGCAAATTCGAAATCGCCCAGCACCTGCCAGTCGACGCCGTTCTCGGAGTACTCCACGGTGGCGTCCTTGATCCCGTAGCCCAGGAACATCTCGAACTGCACGTTGTAGTTCCAGACGAGCATCTCATGCAGCTTGTACAGCCGGTCGAACTGGTACGTGATCGTGGTCGGCTGCGCGCCGGCCATGTCGCTGAGCCACATGTCCGCGGCATTGATCGAGTGCAAGCCGTCTTCGTCCAGGCCCGAACCATCGATCGTCTGCTCGGGCCGGACGCCCGGCTCGGAACTCGATGCCGTGACGCTCACGTCGGCAATCGGATACGCGAACGGTTCAACCTCGAAACTCCAAACCTCGCCCTTATAGATCGTGCTGTCCGGCGGCGCGTTCACTTCGTCCACACGCCAGTAGTACGTCTGCCCGAATTCCAGTCGTCCGGGATCGTAACTCGTATCACTCTGGCCCTGACTGACCAGCAACCCGGTAGTATCCGCTCGGCTGGCGTTGTTGACATCGTCGAGCGTGCTGCCAATATACACGTCATGCGTCTGCGCGAATTCGCCTGCATCCCACGACAGCATGCTGTCCCGCGGAATATCGACGGCGCCGTCGGCCGGATCCGGATTCTGCGCGCTGGTCTTGGCCAGCCCGATCGAGCTCAGCACGTCCTCTGATAAGGCCTCGTTGAGCACCCAGATCTCATCGATCATCCCTTCGAACCACCAGCCGGCGTTCAGAACCGTGCCGTCGTGGGAACGAGTCTGCGCCTGAACGTTCGCCAGACCGTTGTCGTCGCTACGCCCCCGCAATTCCCCGCCGGGACCCTTGCCGATCAGCTCTCCGTCCATCCACATTTCAAACTTGTCATCTTCCTGCGCTGCCGTTCCGTCCCGCAGCACCGCCACTACCGCGTGCCATTCATTCGAGCCGATCGGCGCCGAGTGCCACGTCCCCGGATTCCATTGCGGCGTGTAATCCGCCCGGTTCCAGGCCCCGACATAGGCCATACCCTCGTGGACATAGATCACGAGCCCGCGGGTGCTGCCGCCTTCTTCATACACCACTTGCTGCTGTGATTTCGTCACATCCGCACAGTTGAACACCGCAATCACCGTATGATTCTGGTGAACACCTGTGTTAATCACCGTGGCATCGGGCAGGTGGACGCCATCGCTGGTGCCATTAAACTGGAGCGCCTCGCCGTTCAGCCCGGCCACCGTCTGCGGGCTGCCCAGGAGATTTCCGTTGTTGTTACCCGAGACATCGGGCAGGTCGGCGCCGACGCCGTCCATCAGATACACATGGCCCTCGGTTACCGTTGCCGGATCGATCGGGACCAGGGATTGACCTATAGCCGGGCCTGACATGAGGCCCACAACCACAAATAGCCTGAGCCAGAATCTCTTTGACATGCTTCGTCCTCCTTCATCAGTGACGGTCATCATTTCGCTTTGGTCACGTGCCAAAGCGCCCGTCTCCACCGACTCGGATCGAGAGGTTCTGCTCTCGCCGATCGAGACCTGGGCGTGGGGTCTCCTCGTGGAAACGTTCAATAGGCCGGCCCGGTCACCTCCTTCCTGCGCAGACCACGGGCGCCGAGATGAAACGAGTGAAGACCGGATGTGCGGCGCAGCGGCGCACACCACCCCCGACGGTGATTAGGCGTTCGTGAGAACACACCTGGTCCAAGCCTCCGATTCTGACTCGAGCCGCTTAGGGCGCCCGCGCCAAAGGACCCACAGACCAACACACCCGACCACGTCCATTCTACAGAAATCGTGTCCCTGTTGCAACCCTTTGCCTCTGCAGCCGGGTCGGCGGGATTGCTTTGACCGGGGCCCCCGGATCCGCTACACTGACCCGTGCTGCGCCGCATCGTGCAACAGTATTGAAACCAGAGACTTAGAGAACCCGGCGCACTGTGCAAAAGGACCGTACGTTGACGCCCTCCGACGTCCAGGACAACCATCCAAGACGAGAACTCTCGCTGTGGACCCTCCTCTTCGCGGCCGCGTTCGTCTATCTCTGGCAGGAGGTCCGTCCCGAGCTCCTGTACTCGGGCTTCGGCATCTTCACCGCCTATCCCGTCTTCGCCTGGGGCGGCGCATTCCTCCGCGACGCCCTGAGCACCCCCGCCGGGCCCCTGAATGCTCTGGCGGCCCTGCTCGCCCAAACTTACCGCCTTGGTTGGCTGGGCGCCTTGACGATCGTTCTGCTGCTGGCCGCCATGTTCGCGGGAATCCGCCGCCTTCTGCAATCCCGTCTCACCCGCGACCTCGCCTGGGCCCCCGTCCTCGCCTGCCTGCTGATCTACATCCGTTACGACGACCCGCTGCCTATCCTGCTGGCGATCGTGCTGTCCTTCGGGCTGGCGGTCCTCTACGACTCGCTTCCGATAAAGATGCCCCGGACACGAGCGGGACTGTTCCTCATCTTGTTCGCCTTGGCGTACTACCTCGCCGGCGCCTCGGCGTTCCTCTTCGCCGCCGTGGTCTGCCTGATCGAGGGCCTCCGATATCGTACTGTCTTGCTCGCGCTGGTCGAAGCGGCTCTGGCGGTCGGCGCCGCCTTTCTCCTCGGCCGTCTCCTCTTCGACCTCGAACCCCGCGCAATCTTCACGATCGGCACGATCTGGGACTCGGCCCGCAGCGCCGATATCTCCCCCTTTTCCCGCACGCTGATCGTCGTCCTCTACGCCTCCATCCCCGCCTTGCTCTTGATCGATCTTCTATACCGGGCGGCAGCCTCAATCGCGATGCAATCGGGATGGGGGATGGCTTCTCGAAAGCGCCATCCCCAGGCGTCGCTCGAGGCTGCCACCCGGAAGAAATCCGCTCGATCGCAACATCGCCGCTGGCTGCCGATAGCAGCACGCACGCTCATACTGGTTGGCGCAACTGGCGTAGCGCTGGCCCTCGCGCGAAACCATCTCCGCGACGAACGCGCCCTGCACCACTACACCCAGCAGAGGCAATGGGATCAGGCGATCACCCTGGCGCATCGCATGCAGATCGCCGGCGCCTTCACCCGTTCAGCCGTCTTCGACATCAACCGTGCCCTGGCGCACGCAGGCCGCCTGGGCGACGAGCTCTGCGCCTACCCCCAGGACGGGACGAGGACGCTTTTCCTCGGCTTCGACGACATGGCAGGGCGGTTCCAGCACGCCAAGCTGCTCGAATTGTACCTCGACCTGGGCTGCCCCAACGCCGCCCAGAAGAACGCCTACGAACTGCTCGACAACGAAGGTCCTTCCCCCTCCGTGCTCGAGGCGCTGGTTCGCATCCATCTGGTCAAGGGCGAATCCGAATCGGCGAAAATCGCGCTGGGATCGTTGAAGAAATACGCCGGAGCGGGTCCGCTCGTGCGCCGCTGGCAGCCCGCTGTCGCCGACCCCGCCAAGGCCCAGGCCGATCCGCTGATCGCCGCCTGGCGACACGTCCGAGGCACGCGCGACTACGCCGTCTCAGGCATCGCCTTCGAACCCCTGCTCAAGACGCTCTTGCAGCAGACGCCCGACCATCGTCTCGCCTTCGAGTACCTCATGGCGCACCTCCTCCTCACGCATCAGCGGGACCAGGTGCTTGGCGGTCTGCCTCTGCTCAAGCCCCTAGGCTACAAGCGCCTGCCGCGCCACTACGCCGAAGCGGTCTTGGTCCATTCGCTCGAAACCCGCACGACCCCCGACACCCGTGGCTGGACGATCGAGCCCGATCTCTACAACCAGTTCCGCCAGATCACCGCCATCGTCCAAAGCGCCCAGGGCGACAACCAGGCCGTCTTCGACCGCCTCGCCCCCCAATACAGCGACACCTACACCTTCTACAGCCTCTTTAACACCTGCGGCCTCTAACGACGCCCGAGTCCGATCAGACAACCGACACGAAAACAGTCCAGGTGAAACGCCCACGCCTGGCCCGTCACGAACCACACGAGCTGGAGCCCGCCTTTCCGCTTCGCACCGTCGAGGATGTCCTTGTGCTGCTCCTCCCACGAATCATCCAAGAAAGCCTCTCGCTTCTGTCATCCCGAGCGGAGTCCACCGCAGGCGGAGAGTCGAGGGATCTGGCCGAGAACAAGTCCGTCGCTTGGTCAACGTCTGGCCCTTCGAACCGCTGGCGGGTTACGGTGCTCTGGATATCGCCGCCAAACGCAGCAACGCGGAATTGGCCGATGGTTCCGTCGGCTCTTGCCGACATGGGGACTTCGAGTTTCAGACGCGGAACATCCGAGCGTGTTTCGAATCTCGATATTCGTGCTTGCCGCAGGTGGCAGCCTCAAGCCCGCCAGGGCTTCGCGATGGCTTACCGCCTGCTCACCTCCACGCGTCGCACCGCCAGCTCCATCTCCCCGCCAACGACGACCAGCCGCAGGTCCACCCCGTTGCACCGCCCCGTGAACCGACACGCCGGCAGCGCGAACCGCGCCGTCTTCCATTGCCCGCTGCCCGTCACCGAGGCGCCGCCCGCCGGTCGAAACGAACCCGCCAGCGGACCCTCGTCGACCGTGCTGTCATATTCGACGCCAAACGATCCGCAGCCCGCATCGCGGTACGTTACCGCCAGCTCCACCGCCTCGCCGCGCACGCCGAACGCGAACCCGTCGTCCACGTCGAAATACAGATACCGCGCCGCCTCCGAATGCGGATTCGCCCGCGTCACCACCGCTTCCTCCCCATCCTGCGATGCGATTTCCCAGTTCCCGTCCCCTCCGCTCGCCCGCAGCGTCACACCCTGAGGTGTCTGGGCCTCCCACGCAATCCGCTCGGCCTCGACATAAGGCGACCCGAACCGCAGTTGCGCTCCCGTATGCCACATGTCCGCGAACAGCCTCGTCAGCACGATATAGCTGCGCCCATACTCGCGCGACCGCGCAATATCGGTCCCCTCGTGCCATTCGTTCCACGTCTCGACGTGCACCATCCAGGGTCGCTGCCCCGGCGGCAGTTGCAGCAGCTTCGTCCATCGCTCGACGTACGTCTGCCCGTCCCGCCGCTCCACGATCAGAGGCTGCCGTCCCGGCACCGCACTGTGATCGTACCCTGGCCCCAGCGCCGCCACCTCCTCGAACAGGATCGGCCCGTTCACGGCGCCGCCCCATGAGTAGACCGCGTCCGCCTGCCCCTGCCATCCGGACGACTTGACGATAAACGGATCGACCCCGAAGTCCTCCCGAAAACGCTCCTTCGCATACGCGAACTGCCGCTCGGCGTCCTGCCCGCCCGCAAACGCCGCCTCGTACAAGAACACGATCGGCCTGCCGTCCACCCGAGCCCACTTCGCAGGCGGGATCAGACTGAAAAAATCCCGAATCGCAGTATAAAACCAGCGCTTCCCGAACTCCGTCCTCAGGTCCACGTGATAGTGGCTCCCATCCTCGTTGAACCGGTTATGTGCCAGGATCGACGTATCGTAGAACATCCCGATCGCCGGAGGTTCGAGTCCCGCCTTCTCGAGCGCCGTGTGCGCCTCGACCAGCGGACCCAGCCCCGCAAAGCTCCAGCCCTCGTACTCGCCCGGCACCCCCCAGTACACCGGCATCACGAAATCGATCCCTGCCTCCATCACGTCGAGCAGTTCGCGCTTGTGCCACGACGCCCGCTTGTAGCTCAGGTCGTTCATATCCGCCGGATGCGTCGTCATCGCGTCCGACCCGTCGCCGTTCAGAATATGGGCGCCGCTCTCGACGTCGTACCAGTAGAAATACGTCGTCCCGATCACCGCCTCGCCCCGCTCGAACGACGCCGCACCCTCATGGTCCCGCGCTGTCAGCGGAAAGAACGCCCCCGGCGCCTCGCCCGGCAACTCCCGCGCCGCTCCACCCACCGCCCCACACCACAGCACCGCCCAGACCGCCATCACCTTGCGCATAACACCCCTCGGTCCTTACTTGTACCATTGCCATTCCATCCGAGAGGCCAATTATACACATCTCCCTCCGCGCCGAAACCCCGCTCTCGCAGGTCAGGCGTCGTCGCACGGCAACACAACCTCGCAAGCCCGCTCCCCAACCCGCGCACCCGTCCCTTCCTGTAGGGGCGAGGCATGCCTCGCCCTCTTTCGCTACCGATGGCGGTCACACGCTTGCGGGGGTGCTGGGGACGCGCCTGCGCCCGAGGACCGGGTCGTTCTCCAGGTACCGCTCCCAGTCCGCCATCGTCTCGAGCATCCGCTTGCCCCGCTTGCAGTCCTCGATGCTCATCTTCCCCTCGCGCACCAGGTCATAGTAAGGCCCAAGGCTCCGCTGGCGATAGAGATCCGCGAAATTTCGATAGAACTCGTCCCGCGGCAGCCGCGTCGGCAGCACCGCGTGCAGCGTATCGAAACACGAATAATCCTCCGTCAGCAACTCCTCCCGACGCTCGCGGTAGAGCTGCGTACCAGGCAGCGGAGTCAGCACGGTAAATTGCGTGTGCGTAATCTCGCGCTCGCTGACGTACTCGCGAAGCCGCGCAAAGTCGTCCTGCTCCCACCCCGGATCCACGATGAACGCCCCCCAGATGATCACGCCGTTCGCTTGCAGGATCTCGATTGCCTTGTCGTTCGTCTCGAGGCTGCACGACTTGTTCACGTTCTTCAGCGTCCGATCGCTGCCTCCTTCCAGGCCCAACAGCACCGCGTACAGTCCGACCTCGACCCATTTCTCCACCAGTTCGGGATGCCTCACGATCGAATCCGTCCGGCACTCCATGGAGAATCGCTTGCGAATCCCCTCGGAGCGCACGAGTTCAGCGATCGCGTCTTCACGCCGGTAGTTCATCAGAAAGTTGTCATCCACCAGCGTGATGTGATCGGTCTCGATGGTGCCCATCTCCGCCACCACCCGCTCGGGCGACATCTGGTGGATCGCGCCGTGATAGAATTCGTGGACGCTGCAAAACGTGCAGCGAAACGGACAGCCCCGCGAGGTCGCCAGCGACGTATCGGGTCGGTCGAACAGGAAGAAGTACTCGTCTCGATACGACGCCGTCAGGTCCCGCCGGGGCATCGGCAACAGATCCAGATTCACCCGCGCATCGGCCCGGTGGTTTCGAACGAATCGCCCCTCGCGATCCCGCCGGATGAGGTTGGGCACCGCGCCGAGCCCTCGCCCGTCGCCCACCGCCCGGACCAGGTCCGCAAACATCAGTTCCGCCTCTCCCAACGCAATGGCATCCACCTGCGGAAGAAAGAAATCACGCGGCAGCAGCGTCCCATGATGACCGCCCACCACCGTAAAGATCTCCGCGGAAAACGACTTGACCTCCCGCAGGACCTGCTGAGCAGCATAGACCTCGGGCGTCAGCGCCGTAACCGCCACCATCTCCGGCTCGAACTGCCGCAGCACCGCCTCCAACCCGTTCTCCACACGCAGGTCGAGGATTCGGACCTCATGCTCGGGAACCGTCGCCGCCACCATCTCCAGGTGCAGTGGCTCCGGCAGAGCCACCGTACGGAATCCAACGCTCTGCGCCACATCGGGTTGAACCAGCAGGATGCGCATAAGGACGTCCTTCGCCAGAGAATCCCCAACGGTGCTCGTCTTCATGGAGCAGGATAGGCGGCGTTGCGATCGCCTCGGGAAGAGCCCCCACAACCGAGCCACAAACCAGATACTCCCCCCACGCAGGTCCAGTTCGTAACGGATTGGGACTGCTGCCGCCTTGCAGGTGCACGCAGCCGGCTTTCGCGTCAGCTACTGCGGAACCTGCGGCCCGATGATCTCCACCAACTCCACCTCGAAGTGCAGGTCCTGCCCCGCGAAGTCGTGATTCCCGTCGAGCGTAATCGTCCGCTCGGAGATATCCCGAACCACGGCGCGGACCGTCTGCCCGTCGAGATCGATCGCCTCCAGGCGCTCTCCGATGGTCGGAGTCAACCCGGGCGCCAGCTCTTCCCGACCGACCGTCTGCACCAGTTCCTCCTGCCGAGGCCCGAACGCCTCCTCTTCCGGGATCGTAAACATCCTGGATTCTCCGGGTCGCATTCCGAGGATCGCCTCTTCAAACCCCGCAATCACCTGCCCCGCGCCGAGCGTGATCTCGACCGGGTCCCGGTCGATCGTCGTCGCAAACACACTGCCGTCGTCCAGCATGCCTTCGTAGTGGACTCTCACGATATCGCCCATTCGTGCGCGCATCAGTGCGCCTCCTTTCGCTGCTTGTTCGCCCGGTCGGCCCTCCACCCCGCCCGGAAGCCAAACGAAGAAGGTCTCGCCAGCACGCGAGACCTTCAGCAGTTCGGCATCCCAAGCGATTCAGCAGGGACGAACCCCCGTCGCCTGCATGCCCTTGCGACCCTGTTCCGCCACGTACTGCACCGACTGACCGTCGCGGAGCGTCTTGAACCCCTCGCCCGTAATGTTCGAATGATGCACGAACAACTCTTCGCCGCCGTCATCCGGGGTGATGAATCCAAAGCCCTTCTGCTCGCTGAACCACTTCACCTTGCCTCGCAACATGACATCTCCTCTGGGCCTCCCGGCCCGCAAACACACCTTCCCTCTATTCCTTGAACGGGGACAGACTCCGAGGGGAAAGAGAACACCTCTGACCCGATGCATATCCTGGCGACTCGCCGGTGTACAATCCAAACACAACCCCAAAACACGACAATCAAATTCCACCGTACCTCTACTACCCCCGCCGCCCCCGGTTCACCCGCCGCCGCAAAATAAGGAAAACCCTCCACCCACAAAGCACAAGGTCAATGTTGAACCTCCCGACGTCCGGAAGTACTATAGGCGACGAATCGGGCAAGCGTGGGGGTCTCCTGCGTAGGCTCCTCCACGAGTAGGTCGGCTCAACTGGCTCAAAGCGGAGATTGCCGTAGGGGAAATCACAGGGACGTTCCGATGATACGTCGCCGATTGTGCAGGGGAGAATCAGGATGCACGGACAACGAGACAGGACGATAGACAGTCTCCGGGGCCTCGCCATATTGATCATGATCGCCGCCAATTCATCCGCTAGTGTATACGCAGAACCACACCCGTTCTGCTTTCGCTGTCTGAGTTCCGTGGCCGCCCCCTTGTTCATCACTCTCTCTGGGATGATGGTACGTTTCTCTCAGGTCCACAAAGGCTATCCCCTTCGCTATTTCCTCACACGGGGATTGATGCTGGTCGCCGTTGCCGCTTTCCTCGACGTGGCCGCCTGGCAGATGGTTCCGTTTACCTCATTTGATGTTCTCTATGTTCTCGGGATATCTGCCCCCGTCGCCTTTCTCTTCGGTCGCATCAACAGAAATGCCGTGCAGTGGATCCTGATTGCCGCAGTCTTCCTCCTAACGCCCGTGCTGCAATATCTGTTTGGCTATACGCCCTATCCGTCTGAGTTCAATTTCGACGGCACCTACTATCGAGTCATAGAGGGTCAAACCAGTGTGCTCAACCACCTGTTCATCGACGGCTGGTTCCCTGTCTTTCCCTGGCTTGGATTCTCCCTGCTCGGAGTGATGCTGGCTCGCTGTCGCTGGCCAGGCCAGGGCGCCGTGTGGTTCTATCACAAGAGGATTGCCCTGGTCGCAATCGCCTGTATTGCCCTCGGTGCCCTTCTCAAGCTCGTCTTTCCCGTTCACCTCTATGTACGGGAAGGGTTCGGCGAGGTCTTCTATCCTCCGACCGTGGGGTTCTCCGTGTACACGGCGGGTATCATCCTGGCTCTGCTGGCAGTCTTCGACAAGGCCGCATCGCACAGGGCGTTCGATCCTCTCGCAACGGTTGGCCGATCCGCGCTGTTTCTTTACGTTCTGCACGTCTTTCTGATCAACTACGTCTTCTCCGCGCTCTTCGTTGGGCTGAATGGAATTCGCTTTGCCCTGTTCTGGCTGGGCTTCGCAGCACTCATGACAGCAATTGCCTATGGCCTGAGGCTGCTAAAGACAATGTGGCAGCAGCCGCCCTGGTTCTGCCGATTCCTCCTGGGAGGCTAGCCGATCATGTTCGTAGTGTGCCCGTAAGGGCATGCTCCGTCCAGGTCGCCAAATCACAAAGATGTGTGCCTAGCCGCCGGGTGTGATCAGGGCTGGTGTCTGACCCGGTAAAGCATGCCTTCGCAGATGCCCAGGTATTCGATCGCGCCCGAGTCCTCAAAGGTAGGGCGGTGTCCCAGGAGCCGATCGCACGCCGGCCCTTCGCGCCCGTCCAGCACGATAACCCACTTCTCACCCCGCCGCGCCCGATACAGCACGTGCTCGCTGCCGGCGCTAAACAAGATCGTCCCTTTCTTGACCTCGTCGTAATCCTGCCCAGGGTCGCCATCGACCACCACAAGCTCCCGACCGCCCTCGCTCGCCCAATACGCAAGGCGTCTGCCATCGGGACTGAATCTCGGGATGAGTACCTCGTCAAACGGTAGCTCCTCCCGCCCGTCCACGACCATGAAGTGCTTCTCATCCTCCGTGGCAGCATAGGCGAACCGTTCGCCGTCCGGACTGAACGCGGAAAAGCTGACACCATCGTAAGAAGGCTTGACCTCACCGTCGACAATCATGAGGTAATTCTCGCCATCTGCCCCCACATAGGCGAAGTGCCCGCCGGTCGGCGCGAACCCGACGTGAAACAGCATCTTGTACTCAGGCCCTCAACGCCCATCGACCACGACACGGGCCCGCCCGCCCTCATAGGCCTCGTACAGCCACCGCTCGCCGTCCGCGCTGAATTCGATCTCATACGCTAGGTCATACTCGGGACCCGGAACACCGTCCATGACGATGCATTCACGACCCTGGCTTTGTGCTTGATAGGCCACGTGCCGACCGTCCGGACTGAACTCCAGATTGAGTATCCCGTCGTATGGCTGCCCCTCCTGCCCGTCTAGGACAACGAGCCATCTCTCGCCTCTCATCGCCCGGTAGGCGACGCGATTCCCTTTGGGACTGAAGACGGATCTGCTCAATGGTGCGCACACTTCCACCGCGTCGTACCGGCGTCCCTCCTCTCGATCCACGACCATAAAGGATTTATGTTCCTTCATGGCGCGGTGGGCAACACGTGTCCCGTCGGGGCTGAACTCCAGAGACGCGATCCACTGATACGCAGGCCCTTCTTCGCCATCGATGATGGCGAAATAATCGGGTCCTCTCTGTGCGTAGTAGGCGATGCGCTTGCTGTCGGAGCTGAACAGGATGCTGTGGATCACATCATAGCGATCCCCTTCCTTGCCGTCGACTACCACGAACTTGGATTTACCCTCAGTGGCGATGTACGCGAGACGCTCTCCGTCCGGACTGAAACATGGCATTGATACGTCATCGTACGCCGGGCCTGCTTTGCCATCGACAACGATATGCCACTGGTCACCGCGCCGGGCGGTGTATACCACGTGACGACCGTCCTCGCTGAATCTGGGCACGGTAAGCTCGTCGCAGGCGGGACCCTCCTGGCCGTCTATCACCGCGAACCACTGCTCCCCGCGCCGGGCCCGATAGGCCCACCGCTGGCCGTCCGCGCTGAACTGCACCCATTTCACCCAGGAATCATCGACCGATTGAAAGATCTTGACCTGGTCTCCAGGCATCTTCTTCAACACGTCAGGGATCGGTGCAGGTTGAGGCTTCCAGACCCCGACCTCATCATATTCCGGCCCTCCCTGTCCGTCGACGACCACCACCGACTTCGCGCCGCGCGACACAAGCCAGACGACGTGCTCGCCGAACCGGGCAATCTCCTCATGGACAACCTCGTCCGGCACTCGTCCGAGCTCCTGCTCCTGGATTGTCCCCTCGCTCGCGATTCCCTCCGACGAAAACGCTGAAACCATCATCACCACAATGCACAGAGCACTCCGCATCCGCATGACCATCCGCTCCTCTCTCGATCGTCAAGATTCCACTGACCTTCACCTGCTCTTTCCAATTGCCGCTCGCCCTCCAACGGACCAGATGCGCAACCGCGTTGTTCCTTTCAACGATCCCAGGTTTTCTGCCGGCATTCTGTCCCGAGCCGTCTCCGTGCCCCACATCCTACCGCCCCGAGTCAGACATCGCAAGCGCCCGCACAGGGTGTCTCACGACGCCACTACCAGCGAGCTATGGCTCCAACCGTCGGGCCGCGCAGGTAAAGATGTCGCAAAGCAACGGTTCGGCGCAGGATTTGCCGGGCAATGTGAATTCGGACGTAAGGCGTCGTGCCGCCCACCTCGATGCGCGTCCTCGTTGCAGCAACCAGTCTCCTCTACTCCACCCCACCACGCTACCTGCGATTCGCAGGTACCGCGCGGAAGCCATCGCCGGTTTCCGCAGGATCGCCGGCGCCCCTGACGCCATGGGTCTGTGTCCAACCGTAGCCCGATTCGCCCCCCGTCACACCGAAACCGGTGACGCTCCAAAACGCCGCGCCCAACTTCCGCTTCCAGAGACCCCGCGCATTTGGCCTTCTCCATGCCTTCGTCCAAGGTCTCCTAAACGTGCTACCTGCGATTCGCAGGTACCGGAGCGTCGCACCCGGTCTGGCCTGGTGCGCTGCTCAGGTTCCGCATCCTCACAGGACCTTCAGCCTGCCGCCGCGCCGTCAACCAACACGTTTCATGGTACCCCGAAGCGCTACCTGCGATTCGCAGCTAGCGTGCTGGGCTGTCCGGCGATACGTCCTGTTCGGTCTCACCTGACAAGAACCAACGCGCAGGAATGCATTTCATGGGGGCCTCTCGCTCGGCCCATCCGAATCGTGCCAGAGTCTGCCCCGGACTCGTCGAAGGGACGCTTAGCTTGGCAGGGGATCTCGTCGCTGCGCAGGGCGACCTCGTCGTCTCTCCTTTGAGACGCTGTCCGCCGTGTGGTCACATTCTTGCGAGACCGCGACCGACGCGCGTGCTATGGGTTTAGCTCTCGGGTCGCGTAGGTAAAGACGTCGTAGAGCAACGGTTCGGCGTAGGGGGTGTCGAGGAGGGTGAACCAGACGTAGAGAATCTGGCCGCCTCCTTCCAGTCGGGCGTGAGCGATGGCGTCGCCGAAGCGCTCGCCCGCTGCATTCCGCAGTTGGAGGAGGGGGACGTACTTCGCGTGGCCCTGAGGGAAGAACCCTCGCCAGCGCAGGTCGCCCGTCGAGGGAAAGGCGAACCGCTCGGGCAGATTGGGCAGGGTATGGTCGGGCTGAACGAACCACAGTTCCTCGCCTTCCGGCGGGTTCTCCCAGCCCATCCGCAGGGTCAGCCCGAACTGGGCACTGCGATTCACTGCGTTGCCGTCCTCGTCGTAATAGAAGGGCCAGGGCTTCGATGGCAGAAACAGCAGAAACCCGCCCGCCTTCAGGTACGCGCCGATCGCCTTCTCGACGTCGCCCGTCCCCTTCACCGTCCGACGGTAATGCTCGCCACTGCCATAGAGCAGCAGGTTGCACTTCTCGCTCGCGAGCTTGCCCGCCGCGATGTCCTCCCAGCTCAGCAACTCGACGTTCACGCCCAATTCAAGCAGCCACCAGAAGGCGGTCGAATCCGCCATCGGCAAGGCCGCGATATCGAGCTTGCCGAGCGTCTCTCGAATGCGCTGCTTCTGCGCTGTGCTGAGCCCTTGCGAAGAAGCCGCTTCATGGGCCACACGCGGTGCTTCCCTGAAACGCTTGGCGAACTCCGCAGTCAGGTCGAGATACTCGCGCCCGAACTCGACCGAAGGCTCGATCTCGCTGCCCTCGTGCCACTCGTTGAAGCTGGTGATCAGCACCCAGTCGGGATCGGCCTTCATCACGCAGTCCCACTGCGCCTCGTACAACTTGCCGTCGAACCGCTCCACCGCCAGCCCCGGCGTGCGAATCTTCGTATCGTCGTAGCCCGGGATGATCGTGATCGTGCTGATCTTCTGCGCAGCGTTCGCCAGTTGCACCCACGAGCGATACGTCTCGCACGCCCACGCGCGAAGCTCGTCGAGCGACAGGCTCGTCAGCGACCCAGCGGTGTTGTACGTGTGCACGCCATCGAACACGCGGGCGGCGCCGTAGCTGAACTGATCGCCGATCGCGGTCACGCCCGCTTCGTATGCCGCGTCGATCAATCCGACCGCCTCGTACCAGCCCGTCAGCCCCAGTTCCTGAAGCGCCCGTACATAGACGAACACGACCGGACTGCCGTCGGCCTTCAGATACGCCCGATGGCTGCCGTACTTCTCGAGCGCCCGGACGATGTCCCGCGCCGCCTTCTCGGGCGTCTGAGGCTGAGGCACCCTCTCGTAATAGATGCACGCCCTGAGCCCATGCTCGGCGCAGGCGTCGAGGATCGCGTCCATCGCCCGGTCGGTGTAATCGCCATGCCCCCACCAGCTCACGATCAGCGTGTCGATATGCGCCGCCTTCGCCTGCGCGCAGTGCATGGCGATCACCTCGGGATCGTGCGAATCGTACGCGCCGATCGTCGGGTAATGCGTGCTGGCCTCGATGTCCTTGCCCGCCGCGTCGATGCGTCCCCAGTGCACCGTCCGACCCGCTCCACCGGGCCCGTCGGCCGTTCCGTACCAGGGATAATAGAACGCCATGACCCGGCGGTCAGTCCCCTGCGCAAAGGCCTCATCGCCCAGACCTGCCACCATCGCCAGTAGGATCGTCAGCATGCGAATCATTCGGTACATCATCTCACCTCCATGGGCTGTTGTCAGTACGTCAGCGCGACCAGCGTTCGTCTGGCGATCGTCGTGAATGTAATCTTGCCCTCGGCGCACGAGAAGTTCACGTCGGCATCCAGCGGCAGCACCACCGCCGCCTTGGCATCGATCGGCTTGGCGAATTCCAGCGTCGCCTCGACCGCCTCGTCGTTGAAGTTCTGCACCACCACGCAGCGATCCCCGATCAGGTGCAGCGCCACCTTGTTGGGCGCATCGAACCGGATTCCAAAAGGCGCCAGCATCTTCTCGCGGATCGGCTTCAGCTCCTCGCGCGACAGTTGCAGCAGGCTCTTCGGATCGCCGCCCACCTTCAGCGTCAGCAGGTTGTCGTACGAATTCGACGTGGTGAACCGCTCGTCGAGCCCATCGGTGACCAGCACGGGCGCGCCCGAGGCGAGCAGGGTCCGCATCTTCTGCCAGAGCTGAGGGTCCTTCATCGCCTGGATCGGCAGGAAGGCCGCCTTGGCATCGTCGCGAATCGTCGCGGTCGGCACCAGCGGCAAACCCAGCATGCCGACGAAGTCGTACACGTACGCCTCGCCGCGTGGCTTGCTGTCCGGCGGCTTCGGCGCTATGATCCCCCGCAAAGGCTGATTCCGCACCAGCGACGCCAGCTCGAACAGCCCCCCGACCTCCGTGCGCAACCGCTCGACATTGGCCGGACCCGTGTCCCGCAGCAGCGACCCATAGCAGAACAGCAGCATCTCCTTCGCGTCCGCCAGCACCGTCTGACGCGCCTGTTCCACGTACGTGTCCTCGTGCGTCCCGTACGGATCGAACCACCCGCCCCCGCACTTGGCCCCGCCGATCTCGCCCAGCCACCGCATGATGAAGAACGCCTCGTACTGCACCTTCCCGCCCCAGCGTGGATCCGCATAGTCCCGCGTCTCCGTCCCCACCCAGATCCGATCGTACGCCTCCGTCTGCCGCACCACGTCGTACCCCCGCTCATGATACTGGCTGTACCACTGGGGATATTTGATGATGATGGTGGCGTTGGGGTTGACGGTGCGGGCGGGGGCGAGGATGCGCTCTTGGCTGACGCGCAGCATCAGGTCGCTGCGGTAGTCGTCCCAGGATTGGGTGCCTTGGGCGTGTTGGCATTCGTCGCACTGGCAATCGGTGAAGAGGAAATCGTCGATCATGATCTCGTCGAAGATCGAGGCGGTGTATTCGAAGATCTCCTGGATTCGCTGCTGGGTCTCGGCGCTGGTGTAGCAGGAGACGACCTTCCATCCGGTGCTGGTCTTGCCGAAACCGGTGGGGGTGATGCAGCCGGAGACGTCGAAGCCCGCTTCGACGAACCGGTCGCGGGCGTGCTCCAGGGCGTCTCGCTCGGCGGTGTAGCCATCGCGGAAGGTCTCGATGAACGCGTGCGTCACGCCGGTCTTTCGGCACCAGTCCATGGCGCTGTCGAGACCCTCGTCGGTCGAGAGCCGGTCGCGGACGTCCTGCGCGGTGAAGAGCGTCGCGATTCGCAGCACGTCCTTGTTCGCGTTGGCCAGCTCCCACAGGTCTTCGCCCGACGCGGCGGGGACGACGCCCAGGCAGAGAATCGCTATGAAGAGAATTCGGATGCATCTCGCTGTTGTCATTACCTCACCTCACTTCGTTGCTGTCGATGTCGCTTGTTAGTGGTGTTCTGGAAAAATGGATGTCAGGTCTGCATTCTTCAAGGAAATGGGTTTTTGCGATTTCCTTGAAGAATGGTGTACGTCGGCCATGACCGGGGAGTCAGGGTTTGGGAAAGAAGACCTGACCTCCATTGTTGCAGAACTCCTGTTGTCCTTTCGGCAAAACCGCTCGGGGCCCCAGAGGTCCAGATTACCCCCCAGGTTGCCCCTAATCCGGCCCTCTGCCCAATCGGTTTTGCCGAGAAGATAAGCTGACGTCATGGAGTCTAACATGCAAGCATGGTTCAGGCTGCCCAACGATCTATTGTGTAATGGTTCGTGCTGTGAAGGTACGGCCCACCCTCCATTTTGCATATGTCCGGCTATCATTTCGGGAAAAAGGCGTCGATGCGGTCTTTGAGTCTTCGGCAGGCGTCGGTGGCGCTGGGGGCCTGGGTGACGGCGGCGCAGACGGCGACGCGCTGCACGCCGGCACGGAGCACCTGCTCGACGTTCTCGTGCGTGATCCCGCCGATCCCGACGTGGCTGATCCCTGTGGGGGCGAGCGTCTCGAGCCCATGGCGGACGTAGTCGAAGCCTCGAATCTCGATCCTGGGCTTGGTCACCGTCGGGAAGACCGGGCCCAGGCTCACGTAGCTCGGCAGCGAGCCGATCGCCCTGGCGAGCTCTTCGGGGCTGTGCGTGCTCTTGCCGACGATCAGGGGGCTCAGTTGGAGCCGGCGGGCCTGCTCGACGGGCAGGTCGTCCTGGCCCAGGTGCACGCCATCGGCGCCCGAGGCAGCGGCGATGTCGACGCGGTCGTTGATGATGCTCAACGCCCCCAGCTCGTGGCAGATATCGACGAACTCGACGGACAGGGCGTAGAGGCGGTCGTCGGGGATGCCCTTGGCGCGCAACTGGATGCAGTCGGCGCCGCCTGCGGCGCAGCGGCTGGCGAGCGAGAGCACCTCGGCGGGCAGGTTGCTCGTGAGGATCACGTAGAGCCTGACACGGTTGAACTTCTCGACGGGTTCCGCGAAGAGCACCACGTCCTTCTCCAGGGTGTAGGCTTCGTAGCGGAGCCGCTCGACGGCGGCTGCGACGGACGGGTTCTCCGTCTGGATCGTCTCGGACAGGGCTCGCAGGGCCTCGGGCAGGCGCTTGGCGGCGGCGGTGAAGGTGTCGCTCAGCGAGGTCCGCCGGAGCTGGTTCTCGACCTTCTGGCCCACGCCCACGTCGCCCAGCGTATCGCGCCCCGCCAGCAGGGCGCCCGAGTCCAACTGCGCGATCGCGGTACAGAGTTCGTGGCGAAGCTGCTTGGCCCGACCGCTCAGCGTGCCATTGTTGACTGCGAACCGGCAGTACTCCTCCATCACCCGCAACGCCTCGCGGGCCCGATTGAAATTCGCATCAATAATCCGATACACCGCTCTTTCCATCATCCCCCCATTCTAAGCCCATCTCGGCCTCTTCGACAGCAAAAAGCCATTCGGTTGCGGCGCGCAGTTCGTGATGGACGAAACTGCAATCTCACACTTTCCGATAGTTGGGTGGGGCGACGTGCCTGAAAGCCCACCGAAGTGTGGCGCACGCCTTTCAGTTCCGCTGCCAAAGGGCAGCGGTTCTTGCATGTCGCGTGCGATACTCCGAATGACAGTTGCACGTCTTGGCCAATCTCGCTCCGTCGATAGGGGTAATACATGACTCGCGACCTCCTGCGTATATCGGCACATTGATCCATAAGGTAGTCAAAATGCGAACAAGAGCTGGTCCGTAGATGACAGCACAGGTGAGGAAATCCACTAAAGAGGGAGGCCACGAATGCCGAAAACATCATGTGAGGCTGTGACGGGCAGCGGCGGACGGTGATTGCGACATGACGGGGCTGTAGGCACGCCAGGTATCTCTCAATGTGGCTGCCGATTCGCGCTTGTCCTTTATATCAGATTCGTTAAGAATGTTTTAGCTAAAGGTCGGATCTGGGCACACTTGAGGATGCCCGCCCGAAGGCGACGGCAGTTGGTTTGGGAGCGGCCGTGGTGCAAGGCATTCACTGGACGCAAAAGCGCGCACTGCACAAGGGGCTGAGAGAAGAGGTGGAGACAGAGCTATGCCATTGGATCAAGAGATACAGGATGCACGAAAAGAGATCGTATCTGATGGATATGAGATGTCGATCGGTGAAATCATCAACCTTTACCGAGACAAAGAGATTTTCATTAGCCCTGATTTCCAGAGACTCTTTCGGTGGGATCCATCACGAAAAACGCGCTTCATCGAGTCACTGTTGCTTGGGATCCCCATTCCACCGATCTTTGTGTATCAGAATGAAGGCGGGAACTGGGAGCTAATCGACGGACTTCAGCGACTATCGACCATTCTCGAATTCGTGGGATGTCTTCGACTGTCCGAAGACCAGATCGCGCCGGCGTCAGTCCTGGAAGGAACAAGGTTTTTGCCAAGCCTCGCGAACAAACGTTGGGAACCATCTGGTGACAATAGCGATGATGGCATTGGGCGAAGCCAGCAACTCCAAATCAAACGCGCCCGCATGCGCGTGGAGATACTGAAGCAGGAAAGCGATCCTCAGGCGAAATACGAGTTGTTCCAAAGGCTAAATACGGGGGGTGCCGAGCTCTCGGAACAAGAGGTTAGAAATTGTGTGGCAGTCATGGTGGATAAGCACTTCCACAAATGGCTCATCGCTCGTGCAGCTAATCCCGACTTTCTCATTACAGTCGATCAGACGGAATATGCTTTGAAGAAGCAATCGGCGACAGAGCTTGCGCTCCGCTTCTTCGTATTCCGGAATATCACCTACAGTAGCGGTCTAGATGTCCATGAATACCTTGATCAAGCCCTGATACAAATTGCCACAAATCAGGATTTCGACCGCGATGCGGAACAGGCTGTTTTTGACCGCACGTTTGCCCTTCTGCGACGCGCAATGGGGGACAAGGCATTCAAGCGATGGAACGGTTCAGATTTCACCGGGAAATTTTTGATGTCGGTGTACGAAGTCGTTGCTGTTGGTCTCTCAAAGAACCTTGACGAGATTGAGGCATGGACGCCCAATAAACAAGATCAGTATGTCAGAGAACGAGCGATGTCGCTGTGGAACAACGAAACATTCCAGCAAAATTCGGGAGCGGGAATTCGCGGCACTACACGCTTGAGCAATCTGCTGCCAATGGCTGGGGATTTTTTCAGACCATGAATAAGATACGTACGATTTCTGTCCTGCAGGATTATCTTGACGCAGAATTCTCGTGGCGTTTGAAGGAGATCGCCAATGTCAAGGTTTTCATGCGTGGATCGAGTTCGCTAGCACAAGCTACTGTTGTGAGGGCAGCCGTACCTCTGCTTTATGCGCATTGGGAAGGCTTCATCAAGAACGCAGCTCTTGGATACGTCAACTTCGTCAGCAACCAGCGTTTGCGCTATAAGGAACTCGCGAGTTCTTTCATTGTCTTCGGTGCCAAGAGGCACCTGAACCAGTTGATGAGTTCGCGACAGGCGTCGCTCAATGTAGCTGCGGTTGACTTCTTCACTACTCGTTTGGGGGAGAGAGCTGAGTTAAAGCTACAGGGCGCAATCGACACGCAGTCCAATCTCAGTTCAAGTGTATTTGAGAACATCGCATTCTCCATCGGAATTGATCCTGTGGCGTACAGGTCGCGCTATAACCTGATTGACGAAAGTCTCTTGAGGCGCAGGAATAGAATTGCCCACGGAGAATATCTTGATTTACATGCGGCCGACTGTCGATCCCTCGCGGATGAGACGATTGTGCTGATGAGGTCATTCAAGATTGATGTTGAAAATGCTGCAACGTGTCGACGGTACCTACGGAAAAGCGTGCTTCTTGACTGAGAGGACCGTCCCTATTCAGTGCCACGTGCGCGTTATGCGTCTGAATGTATCACGTTGAGTGCTTTGGGTGGTCACTTGTCTGTTTGGCTTGCTACGCCGCAAGCGACGAGGGGCAATTGCGAACACGTGTTGCAGGTGTGTGGGCTATGGGGGAGCAATCTTGGTTCATGCGCGATCTTGGGGGCCTTTGGCGAGTTGTGGGGCTTACTGGTGGGTCGACGAGCATCCAGGGCTCAATGCTGGGATTCTTGGTGGCGTGCATGGTCGAGGTTTGACGCAGCGGCTGCTTGGGGATGCAGCCATTGGGTCTTGTAGGTGGCGCAGCGAGGTGGGTGGAATCGGTGGCACCGCGTGGGAAGTGTGCGTCGCAGTCGACGACAAGAAAGCGCATGGCGGTCGCGCGATTCGCCATCCCCAAGCCTTCGCTGCGCTGCGGCTTGGGGCTGCCACCCGCCGGGCTGTTTTGCGGGGGGAAACGCTATTCACTTGTCAAAGAATGGCGACGGGTGCCAGGGGGGATGGCGGTCAGGGTGTCTCTGGCGGGAAGTTGAGGCAGGCGAACGGGCCGTAGATTTCGAGGGCCTTGCGGTCGCGGGCTCTGGCGGCTTCGATCTTGTCGTCGAAGGCGCCGATCATGATTTGCTCGCCTTTGTACGTGATCATCGCCTTCCATCGCTTACCATAGCGGTAGACGCCCGCGAAGCCCGAGTTGTTGCCCTTGAAGGTGCGGTTGTGGTTGTTCTGTCCCGGCGTGCAGATCCGCAGGTTGTTGCGTCGGTTGTTCAGCGAGTCGCCATCGATGTGGTCGACGACCATGCCGGGCGGGGGCTTCATGATCTCGCGATGCATCATGATCATCTCGCCCCGTTCGGCGCGGCCGGCGTAGTACTTGCCGGCGGTGCCCTTGGCGAACCAGCGGTATGCGCTGAGCCATTCGTAGTCGGGCGCATCGACGGTCGTCACCATGCGCAACGTAAGCGGGATGCAGCGCACGTCGTCGCGGTCGGGCTGGGAGACCTCGATCCGCTCGACGGGCCCGCGTTTGGCTCGAAAGTTCGGACAGCACTGGCAGGGGTGGACCTCGCGCAGCACGCCGGGGGAGTCGGCGTGGTGGGCGCAGATGGGCAGGGTCAGCGGTCCGTCAGGCCCTTCGTGGAATTCGACGAGCCTCTTGGGCTCGAGCAGGAACACGCAGTCGGCGCATTTGCCCTTCGGCAGCGGTCGCTCGTCCCGTTTGGGTCGCCTGGACCGTCGCTTGGGTTTCGTGTACTCCGCCATGGCAGGTCCTTTCATACATTGCCGCCAACTCGAAATCTCGCACTTCGAGGCGGCCCGGCGACTGAGGTGCGCCTCTACCCTTGGACGCTGTTGCGTGTTCTGACCAAATTTTGTCCCGGTTTGCGGGGTCTCGGCGGTCATAACTGTTTGGGGGGCAAGCAATAAAAATTTTTTGCATGTCACGCGCGATTCTTCATTTGGGTGTTGCGTGTTCTGACCAATAGGGATTTTCACTTTTGACGGGCGGCGCTGTCGGCGCAGGGGGTGGATGGGGACCGAGAGACGGGCTTCGTCGTGGGCAGATCCCTCGACTGCGCTTCGCTCCGCTCGGGATGACAAGAGGAGAGGGGCTCCGCTCGAGATGACAAAAGGAGAGAGGGCTTCGTGGGGGTCGGGTGGATGGGACGTGACAGAGGGGGGCTGTTGTGGCAGTATGGTGGGCTATGGAGACGATTGAAGGCAGTCTGAGCGAATCTTCACGCGACGGCGCCCTGGGCGGGTTGGCGGCGGTGGTGTTCGGGTCGCTGGCGGGGGCGATGGCGTGGGGGATTCGGGGGCAGTACGGGCACGAGACGGGGGCGATGCTGGCGGGATTGCTGGTGAGTCTGACGCTGGTGGCTCTATTGTGTCCGCGGGCTTCGCTGCTGGCTGCGGCGCGGGCGGCAGCCCTGACGACGGTGGCGATGGGGTTCGGCGGGTCGATGACGTACGGGCAGACGGTAGGCCTGACGCACGATCCGGAATTGGTCGGCAACTGGTCAGCGCTGGGCTGGGGCATGCTGGGCCTGGCGATCAAGGGCGGCGTGTGGATCGGCTTTGCGGGGGCGTTTCTGGGGATGGGACTGGGGGGCGTGCGGTATCGGGCGCGGGAGATGCTGCTGCTGATGCTGGGACTGGTGGTGGCGTACTTTGCGGGTGTGGCGCTGATCAATTCGCCGTTCGATCCGGCGAACCGGGTGCTGCCGGCATTGTATTTTTCGGACCACTGGCGTTGGGAGCCTGACAAGGTGCTGAAGCCTCGCTTCGAATGCTGGGGCGGGTTGCTGGCGGCGCTGGCGGTCCTGGTTGCCTACCTCGGTCTGTGGCGTAAGGACAGGCTGGCGCGGCGGCTGGTGTGGTGGGGAGTGCTGGGCGGGGCGCTGGGCTTTCCGCTGGGGCAGAGTTTCCAGGCGTACCGCGCGTGGAACCCTGATTTCTTGGGCGGCACCTTTATCGAAGGGGTCGCGATCAACTGGTGGAACATGATGGAGACGGTTTACGGCGCCGTCATGGGAGCGCTGCTGGGATGCGGGCTGTGGCTCAACCGAAAGCGGATTCAACTGGACCGTGCACCAAGCGATGTCACCATCCCGGCAGGCGTAGAGTGGCTTCTGCTGGCGGTCCACCTGGTGCTGCTGATCCTGGTGGAGTTCGTGGATCGTTCGATGGTCGCGACCTTGGGCAGTCCCTTTTTAAGCGGTGCGTTTGGCGCAGTGGACCGGCTCTACGACCTGGGCCTGATCATGGGGATCATTCCCGTCGCAGCGATCGTGGGCGGTCGCTGGTGGCCTTTTCTGATGGTGCTGCCGGTAACGCTGATCCCGTACGCGGGCAAGACGGTTCGGCAGTTGGTGTATGAGGCGGAGGCGGTGGGTCCGCTGGTCGGTTGGCTCGTCTACGGGATCGTTCCGCTGGCGATTGTGACGACGGTCGCGGTCGCGTATGCACGGCAGACGCCGGAGAAGCGGACGGGAAACGCATTCGCGCGGCGCATGCTGCTGCTCAGCGCGTGGCTGCATTTCCTGTTGAACTACGCGTTCTTCCGCTTCCCTTGGCCCTGGGCGCAGTGGACGAGTCGAACCCCGAACGGGATCCTCTTTACAATCTGCGTTCTCGGGCTGACCGCCTGCGCGCTTTTCGTGAGACCCCGTGGTCAAGACCCTGCGTCTCGGATATGATGGCGACCAGAGATTCACTATCGACGGCCCCAGGGGTTGACTGTCGTAGCGTGGCTGAGGGGAGGTGACTTATGGGGTTTTTCAAGAGGCTGGCGCGGACGATCGATATCGAGGTGGGGCCCGAGTTTTTCGTGTTTCGCTATGGGCAGCGGGAGCATCGTGTCCCTACGCACGGGTACATCCGAAGAGCAAAAGGGGCAGTGCCTCCCTACGAGTTCGAACTGGAGCGGAAGAAGGACGAAGACGTGCCGATCCGTTTGTTCGAGCCACTGGCGCCTGAAGTCGAGGAGGATTTCATTCAGATCCTCGGTGCCTTCCTCATGCACGGTGTGAGACCGCATTACAGGGTGAATCCGTGGACCGGGCTGATCCGACCGGTCGTTGTCTTCCACGGGGTAGAGCGGCTCGACGGGAAGCTCGGACCCACACGGGCGGTGCTCAAGGAGGCGGCCAAGATCTTCGCCCTCGGAGACAAAGGGGTCTACTTCGATCGGGTCCAGTGAGGGCGGCGCGGTTTCTGTTCATCTGAGCATTGTCGCCGGAAACGCGGCGACGTGCGCGGCGAGGCCTGAACCTCCGGCGGTTCGGTGGCGTAGCCGGGGATGTCGGTGGAGCCGATTGGGGTGCACTGGACGTTTGTAGGT
>NPIE01007943.1_pt1 | contig 24455 bp, 22 predicted proteins | sample 8637661 | NCBI WGS metagenome assembly NPIE01 (sample SAMN07420842, study PRJNA396082) | bioreactor metagenome | isolation source: sample BA12 brine-fed electro-methanogenic bioreactor BA | place: Japan: Kochi | collected 2016-12-09 | reverse complement strand
CCTCAGCTTGATTTTAGCCCTCTTCTCTTATATCATCATGGAGACAAGGGGAGGAAGAAAACATGACAAAGCTTATTTTAAACGGCTGCAGCGGCAAAATGGGAAAGGTGCTCGCCGACCTGATTGAACCCATGGAAGAGGTTGAAGTTGCCGCCGGCATCGATATACACCCTTTAGAGGCCGATTTCCCCGTTTTCTCCCACTTGTCTGAATGCACGGTGGAGGCGGATGCCCTCATCGATTTTTCCAACCCCAAGTCACTTCCTCTTTTTATCCCCGAGGCAGTCAAGCGGGGGCTTCCCGTGGTGGTTGCCACGACAGGTCTTTCTCCTGAAGATATTATGCTCCTGAACGGTGCATCAAAAGCAATTCCGGTTTTCAGGTCGGCCAACATGTCCCTGGGAATAAACCTTCTTCAGCAGCTGGTTAAAAACGCGGCGAAAATTCTCGGGGATGAGTTCGATATAGAAATTTTCGAAAAGCATCATAAGTTTAAAAAGGACTCACCCAGCGGCACAGCCCTCATGCTGGCGGATTCCATCAACGAAGTAAGGCATGAAAAACTGGAGTACGTCTTCGGCAGGGAAGGCGGTGACGCTCTCCGCAAAAAAGGTGAACTGGGAATTCACGCCTTCCGGGGAGGAACCATTGTGGGCGAACATGATGTCTACTTTGCCGGAACGGACGAACTTATTCAGATAGGTCACAAAGCCTACTCCCGCCAGGTATTTGCCACCGGAGCCATTGCGGCTGCGCGTTTTATCTGCGGGCTTGAACCGGGCATGTACAATATGGAAGATCTGATCAGCTCTTCCACCGGAAAAGCCGCCAACTAGAAAACCGTTACGTTCAATTCGCTGCAGGGAAAGGTAACAGTCCAGGAGACACCTTCTGTCCCTTTTAACTCCACTGTACCATCCAGCTGCTCCGCGAGCGCCTTTATCATGCTCATGCCGAGGCTTTTCCGCTCAAGCGGATCTCCCTGAAACGGGAATCCGCAGCCGTTATCGGAGACCGACAGTACTATGCTGTCATCGCTTTTGCGAAAAAAAGCTATCTCAATCTCCGGATCACTGGAATCCGCCCCCTTCCGGTTTTCGGGAAAGGCGTGACGTACTGTATTGGAGACCATCTCGTAGAGAAGCAGTCCGAACGGCACCAGCCCGCATGACCTGCACACAAGCGGTTCCGCTTGTACCTTAAACCGGATGCGCCGGTCACTGCAGTTCAGCTCAAGATACCCCGCAAGGGAAGTAATTAAACCGCCGACCGGAAGACGCTCTTCGGATATATGATCGAAAATATCTTCCTGAATGCGGGTGATGATTGTTATCCGCTCATGCACGTGTTCAAGGACTTCTTCCGGCGAAAGGTAGTCCAGAGAAGATCTGCTAAGATTAATGATGCTGGATATTATCTGCAGGTTGTTTTTAACCCGGTGGTGGAGTTCCTTGAGAAGAACCTCTTTTTCAAGGTTCATGCTTTTAAGCTTCCGGTTACTGTCCAGCAGCCGCATGCCCCAGAGAGCAATGACAAATCCTGAAAATCCGCCGAACAGCACCGGTATTAGAAAACCGTCCGGAGATATGCAGGCCCCGATAAGCATTTTCTGCAGTAAAGAGAGGAAGGAGAGAAACAGAGCTCCGCATAATGAACCAATGGTCAGTTTTATCCATTTTGCAGCCATCTTCCATCTCCTGTTTTACAGCTTTTAATCAATAATCTTAAGCATAGGAACTGCACTGTCATAACACAAGCGAAAGAACTCCGGAAAAAACTGCTTGTCCCACGCCCCTTCCTCTGCTACTGTTTTGCAGGCAGCATTGCAAGGAACCGGAGGCTTTAATGAACACCTTTCATCCCAACAGCATGTTTCTCTTTCTTCTGGCCGGAGCGGTCATTCTTTTTGTCATTGCCCAGTCGCTTGTGTTCCTCTTCAAGGCGTGGCGGAGGGCCCTGGAGCTGAAGCTTGACCGGGGGACTCTCCGCAGGATAGCGGTCTCCAGCGCCACCTTTACCATAGCGCCGGCGGTATCCATTCTGCTCGGTGTAATAACTCTTTCCAAATTTCTCGGGCTTCCCCTCCCCTGGCTCCGCCTGAGCGTGGTGGGTGCACTTACCTATGAACTTCCCGCAGCCAGTACCGCGGCTGCCGCCATGGGGACCTCCATCTCGGAAAGAATTACCGATCCGAAAGTCTTCGCCACCATTGCATGGGTCATGACCCTCGGCATAATACCGGGAATTTTCTATCTCCCCTTTCTCCTTAAGCGGATTCAGAGCGGGCTTGTCAGCCTGAAAAGCCGGGACCGGCTCTGGGGAGACACCTTTCTTAACGCCATGTTTCTCGGAATGATCTCCGCCTTCCTGGGAGTGGTTTTCGCCCGGGTCGGCGAGGGGCTCAGCGGCTGGATTCCCGTCTTTGTCATGCTTGCATCGATTATGCTCATGCTCATATGCGGCCTCCTCATCAGACTCTTCCATTGGAAATGGCTGGAGGATTTCGCCCTTCCCATCTGCATGCTTGGAGCCATGGCGCTCTCCATCCCCATAAGCGGAGCTATAGTATGAGTGAAGCAGCAGGAATAAAGGAACAGTCCGCCTACCAGCTCTCGATCCATGCCATCGGAAGAATATGGATGCTTACCGCGGGGGTTATGCTGATGATGGTTCCCGCCCTTATCTGTATCCGTTACGACGCCTGGCCCGGCTTTCTGCCCGTGGCGAAGGGGCTTCTCGGGGTGGCTCCGATTTTCTGGACCGTCGGATTCATAGAGGTGCTTACCTATTCGCCGATGCTCGGCAGCGGAGGCTCCTATCTGGCCTTCGTTACGGGAAACCTCACCAATCTGAAGGTGCCCTGCGCTCTGAACGCAATTCAGGCTGCCGGGGTGGAACCTGGCTCCGAGGAGGCGGAGGTTGTCAGTACCATTGCGATCGCTATCTCTTCCCTGGTTACGACGCTCATTATTATGGCTGGGGTATTTCTCCTGGGACAAATCCAGCCGCTCATAGAGTCGGAAACCCTCGCTCCGGCCTTCGCCAATATCCTGCCCGCCCTCTTCGGCGCTCTGGCTGTGGTCTTCGTTTCCAGGAACTGGAAAATTGCCATGGCTCCGATGCTCTTTATGATAATTCTTTTCATAAGCGTTCCGTCCCTCTCGTCGGCGGTCGGAATTCTGGTTCCCGTGGGCGCGCTGATCGCGATCGGCGCCGCCCGGATACTGTACCGCAGGGGCCTGCTCTAAGCACCCCCGCACTTTAGGAGATAGTAATATGTCGACCCTGGTTATAGTTCTTTTTCCGCTGCTCTTCATTACCCTTATTATGGTACGGACCCTGGCATTCCGTCCGAAGCCCTGGACCCCGCCTGAACCGCTCGAGGTTCATCCGGACGGGGAGCGAGCGGCCGAATCACTCTCTGCCATGATCCGCTGCAAGACCGTATCGAGCAGAAACGGCAAGCTCCAGGATGACACCCAGTTCGATGCCTTCCGGGCCCTTCTCGCCGAACGCTATCCGGGAGTCCACAAAACCTGCACCCTCCGGCGGTCCGGAAAAAACGGTCTGCTCTACCACTGGCGGGGCCGCACCGGCGACGATGCCGGTTCAACGGTGCTGATGGCGCACTACGATGTGGTTCCGGCACAGGAGGAGCTGTGGAAGAAGCCCCCTTTTGAAGGGATAATCGAGGATGGCGTGCTCTGGGGACGGGGAACCCTGGACACAAAGGTGACCCTCTGCGGTGTCATGGAGGCGGCTGAATCGCTTATTGCGGACGGCTTTGTTCCGGAGCATGATCTCTATTTCTCCTTTGCGGGAGACGAGGAGATAGCGGGTGATGATACGCCTTCGATTGTAGCGGAACTGGAATCGCGCGGTATCAGGCCCGCTCTGGTCCTGGACGAGGGAGGCGCCGTTGTGGAGAACATTTTTCCCGGCGTCAAGGCACCCTGCGCCCTGGTCGGCATAGGCGAAAAAGGTATTCTGGATGTGGAGTTCTCGCTCACCGGCAGCGGCGGGCACGCCTCCGCTCCGCCTCCCCACACCCTCCTGGGCGAACTGGCGCAGGCGGCGGTACGGATAGAAGGCCGCCCTTTTCCGGGAAAGGTGACCAGGGCGGCGGCGGAAATGTTCGATACCCTCGGACGTCATTCCACCTTTCTTTACCGGATGATTTTCGCAAATATGCGTCTTTTCCGCCCCCTCCTGGATGCAATCTGCAGAAAAAGCGGAGGCGAGCTGAACGCCCTTATGCGGACCACCTGCGCCATTACCATGGCCGAAGGCAGCAGCGCTCCCAACGTCCTTCCCCCGAGCGCGAAACTGGGGGCCAACCTCCGCATTATCAGCGGAGAGAGTATGGAATCGGCCGAAGCTTACCTGAAAAAGGTAATAGCCAATGAGAGAATAGCGCTTTCCAGAATTGACGGGATGAACCCCTCCCCCCTTTCCGATACAAAATCCGAAGGATGGGCACGGGTAAAGGAGGCGATTGTCCGCACCTGGCCGGACGCCATCGTATCTCCCTACCTTATGATAGCCTGCAGCGATTCCAGGCACTACCACCGCATAAGCGATAACGTCTACCGCTTCTCGGTACTGGAGCTTTCAAAAGAAGAAAGGGGAACCATTCACGGCAATGATGAACGGATCCCCCTGGAAAAAATTGCAACAACCGTGGCTTTCTACCAGCGTCTGATGCGGACCATGTAAGCGGCCGGCCGGCTCTCTCAGCAGCCGGCGATAACCGCGTCGCGCATCCTGCCGGAAGCAAGCAGTGCGGCACGGCACTTCATCTCCGCTGGATCGTAGTCTTCTCCGGGATTATCTCCGAAAAGTCCCAGACGAAGCATGGTTTCCGCATTGAGGATCGCCGCCCCGGCGGCGCCCCGGACGGTATTGTGGCCCATTATAACCATTCTATAGTCAAGAACATTGCAGGGACGCAGACGACCGACCATGGTAGCCATACCGTTCTCGAGCCACACATCCCGGGCGGGCTGGGGGCGGTCGACTTCATCCATCATCAGAATCGGATGTTCCGGTGCAAAGGGCAGTTCGAGCTCCTGGGGCAGTCCCCGGAATCCGCTCATGACGCTGCGCAGCTCCTCCAGGGAGGCCTTCTTTTTCAGGGAGAAAGAGACGGTTTCGGTATGACCGTCCACCACCGGAACGCGATTGCACTGGGCGCTCACGGCGAAATCGGCATGAACAACCCGTTCACCCGCAAGGGTACCCAGAATTTTCTGCGGCTCGGTTTCAATTTTCTCTTCCTCACCGCCAATATAGGGGACGATATTTCCGAGAATATCGTAGGATGCCACACCGGGGTAGCCCGCTCCCGATATTGCCTGCATGGTGGATACCTGGACCGCTTCAAGTCCGAAGGTTTCGTGAAGGGGTGCAAGGGCCATGGCAAGGAACATGGTGGAACAGTTGGAGTTTGTAATTATGGCACCGTCCCACTCCTGGGCGGCAATAAGGCTGAAGTGGTCGGGGTTTATTTCGGGTATCACCAGGGGTACATGCTCTCCCATCCGGTGGTTCTTTGAGTTGCTTATTACCACATGCCCCTTTTCGGCGTATGACAGTTCAGCGTCCCCGGCAACTGCCGCATCGAGTCCGGAAAAGAGAATCGGGCTTTCAAGCGCATCATCCAGGCTCAGAACCCTCATTTCCGCAATGTGAGCGGGTATGGGCGCATTCTGTTTCCAGGAGCAGGCCTCCCGGTAGCACTTACCGGCCGAGCGTTCGGAAGCGACAAGCTCGCTTATCTCGAAATATGGGTGATTATTCAGCAGGCTGATAAACTTCTGTCCCACGGTACCGGTTGCTCCAAGAATGGCAACTCGCATTTTTTTGTTCATGATGCACCTCCAGGGGCTAAATGTTATTATAATAACAGAAAGTTATTATTTGTTCTTTATGTTAGAAAAAACTGGAGCTTGTGTCAAGTAATGAAACAGCAAAAAAGCAGATAATTGTGTTAGCATGTATCCATGCAGCCGGGAGAGTCGCTCCAAAAAGCCATAAGGGACTACCGTTTCCTGCTCGATCTCGACTATCCGGTCAAAGCGACCCTCAAACTGGTGGGGGACCGCTATCGGCTGGATAAATCTGAACGGATAGTGCTGTTCCGCGGTATTCATAATGGCATCGTCTCCGGAAGGATCGCCAGGGCCATTACAGCCCGCCTTCCGCGGGATGCCTCTATTGGGATCGACGGCTACAATGTGCTTTTCACTCTTCTTAATTACAGGAACGGCCACCCCCTCTTTATCGGAACCGACGGGCTTTTGCGGGATGCGGGAGGCGCTCACGGGCGAATCCCATCGGGAGACAGTTTCGACGAAGCGGGCGGCCTCCTTCTATCCGCTTTCACCCGCCTTGACATACGACGGGCCGTGATATACCTGGATGCTCCGGTCTCGGGCAGCGGCCGCCTGGCCGCCGCTCTTCGCAGCCGCCTGGAGAAAGAAGCTTTTTCTTCGGAGGTCCGTACGGTACCCTCGGCGGATCCATTTATACGCGATTTTGAGGGAACCGCGATTGCCACATCGGATTCGGCTATCGCCATCTCTTCACAAGCTCCCGTTTTTGATCTTGCAAGAAATATTCTTGAAGAGGAGTTTCGCGCAAGCTTCGCCGACCTTTCGGTGTACCTGCATTGATGAGTTCACAGAAGCCCCTTATAAGCAGCCGCTGTTATCCCGATACTGGAATTATATGAACGAACAACGCTTCACTATTCTTGCAATTGATGACGACTCGACCCAGCTTGAGCTGCTCCGGCTCTATGTATCGGAAATTGAATTTCCCGAAGTGGAGTTCCTGACAGGAGAGACCGTCAAAGACGGGCTCTCTATGCTCTCAGGCCACACCATTGACCTGGTTCTGACCGACTACCGGCTGCCCGACGGCACCGGAATAGATGTTCTTCAAGAGGTAAAGAAACGAAATCCGCTTATAAGCGTTGTGGTTATGACCTCATTTGAGAGTGTAAAGGATGCCGTAAGCATACTTAAACACGGCGGAGACGATTACCTGGTCAAACCGACACGAAAAACCGATATTGAACACCTGATAGTGAGGATTTTCGAGCAGAGCAGTATCGCCCGGGAAAATATCCGGGTGGACCAGGAGATTGAAGCCTCATTTGATAATCTTCCCATCGTCTACCGCAGCAGCGCCATGAAGAATGTCCTGAATCTTGTCTCCCGCTCCTCCCGCACCAGCGCCACGGTGCTGATAAACGGAGAGAGCGGTACGGGAAAAGAACTGATAGCCCGGCTTATTCACCAGACCAGCCATCGCAAAGACCAGCCATTTGTTACGGTCAACATCGCAGCCCTTCCCGAAACGCTTATGGAAAGTGAGCTCTTCGGGCATGTGAAAGGCTCTTATACCGGTGCCGAGAGCGACCGGACGGGAAGATTTGAGGAAGCTGACGGCGGCACCCTCTTTATTGACGAGGTGGGAGAAATTCCTTTAACCGTTCAGGTCAAGCTCCTCCGGATCGTTCAGTTCGGACAGCTTCAGCGCCTTGGAGAGAATAAGACGAGGAAACTCGATGTACGAATAATTGCCGCAACCAACAGAGACCTGGAAAGGATGATATCAGAAAACCTCTTTCGGGCGGACCTCTTCTGGCGTCTGAACGTTATCAACATAACAATCCCACCTCTGCGCGAGCGTAAAATCGATATTCCCGCCCTGACCGAGTTTTTCATTACACGCTACAACGAAAAAAACGGCCAATCCATCAAGGGGATCGGGAGGGAAGCTCTGGATCGCCTTATGGTATACCGCTTTCCCGGAAATATAAGAGAGCTGGAAAACATTATCGAACGTGCGGTAATCCTGAGCCGGGGCAGGATAATATCGCTTGCGGACCTTCCCCTTCCTGATTCGGCAGCTTCAGGAGAGAGAGACGGCTGCGAAGATTTTTCCGAAGAGGGCTACGAAATTCAGATTCAGCGCTACGAAAAGCGCCTGATAGAGGCTGCCCTTGAAACAGCGGAAGGAAACCAGAGCGAAGCCGCCAGGATACTCCAGATTTCGGAAAGAAGGCTTCGCTCCCGCCTGGAGATACTGGGCCTCAAATCCCCCCATGAATAAATGACTACCGGTACATGGGCAGACCGCTCGACGTGAAGGTCGAAGAGCTCGTCCTTTCCGTCGAATGGAACGTCCCTGTTCCGCCGAAACCGCAGCCGGCCGCAGACCTGCATTCTTATTTCCTTATAAAGTATACAATTATATATTTTACTTCCTGAATGATTCCTGGCACGATACCTGCTTATATATGGACATATAAGGAGGCTACCATGAACGAAAAGAAATACAGCATCTATAAGAGATTTAACGGAAAAGCGGCTTTCCTGCTTATCCTTCTTGCGGGAACCATTTCAATGACGGGTGCGGCTACGACCGGGACCCTCGTGCTCCAGGGCACGGTTCCGGGAATTCTTGAGATTACCATCACCCCGGAGCCCGGCAGCAGTGCTCTGGACCTGAGCATCGACGCGGCCAACCTCAAGGTTGCCACGGTAAATGAACGAAGCAACAAGAAGGCAGGCTATACGGTCAGCGTGGAATCGGCCAATGCCAAAGCAGCCGGCATCGATACCCCCTATTTTGACAATACCGATCCCGATGTAAGCTCGAGTCTGGACTATCAGATTTCCTACGGCGGTAACGCGGTTGTTCTGAGCGGCGGTTCGGCCATTATTTCCGACACCGCGGTAAAAACAAGCGGAACAGGGACGAGCAGCGATGTCGCCATAAGCTACAACGGAGCAGCGGCCTTCCCCTACGAGGGAAACTACAGCGATACGCTCACCTTTACCATTGCTGCCAAATAGCCTTGCCCAGCCTCAGGGAGCCGGCCCATAAGGCCGGCTCTTTTTTTCCTGCGTCTTCCGGCCGATAATGAAAGAGAGGTAAACTGATGAAATATCTTATAAAATTCTCGGCCCTGTCCGTTTTTCTGCTGATCCTTCAATCAGCTTTGTTTTCCTTCTCTTTCGAACCGATAAGCATGGATCTTTCGCCGTCGGGAAGAGGTGCAACCGGCAGTTTTCTCCTGAAAAACAAAAGCGGGGATTTTGTCGCCATCAGGATATCGATGTTCGAACGCTCGATCGATATCGACGGAAACGAAACGAGAGTTCCCGCGGATCATCTCTTCACTATCTACCCCTCCAATATCGTACTGAAACCGGAATCCGTTCAGTCCCTGCGTGTCAAATGGACGGGAGAAAGCAGCCTTGATTCCGAACGCTCCTTCCGCATCCTTGTGGAGCAGCTGCCGGTAGATTTCGGCTCCGCCGACACAACCTCGAGCGGACTGCAGATAATGTTCCGCTATCTTGGTTCAATCTATGTAAGTCCCGATTCGGCGGCTCCCGACCTGGTGATAGAAGAGCAGTCGATAGATTCCGGACGCAGACTGCAGCTGGTTATCCTCAACAGGGGGAACCGGCACATTATCCCTGGAGATCTTCACATCAGGCTTTCAGAAGAGCTGAACGGCAGGGAAAATGTGGTGATTATTCCGCCGGAGGAACTTGCAGGAATAGACGGAGAGAATATTCTTTCCGGCTCCCGGCGAAGATTTTCCGTCGAACTTCCGGCGGGGATCAAAGGGGAAAAGCTTGATGTCGAACTGGACTACCAGGAGATGTAGGGAAACCTCCCGCATCCTGACCATCACTTTTTTACTTCTCATTCCCTTCCCCCTCATGAGCCAGGTGGAAATACCGGTTTCAGTATCACTTCAGGGCAACAGGGCCGGAGAAGTGACGGCACGACTCCCTCAGGCCGATCTTAACCGGGCCGAACTCCTCTCTTTATTGCGTCCTTTTCTGAATGAAGCATCCTACGGAACAATCGCTTCGACCGGAGGCGATTATCTTTCCGTCGATACTCTGAACAACCTGGGCCTTCAGGCCGATTTCGACGAAGAGCTGCTGATAATGGAGATCCGGATTCCGGCACGGATGATGCCGGAATCGCTTATCCGGCTCAAAGAGTCTCAGAAGCCAATTGATCCCGGGGAGATTACCGCGGCCCCCTTCTCCGCCTATGTGAACTATTCGGCAGTGAGCGGCCTGCTCTACGAGCGCTTTACCGAAACTGAGCAGTTCTCAATCCCCTCACGCCTTAGTGTGGCTCCCGCATTCCAGCTCTACAGATGGGTTCTTGAGGGAAACATCAACTTCAGGACCGAACCCGACCCCCCGGCGGAAGTACAAAGCCTTCGACTGATCCGCGACTTTCCTGTCCCCGGTTTACGCTTTACTGCCGGGACCCTGGACCGGAACATGGACGGAATTTCCATCGGCACCCAGCATGCGTTGCAGAACATCGGCCGAAATCCCCTGCCCTCCTCCAACAGAATAGTGGTGGAAGAGACTTCGATGGTGGAAATCTACCTGAACAACAGGCTCCTGAAAAGGCTCCGGCTTCAGCCCGGTATTCACACGCTTTCCGACATTCCCTACTCCGGCGGACTCAATACCCTCAGGGTGGTGATTATCCGGCAGGATGGTACGACAGAGATATTTGAGTCCACCAGACCCTTCGATTCCGGCCTGCTTCCTGCAGGCTCATACGATTTCTTCTTTTCCGCGGGAACACCCCGCTTCACCTTTTCCGATCCCATGCTGGCCGGTTCCTTCTCCTACGGTCTTCTCGATACCATAAGCACCGGTTTCTCCGGAGAGACGGACTTTTCAGAGAGCATCGGTTCATTTCACACGGTGCTGGCAACACCGGCCGGAAATTTCGGTGCAGATGTTTCGCTCCTTGCTTCCGGCGGCACGCCCCCCGCCCTTTACGGAGCCCTCCGATACCGCCTCAATTTTCCAGGAAGAAGAAGGGCTCCAGTAATAGGACTGGGGTTTGAATACGCCGACGACCAGTACCGCCCCTCCCTCTTTCAGGAGACATCCGGCGCCTGGCGGTACACCGCAAGCGGCACCTGGGGGCAGGTTCTCCCCCGATCCAGCTACCTTGGCCTGGGTACCAGCTACCGATTCAATGAAGGCTTCAGCGATGGATCGGCAAAGGTTTCGGCCACCCTTCTTTCCGCCCTGAACAGGAGCACGAGCCTTTCCCTCAGTTCCGGCTCCGAATTCTTCTCCGATGCGCCGGCGGTATGGCAGGCTTCGATTACCGTCTCCATAAATCCCGAGCCGGCGGGAAGGACGACTATCTTCAGCCAGAATCTCGATTCGGGAGAAACTTCCGCGAGCATCTCTTCTCCCGGGTGGAACCTCTCTCTCAGCGGTTATCCGCCTGCCGCGGACGGGCGTACAAGCCTTGAGGCATCAGCGGCCCTGCAGCCCGAAAACTTCAAGCTCAGCGTCAGCAGCAGCTTCTCCTATGAGGAGGACGGAACATTTATACACAGGACGGGCGCCGGAATGGCGGGGGCGCTCCTCTTTGCCGGCGGCCGTTTCGCCTTTACACCTCCGGTGACCGACAGCTTTGCACTCATCATTCCCGATGCAAGCCTCGAAACACAGGCGCTCCGTGTATCGGGAAGCGGTATAACGGCTCAGGAAGGTACCGGCAAGGTATTGTCCCTCCACGAAATCGCATCATACCGGGAGATCGGAATCAACCTCGACATGCCTGAAGCGGATCCCGACAGCTTGCTCAGCAGCGAGAGGTTTACCATACTGCCCTCCTACAGGAGCGGAACGCTTATCCGTCCCTCCATGAAGAGGTCAATCTACGGACGCGGGATGCTTGTTAATCTCGATGGTGATGCAGTGTCCCTGCAGGCCGCCGAGATCATCTCCCTTCCCCAGAAGCCTGGAGAAGAGGCTCTCATCGTGTTCAGTGACGAAGACGGAATCTTCCAGTTTCACGACCTGCAGCCCGGCAGCTATCTGCTGATCCTGGTGTCCAACAGGAGAGCCCAGGTCGAGTTTACCATTCCGGCAGAAAGCGTAAACCCGGCCGATACAGGCTCCCTCATCCTTCCTATACTGGAGAAAGAATAATGAAAAACAGAGCACCACTTTTGCACACAATACCAGTCATTTCGGTAATGGCCTTCATACTCGCCCTGAGCGCTCCCCTGCCCCTGGAGGCCCTTAAATTCCGAGGCAGGGCTCCAAGGGTCAACAATCTCCAGTTCTGCCCCGACCTGGAGGTCTCGGTGGAAGAAAGCTTTTCGGTCAATCACAAGGGTCCGGCCGTCGACTATTTCATTACCTTCTCTCCCGGAGGATCGGGAAACAGCGGGATGCGCTATCTTTCGGAGGCCGGCGGAGCACCCATGTATTACAACATCTATGATTCCATTACCGGACGCACTGTTCTCAGGGATATCAGCGACAACCCCACCTCCGGCCAGGTTATTACCGGCAGCTTCAGCGACGCCGAAGGAACCGGAGGCGGTACGACACGGGAACATCAGTTTGTTCTTATCCTTGACCGGAATCAGTTCCCCTCTGCCGGCACGTACAGCGATGTCATCACCCTTAATCTGTATGAGGGCACGCCCGCATCTCCGGTTCCCGGCGGTCCGCTGGATTCCATGACCATGAACATATCCGCGGTCATGCCGCAGCTGACCGATCTCGCCCTCCTTCCGGAGGCTGCGGCATTCGACCCGGCAAGCAACGCAATGACCATGAATTTCGGGACTCTTTTTGCTGGAATGGAGCGGAATGCCGATCTCATAGTCCGTTCAAATACACTATACTCGGTTTCGGTGGTTTCCGCCCGGGGCGGCAGCATGGCAATAGCCGACCCCATGGACACGAGCCTTGTTCCCTATCTGTTCAGCGTATCGGGCTTTTCACTTGACCTGGCCGGCTCTGCGGAGGTATCGATTGTATCCCTGGCCGGTCCCACCGACGAAGCGGGAGACCGTTATCCCGTGAGCATTACCATTCTCGACTACGGTATGGCGACGGAAGGACTCTACAGCGACACCCTCACCTTTACCCTGAGTGCTCCCTGAGCACTTTGAAGGGGCTCAGAGAAGACCGCTCGAGAGCAGAAAGATGGCCCCCCCATGACATATGGTTGCCGGAATTACCCCGTATCTGCTCCCCACTATTCCCGCTATGCAGCCCTCCCAGAGCGTAAACACCAGAAGCGGATAGCCGACATCCGTCACCGTAAGGGCCAGAAAAATATGGCAGAATGCGAAGAGGACGCCCGAACTGATTCCAGCAGCAAGGGGAGACTGATACTCTTTCAGATAGCCCAGAAGATAGCCCCGGAACAGTCCCTCTTCCACAAAATTACCCAGCATCGCAAAAAGGAAAAGGGGAATCAGAAGTGAGGAGGCAACACTTCCGCCCCGCTCCGCAATACCTATCCCGCGGTACAGAAAGAAAAAGGGGGCAACAACCAGGATAGCCGCGATAATCCCGAACAGCAGCCCTGCGGTCCGGTCATTGGAAAAAAACCTGAACCATCCCCGGTTGTCACGGTCCGTTATCAGCAGAATCAGCATTGCAAGAAGAGAAACAGCGGCAAAGATAAGGAGAAAGAACGGATCCGGGCTCATGCGGATCCAGAAAAATCCCTCTCTGCCGAAGGACCAGAGCCCGAGGGGCGTCATGGCATCCCTGACCAGAACAAACATGGCTATGTAGATTACAAGCCTTCCGAAAGCCGGCGGCTTTACAAGAGCAAAGAGCAGGACAAGGAGCACCAGGGCAGGCCAGATGCGTTCGAGGTAAGCAAGTAACAGGTACAGCGATTCCATCATCTTTATATAATATGCCACTTCGGGCTTTGACAAAAGCATAAAATGATGCTATTTTCAATTAAGCGATTGCTTAATTGTTCAATAGTAAACTGACTTTAAGGAGTATCAGATGACCGGATGCACCGGCGAAAGAAACGATATCTGCGATCAGTTCTGCCCCACCTGCAATGAACGCGCGGACTACCTGCGGGAGAAGCTTCTCGATGTGGCGGGGCTGTCGGAGCTGTTCAAAGTGCTCGGAGACGAAACCCGGACACGGATACTCTACCTGCTTTCGCTCAACGAGCTGTGCGTATGCGACCTCTCGGACCTTCTCGAAATGAGTCTTCCGGCGATAAGCCATCACCTCCGGCTCCTGAAGATGATGAGGCTTGTTCGCTACCGCAGGGAAGGGAAGCAGGTATTTTATCATCTTGATGATGACCATATTGTTCAGCTGATCCGCCTGGCCCGCGATCATTTTGCCGAGGAGAGATAAGATGAGCTCACAGGAATGCACCACAAACCGGATGAGCGGATGCCCGAGCTGCAGCACATGTCAGACGCCTTCCGACGGAACCAAAGGAACCGTAATCCGCCTTGCCGTCTCCCTGACGGTATTTTTCACAGCGATTCTATTCCGCAGGCAGCTTGCGGCCGAGCCTACGGGTATCGCCCGCTACGCAGCTTTTCTGATTCCCTACCTGCTGACGGGATACACGGTACTTTTTACCGCCTTTCGGAATATTCTGCACGGACGGGTTTTTGATGAAAACTTCCTCATGACCATTGCAACCTTCGGCGCCCTTGCCCTCGGAGAGCCTGCCGAAGCTGCGGCGGTCATGCTCTTTTATACGACCGGAGAGACCCTTCAGGAAAAAGCCGCCTTCTCCGCACGACGTTCGATAAGCGCCCTGACCGATCTCCGACCGGACAGCGCACTGCTGCTTCCGGAGAACGGAGGCGAGGCGGTAAAAAGCGATCCGGCTTCGGTAGCAGCAGGTTCACTTATACTGATACGCCCCGGTGACCGCATTCCCCTGGACGGTATGGTCGTTTCCGGCAGCTCCTACCTGGACACATCAGCTCTGACGGGAGAATCGGTGCCCGTAAGAATTGAGGAGGGAGATTCCGCCATGGCAGGTTCGGTAAACGGAGGAGGAATGCTTACCCTCCGGACCACGGCGGAATACGGCGACACATCGCTTGCAAGGATTATCCGGCTGGTCGAGGAAGCTTCCGAGCGGAAGGCTCCGACAGAACGCTTTATAAGCCGCTTCGCGAAGGTCTATACTCCCGCAGTGGTAGCAGCCGCCCTTCTTATCGCTTTTATACCGCCCCTTCTGCTGCCGGGAGCACTCTTTTCAGAATGGATACACCGGGCCCTTATTCTTCTTGTTGTCTCATGCCCATGTGCCCTGGTCATCTCCATCCCCCTCGGCTACTTCGGCGGAATAGGGGGAGCCTCACGATCAGGCATCCTCATAAAAGGAGCCAACTACCTGGAAGCTCTCGCAGAACTGCATACCGTCGCTTTTGACAAGACGGGGACCCTTACCGAAGGCGTATTTGAGGTTACCGCCGTCCGGACATTCGGATCATCAAGCGAAAAAGAGGTGCTCCGGGCCGCAGGTCAGGCGGAAACCCATTCCAGCCACCCCATAGCGGCAGCCATCCGCAGAGCAGCAGGCACCGTTCCCGAAATTTCCGATTTTAAAGAGTTCCCCGGCAGAGGCGTCCGGGCCGGAGTTGACGGCACGGTCTTTCTTGCGGGAAACCGCAGACACATGGAAGACCACGGCATCACCGTCACATCCCCGGAGGAAGGAAGCACGCTTTATATCGGACGGGACCTCGAACACATCGGGACCATCACGATCAGCGACCGCATCAAACCCTCGGTTGACGGGCTGATGAAGAAACTGCACGCCCAGGGGATCAAACAGACCGTCATGCTGACCGGAGACAGTGAGGCAGCCGCTGCACACACCGCGGAACTTGCCGGTCTTGATACCTGGCACGCCGCCCTCCTTCCCGAGGGCAAACTGGAAGTGCTGGAGAAACTTATGGCCGCCGTTCCCCCGGGTAAAAAAACGGCCTTCGCAGGGGACGGCATAAACGATGCACCGGTACTCGGACGGGCGGATGTGGGCATTGCCATGGGGGCCCTGGGCTCGGACGCGGCGATCGAGGCCGCCGATGTGGTGATTATGGATGACCAGCCTTCCAAAATAGGCACAGCCATTCAGGGAGCCCGGAAAACACGCCGAATCGTTCTGCAGAATATTACCATGGCTCTTGGAATAAAGGGGATTGTCATGTTGCTTGGCGCCTTCGGGCTGGCAAGCATGTGGATGGCAATTTTTGCCGATGTGGGTGTGGCGCTTCTGGCGATTCTCAACTCCACCAGGGCCCTGGGAGCTTTTCGCTGATTTATCTTTTCATCCATGATAGAATAAGCGCCGGCGAGGTGTAACATGAAACAGCGGAAAACGGGCGGTATTATTCTCATAGCTGCCCTTCTGGTTCTTTTATTGACGATAAGCCTTATGCTGATACTGCTGCATCATTCCCGTACAAGGGGTGATGTAAAGATGATAAACGAGCTTGGCATCATCCGCGGCATGAGCCAAAGAATAGTCAAACTTGAGCTTGGCGGCATGGACCCGGGAGAGCTGATCGGTCAGGTTGACAGGACTTTTCTCCTGTGCCGCGGGCGTTTTGAAGAAACCTCAATGCATCCCTTTATCGACTTGCTCGAAGATGACTGGAACCGTCTCAAGGCAAGCCTGGAGCGTTACCGGGAAGCTGAAGCAGGCGGGAAGGAAGAGTTGAGAACACTGCTGCTTGAGCAGAGTGAAACAATGTGGGAACGGGCCAATGCCACCGTCCTTCTGGGACTCTTCGAAGCGGAAGAAAGCAGAGAACTGCTCGGTTTTCTCCTGGTTTTTATTCTGGCGGAGCTGCTTATCGGCGGTTTTATCTTCTATCTGATTATCAGTATTGTCCGAAGGAAACTTGAGCCGGATGCCCTTCTCGATTCCCTTACGGGCTGCTACAACAGGAATGTATTCTATACCGAACTTCAGAACGAAATAAACAGAGCCGAACGGTACAAACTGCCCCTTTCCGTCATGGAATTCGATATAGACCATTTTAAAAAGGTCAACGACACCTACGGCCACGATACCGGAGATCGTGTCCTTAAAGAACTGTCGGCTCTGGTCAAGCAGATGCTGCGCAGCAGCGACACCTTCGCGCGTACAGGAGGTGAGGAGTTCGGACTTCTGATTCCGCACACCAGTGCCGCAGACGCTCACCGCCTGGCGGAGAAGCTGAGAAAGGCAATCGAGACCTGCGATTTTGACCTGCCCGAGCCCATTACCTGCAGTTTCGGAGTCTCCGCACACCGGCCGGGCGAAAGCTGGCAGGATCTTTTTTCCCGCACCGATGAACTGATGTATAAAGCAAAATCAAACGGACGCAACAGGGTAGAGCAGGAGACTGCATCACCCTGAACACTGGCCGCAGTCAAAGGTAAGCACCACACATGTCCCCTGTTCCCGTTCAAAACGGATGGTCCCGTCGAGCTGCTCCGTCAGAGCGTCTATCATGCTCAATCCGAATCCCCTGCGGGCCGAAGCCCCTTCGAAATCCGGGATTCCCGGTCCATTGTCCTCCAGAAGCATGGTTACGGTCTCCCCGTCCCTGTGTACGGTCATTTTCAGCATGCCCCGTTCATCACCGCCAAAGGCGTACTTCATCGCGTTGGTAACAAGCTCGTTCACAATCATGCCAAGACTGGAAAGAGACTTCGCATCAAGCTGAAAATCTTCAATATCGAGAAGCAAATCAACCTTCTGCCGGTTGGGATAGAGCTCCGCTATGTTTCTGACAAGTTCCCCAAGGTACTCTTCCGTCGACAGTTTTGCATGCGACTCCGTACGGTACAGCTTTTCATAGAGAAGCTCCATGCTCCGGAACCGGCTCCCCGCTTCCGACAAAGCCGCGGCCGCGGCGGAACCTTCCTCAAGAGAATCGGCCTGGAGAGCAAGCATGGCGACCATGGTGTTCATGGTGTTCTTGATGCGGTGCTGCACCTCCTTCAGAAGTGTCTCCCTCTCCGCCGCCAGAGCCTGAATCCGCTCCTCGTTCCGCTTCCTTTCGGTTATGTCCATAACGGTAAAACTTACACCCCGCGATACATCCCCGGGATACAGCGGAGTAGATGCGAGCAGGACATCAATAATGCTGCCGTCCTTTCTTTTCCAACGGGTCTCGACCTCTCCGGTCCCCTTCTCCGCTATCTGCCGGTACTTTTCCGAACCGACGAAATTATATTCTTCGCTGCCGGGATAAAAGATCCTCGCGCTTTCGCCGAGAAGCTCCTCCCGGGAATAACCGGAAATCTGACACACCTTCTCGTTTGCCTCTATGATAATCCGGTTTTTGCCCTGTATGACTCCGATCCCCGTAGGCGCCGCCTTGAAAATGCTGATAAGCCAGTTCCTGCTTTCGGCAAAGGAATTTTCCACCCGCTTAAGCTCGCTTATGTCCTGAATGGTACCGAACATGCCAAGCGGTACACCATCCCCGTCATACCTGAGCCGTCCCATACTATGCACGTGGCAGACCGAGCCGGAGCTGTGTATGATGCGGTACACGGCGTCGAAGCTTTCCTTCCCGCCCACACACCGGTCGAACTTCCCCATAACCATATCCCGGTCTTCCTCATGCACAAGCCGGATATACGTTTCAATATCCTGCACCGGACCATCCGGCTCAAGACCAAAAATGTGGAAAGTCTCCTGCGACCAGAAAGCCTTTCCGGAANNATAGTGGCCGATATGGGCTATTGCCTCCGCCGTCCGGAGCCGTTCTTCGCTCTCCCCGAGGCGGAACGCCGTTCTTATAGAGGCAAGCAGAACTGTTTCTCCGGAGTTCTTGACAACATACCCGCAGGAGCTTATGCCTTCGGTTTTTTCCACCACTTCCCGTTCCGTGTGGGACGACAGAAAAATCAGCGGGATATCCCGCTCCCTCAGAATACGCTCGGCGGCCTGCGTTCCATCGATTCCTTCCCCGAGATGTATGTCCATCAGAATCAGATCTATCCCCCGGTCGGCAAGAGCCGTCTCCACCGCCTTCTCGCCGGTATTGACGGTAATGACCGAGTAGCCGTTACGTTCGAGCATCTTTCTGCCGCTCAGGGCAATGACCGCTTCATCTTCGACAAGAAGAATTTTCTTTTTCATGAAAACACCTTGACCATATTATAGTAGTATTGGAGATTATAAGCAAATATTCAACTCTAATTATTATTGTTATTGGACCGGTATTGGATGAAACGGGTCAGGTCCCTGCGTCAGATCAGCACCCGAATGCCGTATTCTTTAAAGCGGCGGTCTGCGCTTACCAGGTGACTGTTATGAGCCAGGGCTGTTGCGATAATGAAACGATCCACCGGATCCTTGTGTATGGGTGGCAGCCTTGTCGCTCCCATTACAAGCTCAGGGCTTAAATCTATCACATCAACCCGGTGATGGCTTATGAACCGCGCCCACCACTCTTCGGGGGGCATCGGTAGTGACAACTTTCCATTTCTGTATTTTAAAGCAATCTCGAAGGCACTTATTGAAGAGACGGCAACCACAGCTTCCCTGTCAATGATAGCAACTGTCTCGCTTGAAAGCCTTGCCGAACCTTCTGCAAGCCAGAGAACGGCACAGGTATCAAGGATAATCATTCAATAGTACCCCACTCATCCTCATCCAGCTCCTCCAGAGGATCATAGTTTATCCGCAAGCGGGAAAGAACAGGGTCTGTCTTGCTCCGGGGCCGATCCGAACGCTTTCTAAGCTCTGCAACAGGCACTCCGTTTCGGCTTATAATGTAAACTTCCCCCTTTTCAACATCCTCCAGGATTCGGGAAAGATGAGTCTTTGCTTCATGAGTGTTTACGGTCTTCATAAGATTAGTCTACTTGACTAAGTTTGCAAAGTCAATATTATTCTTTCTGTTTAACCCTGTTCCGGCAAGCTGCATAGGGTCTTTTATAATTGCGCTGGAGCTTTGTGATTCATATAATTATTTACTGAGACCACAAAACGGCGGTTAAGCCATGTCCAAAAAGATTCTCCTCGTGGAAGACGAAGCCCTCATTGCAATGGCAGAGGCTAACATGCTCAAAAAGCATGGCTATGAAGTGCTTACTGTCAATACCGGCTGGAAGGCTGTCGACGCTGTCGACTCTGATCCCGCTATTTGCCTTATTCTAATGGACATCGATCTGGGCAAGGGCATTGACGGGACCGAGGCTGCCGGGAGGATACTTGCGGCACACGACCTGCCCATTGTCTTTCTCTCCTCCCACACCGAAGCTGAAGTAGTGGAAAAGACCGAAAAAATAACCTCTTTTGGCTATGTGGTAAAAAACTCCGGTGAGACGGTGCTGCTTGCCTCTATCAGAATGGCCTTCAGGCTCTGGGAGAGCGAAGATAAATTCCGCAAAGCCTTCGATTATACCTCCGTTGGTATGGTTCTCACCTCTCCATCAGGAGAGCTCCTGCGGGTAAACGATGCTTTCACCTCCATGCTCGGATATTCACCGTCGGAAATAGTATCGGTCAAGTTTTCCGAATTAACCCACCCGGAGGATCTCGAAAAAAGCATTGCTCATTTAAAAGAGATGATCGAGGGTAAAACCGATCATAGCCGATTCATCAAACGCTATATCCGGAAAGACGGTAGTCCGGTGTGGGCCGATGTCAACACCATGCTCCTGCGTGATTCAGATAGAAGGCCCCTCCATTTTATAACCCACATTCAGGATATAACCGAATCCAGGATCATGCAGGATAAACTTGATAAGCAGCGTGAAGAGTACGAAAAGAATCTTCGCAATAATGAGGCTATGTATCGCAACTTAATGGAAAACAGTATTGATGCTGTGTACCTCTTGAGCCGGACGGGCGACATTCTGCAAGTCAACAATACAGCCTGTGATATGCTCGGCTATTCCAAAAGTGAACTGCTGCAGTTAACGATCGACGATGTCGATCCGAACTACCCCTCCAGGCACTTTATCGAATTCTGGAACAGCAAACCCGAAGGCACCACAGTACTGTTCGAAACTGTCCATAGACACAAAAATGGAAAAGAGATCCCCGTCGAGGTCAACGGTATTTTTTTTATACTCGACGGCCGAAAGTACCTCTTCGGGGTTTCCCGGAACATCACAGAGAGAGCCGGAAAAGAGAAAGCCCTGAAAAAAGCCGAAGAGAAATACAGGCTGCTTTTCAACTACTCAAATGATGCAATCTTTGTTCATGAAATTGGCGATAACAATCTACCCGGCAAAAACATCGAGGTTAACGAACGGGCATGCAAGCTTCTTCAATACAGCAGGGAAGAACTGCTTTCCATGTCCGCCCGGGACGTCGTACCCGGAGAGCTGGCTGCTGCAATGCTTCCCCACGCGCAGGAACTTGTGGAAAGAAAACATCTTGTTTTTGAAACCGAAAACATAAGGCGCGACGGTACACATATTCCGGTCGAAGTGAGCGCATACTGGTATCAGGAGGAAGACAGAAAGTTTGCGGTAGCCAGTGTACGCGACATTACCGGGAGAAAGGAAAAAGAAAAGCTGCTGGCGAACTATAACAGAATATTTGAGGCATCCCAGGAACTGGCAAAAATCGGTTCATGGGAGTGGGATATAGTGCATGATACCTGGACATTCTCAGAACAGTGGAAAAAAATTCATGGCGTCTCCTATGAGAATGATGTACATACGGGCAGACTGCTTAATATTGCACACCCGGAGGACGCACCGTTCATTGAAAAAGCATTTTCAGAAGCAAGAGAAGAGGGAAAAGCATACAATATCCAGCATAGAATCATCAGAGCAGACAACAAAGAGATTCGGTACATCCATGCACTGGGAACAGTGGAGTACAGCGAAATTACAGGTTCTCCCGTACGTATGGTCGGGACAGCTCAGGACATTACCGACCGCAAACAGGCCGAGGATGCACTGAAAGAAAAAAGCAATCTCCTGGAGAGGGTTTTCGATAACAACACCGACCTTATCGCCCTTACCGACCTTGAAGGTAACTATAAAATGGCCGGCAAAGCCCATAAGATACTGGGGTATGAAATAGAGGATCTGATCGGCAAAAATGTTATGGACTTTGTCCATCCGGATGATGTTTCTTTTACAGGCGGAAAATTCAGTGAATTCGTAGAATCCTCCAACATACGCAATGCTGTATACCGCTACAGACGCATTGACGGAGAATACCTGTGGTTTGAAACCACCGGAGTAATGCTGAAAGATACAAACGGCAGGCCGGAGCAGATCTTATTCAATACACGGGACATCACCGACCGCAAGCTGGCGGAAGAACGGCTTGCAAAACAAAACAGGGAACTAAAACTGAAAGATAAGGCCATCCAGAACGCGCTCTCGGGAATAGCATTCAACGATATGGAGGGGAGAATATTGTTTGTTAACGATGCCCTCGTCAAGATGTTCGGTTGTGAAAACAAGGATGAAGTTTATGGTAGAACCTTTTTTGACGGCCATCCTGAATCTGAATTCGAAAAGCTTCATGCACTGCTTGAAACCCTGCAAAGGGATGGATCCTGTAAAACTGATTTAAAAGCGAAAAAGGTAAACGGCGACTTGTTTGATGTTCAGGTTGCCGCAACTCTGGTACCGGACGAATCCGGTAAGCCGATTTATATAATGGCCTCATTTGAAGACATCAGCGAGCGGAAGAAATCCGAAAGGATACTCCGTAAAACACTTATGGAAAAAGATTTCCTCATGAAAGAACTCAACCACAGGGTTAAAAACAATCTCTTTATGGTCTCTTCCCTTATCAACTTAAAGGGCTCGGAAACAGCAGCCGAGCTCACCGACATACAGCATCAGATTGAGGCTATCGGCCTTATCCATGAAAAACTGTACCAGACCGGCAATGTCACAGAGATTTGCTGCAGCGATTATTTCAATGACCTGCTCACAACAATTTTCTCTTCCTTCACTGCACGGAATGTGACACTGATACTTGAAGTAGAAGATATTTGTGTTCCCACAAAAACCGCCATGTCTCTCGGGCTTATCATAAACGAGATCGCCACCAATGCGATAAAACATGGGTTTAACGAAAAAGAGGAGCCACTCTTTTCAATAAAGATGAGAAAGGAGCGGGAGAGCAGCAGGTATGAACTCACCCTTTCAAATACGGGGAACCCCTTCCCCGATAAAATCGATATAGATAGTTCCGACACCCTCGGATTACGGCTGATAACCGCTTTAGCTGCCCAGATAGACGGGACCCTGGAACTTGAAAAGAGGCCATACCCGGTATTTACCATAAGTTTTCCGACGGGAGCGGAACAGGCGGCAGGTATCAACTTTCGACTTCTTTCCTAAAGCAGCCAGCCATAATCCTGCCTGCAATCCACCATGGCATCTACATGAACAGTGCTTCCCTTAATCCGATAAATAAGCATGTACCGCTTTGCCATCAGGAGCTTGCGGTATTTTCCCCCAGGTATCAGCGGATCATCAAGCCATGGATTGCGTTCCGGAAATATAGTCAATGATTTTGTCTTTTCTTCGAATTCCTCAATGAGACGAAACGCTGCCGTTTCACTGACCAATGCAGCAAAACGGGCATGTGAAACCAGCATCTGAGCCGTCTCATCAGAAATGATCACAGCATATTTTTTATTTGTGCTGTCCATCCAGCACGTCCCGCACAGCAGCCTTCATCATATCTGACACCTCGCTGATGGAATATCCGTTTTTGCCCTCTAACCTGCTTTCCTCGGCAGCTACCAGGTTCTCACGAAGGCGAAGCATGCTTTCACGCCGTGTATAGGTTTCGATATCCATTACTACCAGGTCGCCTTCGCCATTCTTCGTCAGATAGACCGGTTCTCCTGACCGCTTGCACAGTTCTGAAACCTCATTATAATTTTTACGGATCGCCGCAGACGGTTTGATATTCATCATCTTAATCACCTCGCTTCGCAGTATTCGTAGTACTTTTATGTGCTTATTATATGCTTATTATACTACAAACAAACCCGTTTGTAAAACCCGGAATCCGATCCCCCATACATAAGAAGGTCAGTCCCTCCGGAAAAAAGAATCGTTCACGCCGTTTCCTGCATATACAGGGTGAGACCCCATGCAAGGAGACATTATGAAGGTACACGAAAATGATCAGGCCATTGCGGCTACCCCGCGGGACCAGCGTCCCAGAGAGCGGCTTGCCAGGCTCGGATCGGAGGCCCTTTCGGACAGGGAGCTGCTCTCAATTATTCTAGGTTCGGGCATCCGCGGGAGCGGTGTTCAGCAGGTGGCGGGAGCCTTGCTTGATCTGATCGATAAATCGAACATGCAGCTGCCCCTGGAGGAGATTCAGAGCATAGCAGGTATCGGCGAGGCAAAGGCATCCCTTATTTCGGCGGCGTTCGAATTTTCCAGAAGACGGTTTATCCCCGGAAGGCGGAAAATCGGCTCTCCATCCGATGTTCTTCCCCTGGTCTACCACCTGGCCGACCGGCCTCAGGAGCAGTTTATCGCTCTCTCCCTGAACGGGGCCCACGAGGTGATACGGCTCCGGGTAGTTTCGGTCGGCCTGGTGAACCGGGCTCTTGTGCATCCCAGAGAAATTTTCTCCGGGGCGCTGACCGACCACGCGGCTGCGCTGAT
>NPIE01005697.1_pt1 | contig 24512 bp, 19 predicted proteins | sample 8637661 | NCBI WGS metagenome assembly NPIE01 (sample SAMN07420842, study PRJNA396082) | bioreactor metagenome | isolation source: sample BA12 brine-fed electro-methanogenic bioreactor BA | place: Japan: Kochi | collected 2016-12-09 | reverse complement strand
TCCCAGCTGAGCTATGGCCCCTCAACGGATGCGTATATTAAGGATCCGCCCTTGGGGCGTCAACACCCGATTCCGCTTTTTTTAAAGTTTTTTGAACATCCCTGTTCTCATCGTTCAATTAACCAACAAACCGCTCATCAAACACCCAGAGCGGCGTATTCCTTCTCTACTTTTTTGGTTTCTTTCTTGGAAAAACCACCCATAACCTCAAGGGCATGACGCAAACGGGAGCGAGTCATGTCCGGGCCCAGCAACGCCATGGAGTCCATCACTGACCAGGAATTGGGCGTTCCGGCAATGGCCACAAAGATCGAGAACATGAAATCGCCCATCTTCAGGTCCATGGCTTTCGCCAACGCCTTGATGTCGGCAAAGATGGTGTCCTTGCTCCAGTGGCGCTGAGCTTCCAGCTTCCAAAGGGCGAACTGCAGCACCCGTTTGACCTGGCTCTCATCCAGCTTGTTATGGGCAAAGTCCTCCGGCTTCAGATTCAGCATGCCGCTGAACATGAACTGGGCCATTGGCGCCACATCGGAAAACACTTCTGCCCTACCCTTGATATGGGGCACCAGGGCTTTCAAGTCGTCCTGGTTAAACCACCACTGTTGCATCCGCGCCATGAACTGCTCGTCGCTCAGCTCCTCACGAATCCACTGGCCGTTGAGCCAACGCAGTTTTTCCACGTCAAACACGGGGCCACCCAGGGACACGCGCTGGATATCAAAGTTCTCGATCATCTCATCCAGAGTGAATTTCTCACGCTCGTCCGGCATGGACCAGCCCATACGGCCCAGGTAGTTGGTCACAGCCTCTGGCAAGAAGCCCATACGCTCGTAAAAGTTGATACTGGTCGGGTTCTTGCGCTTAGAAAGCTTGCTCTTGTCAGGGTTACGCAGCAGCGGCAGGTGACACAACTCTGGCATATCCCAGCCAAAGTACTGATACAGCAGCTTGTGCTTGGGCGCAGAATTGATCCATTCCTCACCTCTCAGCACGTGGGTAATGCCCATCAAATGGTCATCAACAACATTGGCCAGGTGATAGGTCGGCATCCCATCAGACTTCAAGAGGATCTGGCAGTCCACCTGAGCCCAATCGATCTCAATGGTACCCCGGAGCATATCCTGAATTTCACACACGCCTTCGTCGGGCACTTTCATGCGGATAACATACGGATCACCCGCATCCAGACGGCGCTTTACCTCTTCTTCCGGCAACTCCAGATCGCCCTTGATGCCGGGATTCAGGCCCTGAGCCTTGCGCTCTTCGCGGATAGCATCCAGCTCTTCCGGTGTACGGAAGCAATAGAACGCATGACCAGCGGTGACCAGGTCCTCGGCATACTGACCGTACATGTGCTTGCGCTCAGACTGGCGATACGGGCCGTGGGGGCCGCCAACGTCGGGACCCTCGTCCCAATTCAGACCCAGCCACCGCAACGCTGTCAGAATATCCTGCTCGGATTCAGCGGTACTGCGGGCCTGATCGGTGTCTTCGATGCGCAAAATGAACTGGCCGCCGTGCTGACGGGCAAAGCAAAGGTTAAACAGGGCCACGTAGGCGGTACCAACGTGTGGATCGCCGGTGGGCGACGGGGCAATTCGGGTGCGTACTGTCATGAAACCATCCTGAAAATAAGTGGCCGATTTATAAAGGGCGCATTATAGCGGCCATCCTGAGGTTTCGCATGGGCGGCTTTTGCATCCCCGACACAAACTGTTATATTATAACGTTTCACGTACACGCAGGATTCGATACACCATGCCACAGAATGTCACCCGCCTGGCCCTTGCACTCTCAGCCCTGGCTATAGCAACACCCGCCGCCGCAACCAATGTGGTTGCGTCCATTAAACCTGTCGAACTTCTGGTCAAAGCTGTCGCGGGTGACAGCGTGGAGGTATCAACGCTGGTACCACCCGGCTCCAGTCCCCATAACTACAGCATGAAGCCCTCTCAGCGGCGTGCCCTGGAACAGGCGGATGTCATCTTCTGGGTCGGCCCGGATATGGAAACCTTCCTCCACCGTCTGCTCGGTGGCAAGGAATTCGCTGGCCGGTCGGTGGCTTTCCTGGAAAGCGAAGGCGCTGAATCTGAGCACGACGAGCATCATAATGAGCACAACCATGAGCCTGAGCATGAAGAGCACGATGATCACGGGCATCATGACGAACCCGATGTCCATCACCACGATCACGGCGACGGCGAAGACCCACATATATGGGTAGACCCGATGCTGGCACTGGACATGGCGAAAGACATCCGGAATGTACTGAGCGAACTTGAGGGCGTAAACCCCGAGGAACTGAATGCCAACCTGGAGCGTTTTCAAACCGAACTGCTCAACAAAGAGCAGAGTATTCGAGCGAGCTTTGCCGGCCTGGATGAGATCAGCCTGTTCGCCTATCACGATGCCTTTACTCGCTACGCCGAGCACTATGATCTGACGCTGGACGGCATTCTGACACTGAACCCGGAGCTCTCACCCGGTGCCCGACATATTGCTGATGTGCAGGCCAAACTGGAGGCCGCCAATCACCCGTGCCTGCTGACCGAACCCCAGTTCAACCGTCAATGGTGGCGTTCCATTACCGAAGGGCTGAACGTCACTTTCAGCACCTGGGACCCGCTGGCAACCGACATTGAATCGACACCCTCAGGCTACATTGAGTTTCAGCAATCTGTGGCTGATGCGGTTCTCAAATGCTTACCAGAGCAGGCTCAGTAGTACCGGAATAGAGACCATCGCCAACAGGGTTTGCCCGCTGATGATGCCAGCCATCAGCGGCGCGTCCCCGCCAAGCTGGCGCGCCAGAATGTAAGCCGACGTAGCGGTAGGCAAGGCTGCCAGCAGCACCGCCACCTGCACCAGTAGCCCCTCCAGCCCGAGCATCCAGGCCAGACCCGCCGTCATCAGCGGAAACGCCACCAGCTTCAGGGCCGACGACACCATAAACGGTACCGATCCACCACGCAGGGCACTGAGCTGCAAACCAGCTCCCACGCACATCAGCCCCATTGGCAGCGCCAGATTGCTCAACGGCTCCAGTATGCCCGCCAGCAAGGGATGAAACCCTACCTGAAAATAGCTCCAGAGCACGCCAATGACCGAACCGACGATCAACGGGTTGGTGACAATCGCCCGAATCACCGCCGCCAGATTGATTTGCTCTCGCCCTGCTACCAGAGCGAACATCAGAATACACAGCAGGTTCAACAACGGCACCATAATGGCTACGGCGATAGCCGTGAGCGAGAGCCCATCATCCCCCAGGAGCATGCCACCCGCGGCCAGGCCCACGTAGGAATTGAAACGAATCGCACCCTGGTATACCGATGAAAACACCGGACCGGACCAGCCCCAGAGCCACTGCGCAGCGACCAGCACCAGCGTCATCGCCAGCAGCATGGCGATAATCAGCATCGCCGTATCACCGTAGGCCGAAGGAGGCAGCCGGGCCTGCCCAAGCTTGAACACCAGCATGGCAGGAAACAGCACGTAATAGGTGAAGCGCTCCGCACGGGGCCAGAAATCACCTCCGGGAAAGTCCACGCGGCGCAAGCCATGGCCCAACATGATCAGCACGAAGACAGGAATCAAAGCCTGAACCACCATTGGCATCACCACCTCCCGACTACCAGACACCAGCCCGTTCACAGGTGCAAGACACTAGCACAGATCTTCGGCAAGTTCGCAGTTGCCATTTTGCTCACCCGGGGGTAGATTCAGAGCTTCTTCAACTCTAAAGGCGAAGTGCAATTCCCGTGAACATTCTGCGTTCAGGCAATTACACGATATCTCTGGCACTGCGGTCCTCCTTCGGGAACACCGGCAGGGCTGCCATCCGCCTCTGATTTCGCTGAATCCACTCTCTTCCCCGTCCGGATTCAGCGCCTAACCAACAATCGATTGTTTACCTGGAGATTGCTATGGCTGAATTGCCACCTATCACTGTTGCAGAAGAAGATTATAACCGTCTCAGCACCTTGCTTGAGCGGGTCGCCGGCCAGTCTGATGTGGCCGATGGGCTGGAAGACGAACTCAGCCGTGCCGACATGAAGCCACTGGCCAACATGCCAGAGGGCGTGGTAACCATGAACTCACGAGTGCGCTTTCTGAACGAAGACACCGGCGAGGAGCACGAAGTGGCGTTGGTATACCCTCATGAAGTTGGCGACGCCGACCACAAAGTCTCGATACTGGCACCGGCCGGTGCCGCCATGCTGGGGCTGAGCATTGGCAGCAGCATCGAATGGCCCATGAAAGGCCGCAAGCCCATCCACCTGAAAGTAATCGGCGTTACCCGCAATCCATAAGCACTTTCCTTTACAAATATCAGGACTTGATATTTCTCCAAAGGCAGAACGGCCTCCGGTGGTAGCATTTCATCAATGCTAACCGACAGATCAGGAGGCCGTATGGCAGAGCAGCACCACGAAGACTGGGACCCCAGATCAGCCGAGGTTCAGACGGACCAGATCCGCGCCTACGATGCCATGCGCACGGAATGCCCGGTGGCCTGGAGTGATTACCAGCAGTGGACGTTGTTTCGCCATGCCGATGTCATGCGGGCACTGGAGGATCATCACACCTTCAGCAACGCCGTCTCCGCGCACCTGTCCGTACCGAATGGCATGGACCCGCCGGAACACACCCCTTACCGCAAGGCCATCGAACCCTATTTTGCGCCGGAGCCCATGGCACGCTTTGAACCGGTATGCCGGGATGTGGCCCGGGCGCTGGTGCAATCCCTGAACAAAAACAAGCCGCTGGATGTGGTCAACACTCTAAGCCGCCCCTTTGCACTACACATTCAGTGCGCGTTTATGGGCTGGCCTGATAGCCTGCATCAACCGCTGGCCGAGTGGGTGATGAAGAATCACCGGGCAACCCTGGCCCGCGACCGTTCCGCCATGGCCGACGTTGCTGAAGAATTTGACGGATACATCCGCGACCTTCTGAACTCCCGGCGCCGGACCCGGGAGCCCGCACCAGATGACGTCACCACCCGATTAATGCGTGAGCAAATCAATGGCCAACCCATGACCGACGAAGAGCTGGTCAGCCTCCTGCGCAACTGGACAGTCGGCGAACTCGCGACCATTTCTGCGAGCATCTCGATACTGACCAACTATCTGGCCCACCACCACGAGTTGCTGAACAACCTTAAGGCCGCGCCAGAGCAGCTCCCCGAAGCCATTGACGAAATCCTGCGAATGGACGCCCCACTGATTTCCAACCGCCGAGTAACCACCCGAGAGGTCGAGATAGGCGGCAGAACCATTCCCGCCAGCGAAAAAATCACCCTTCTTTGGGCATCCGCCAACCGGGACGAAGATGTTTTCGGTAACCCGGACCAGTTCTGCCCACGTCAGAACGCAGCCAGGAACCTGCTCTATGGCGCCGGCATCCATGTCTGTCCCGGCGCCCCCCTTGCACGAATGGAACTCAGGATCTTCATGGAGGAGTTGCTGAAGCAGATCGAAGCTATAGAACAGGCTGATGGCGAACAGCCTGAGCGGGCGATGTTTCCCACGGGTGGATTTAACTATCTGCCACTGGTGTTCCGCTGATAGCTTTCTCCAGAAAAAACAAAAGCCGCAGCGGAGAACCTCCGGTGCGGCTTTATATTGCGACGGGATCAGTCTTCGATAAACACCAGGCTTTCGTCGGACCCCGCGGCTTCAAGACGCCCGAGAGGCTGCAGATCCAGCCCATGCTTTCGGGCGAGGGCCTCAAAGGCTTCCCGGCTCTTTTCGGCCACGCTAACCATCAAGCCACCGCTGGTTTGCGGATCACAGAACAACAGTTTGTCGGCGTCGGTCATACCGGAAATCGCCTTGCCGAACGCCGCCGCGTTGCGGTGGGTGCCACCAGGGATGCAATCGGCATCAATATATGGCTTCAGGTTTGGCAGCACAGGCACAGCCTTGCGACTTACCGTTGCCTTCAAGCCGCTGCCCCGGCAGATTTCCAGCAAGTGCCCGGCAAGACCAAAGCCGGTTACATCGGTCATGGCATTGACACCATCCACCTCAGCAAACACTTCGCCAACCTTATTGAGGGTCGCCATGTTCTCCACCGCCACGGCCAGGTCTTCAGGAGTAACCTTACCTTTCTTGGAAGCACTGGTGAGAATGCCGACGCCCAGTGGCTTGGTGAGATACAGCAAATCGCCCGCTTGAGCGGTATCGTTTCGGATAATACGGTCAACAGCCACCTGGCCAGTCACCGCCAGCCCGAATATCGGCTCCGGTGAATCGATGCTGTGGCCACCGGCCAGGGCGATACCTGCCTCGGCACACACGGCACGCCCACCATCGATTACCTTGGCGGCAATTTCCGGTTCCAGCTCATTGACCGGCCAGCCCAGAATGGCAATAGCCATCACGGGCTTTCCGCCCATGGCATAGACATCGCTAATGGCATTGGTGGCAGCAATACGGCCGAAATCGAACGGGTCGTCCACCACCGGCATAAAGAAATCGGTGGTGCTGATAATGCCAAGGCCGTTACCCACATCGGCAACCGCAGCATCGTCTCGGCTGCTGTTGCCCACCAGCAGTCGCGGATCGTGAAATTCGGGAGCATCAGTGTGAAGGATGCGGTCCAGAACGTCCGGAGCAATCTTGCAGCCACATCCGGCACCGTGGCTGAACTGGGTCAATTTGATCGACAAAGCGTCTTCCTTCTTTCGGTTGAGCAACTCGGTTATCGTCAGGATACGCAACAGTCTACAATGCAGCTCACTCTCCGGCCACCAAATGCGTAGGAACCACCATGACCACCCCGAACAACCAAGGCCCCGCGACTCGCATCATCCACAATCGCCGCCATAAGGATGCCTTCGGCAGCCCCTACTCGCCGGTTTACAACACCACCACCTACCGGTTTGAAAACACGGCAGACTTGCTGGATGTGATTGAGGGGCGAAGCGACGGTAACCTGTACACTCGCTGGGGCACCAACCCGAGCATCCAGGAACTGGAACAGGGACTGGCCGGGCTCGAAAATGCTGAAGCAGCATTGGGGTTTGCCTCCGGCATGGCGGCAATTTCGGCAACCCTGCTGGCCCATGGCCGTAATGGGATTGTGTGCGTAGGCGATCTTTATGGGGGCACACAGGAACTACTGAAGAATCACTGCCAGGCGCTGGGCATTCCAGTGACCTTCCTGTTCCGTAAAGAGCAGAACCAACTGGCGGAAACACTGAACGAACCGGGCAAGCTGGTCTATTTCGAAACCCCGGCCAACCCGAACATGGCGATCCTGGACATTCGCGCCATCGCTGAAACAGCCCACCAGCACGGCGCACTGGTGGCGGTGGACAATACGTTCGCCAGCCCCATCAACCAGAAACCGCTGGAACTGGGCGCAGACCTCGTCTTGCACAGCGCCACAAAATACCTGGGTGGCCACAGCGACCTGACCGCCGGTGCCCTGATGACCTCTGCAAGCCTGGCAAAACCCGTGGTCGCCTGGCGCAAGAACCTGGGCCAGCTGATTGCCCCGGAAACCGCCGCCCTGCTCTCCCGCAGCTTGCGCACGCTGCCATTACGAGTGCGCCAACACAACGAGAACGCCATGGCAATCGCTCAAGCGATGGAACAACATCCGAGAATCACCAAAGTACACTACCCGGGCCTGCCTTCCTTCGAAGGCCACGACCTGGCCAAACAGCAGATGACCGGCTTCGGCGGCATGCTCAGTATTGAAGTGGACGGTGGCCAGCAGGCAGCCGAAAAAGTGGCGGACTCCCTGAAAGTCTTCCTGCTCGCCACCAGCCTGGGCGGCGTAGAAAGCCTGGTGAGCCAACCGAGCGCCACCAGCCATCACGGCCTGAGCCGGGAAGAGCGCCTCAAACGGGGCATTGGCGATGGCATGCTGCGTCTGTCAGTCGGGCTCGAGGATGCAGCCGATCTGATACAGGACCTGAATGATGCCCTTACACAAGGGTGTTAACGCCCCTGTAGCATGAAGGTTTCGTACTCAAGTTCATCGAACTTGCGGGACAGCAGCGCCAGTCCAACCAGAGCTGAGACCAGGGTAGCCGCCGCATAGCCGTATCCGTAAAAGGCGGCGCCCAACTCAATGGTGATCAGTGTGAATACGATATTGGTACCGAGGAACAGGGCGCAAAGAATCAGGTTTATCCCCCGGGCATCGAGATAAAACAGTACATTCTGTATCGCAAGAAGAATCAACTGCATGGCCACCGCAATCAGGAAAATGTGGAACAGTGGAAGGTACAGTGTAGAGATACCCAGGGCAGAGAGAATTTCCTCCCCCCACAGGAACAGAATGATCACCGTCATTCCCTGCACTTTGATGATCTCATAAATGCCGTTTCTGGCGACCAGAACCATGTCATCCCGAAACCGGTTGATTCGCTCCAGGGTATCGCCCTCACGAACGGCGTTATAAAACCGGTCGTATGCTTCGGAAAAATCGGTTTCCATTCGCACCAGAAAAACCGCCATACCGGGGATGATCGAAAGGTAGGCAAGAAAAATGGGAATGTCATAGATAATCGACGCTCTCAAAAGCCCGATAATCGGCTCTGAGGTTTCCGGCACAAACCAGAAGATCAGCTTGTCGGCCCATACCGCAGCATTGAAGAGCAGCCCGGTAAAGATCAGGGTGGGAAAGATCTGGGTACGCCTGGTGAAGTCAAACCGGATGAGCGTGGTACCCGGATACTGGCGGATGATGGTGTAAAAGAAACTGAAAAACAAAAGGCTGTGGCCCAGCAGCAACCCCAGCAAAAACCCTTCAATGCCGAAATCACGCAACTGCACCGAGGCAACGATAGCAACCAGATACCCAAGCGCGAAGACAACAACAATACGACGATAGGACTTCATGCTGGAGAGAAAGATGGTAACCGGCCAAAGGTTACACAGCACCACAAAATTCGCCAGCATCAGGAGCCGGTATAGATAACTGGTGCCCGGCATAAACCAGATAGCAGCAACAACGCCGAGCATGAAAGACGCGGCGGTTGAAACCCAGATAACCCCCATGAGGTTGGGCAGTATCAGGTTACGCTTGGACTCGTAGAGCCTGTCTGCGACCCAGCGCGTGAAAACGTGCTGAAACACCCCGGAGAGAATCAGCGAGAACGCCATCAGATAGGTGACCGACACCAGAAACTGTACCACGAATCCCTGATTTGCCTCGAGCGCAAAACTCAGGACCCCGATGATCATAACCCCGAGCACCGACAGCACCCATGGCCCCGAGCTGATGATGCCCGCAAGACCATAGGCACCCAGGAGGTTCACAAAGCTTTCCCGCCGGAGTATTCGCCTCAGCTCAAAACCGATACCCGCCACTAACGCTCTCCCCCACTCGCCGGATTCAACGACGCCTCATAGAGGAGGCGGTATTGATCGAACATACTGTCCAAAGTGTAATAGCGTGATACCCGCTCCAACCCCGCGGCCTGGGCTGCCCGCCAGGCCTCACTATCCGTCAGCAGATGAATCGCTTCCCTGGCTGTCGCTTCAGGGTCGGCGATCGGAACGACAGCGCCCGAGGCACCCAAAGCCCGATCCTCTTCACTCATTCCCTCAATGAGTTCACGGCAGGCGCCGACATCCGTGGCAAGGCACGGCAGCCCCGCGGCATTGGCCTCAAGTATGACCAGCGGCAACGCCTCGGAGATCGAGGTAAGCACCATCAAACCCAGTTGGGGCAAAATCTCGCTGACATTCTGAAAACCCAGGAATTTAACGCGGCCTTCCAATCCCAGGCTGGTCACAAGGTTACGACACTCAGCCACATAGGCGGGGTCTTCATCCTCCGGCCCGACGATCCATCCTTCAGCCTCGGGCACTTGCTCCGAGACACTTCTCATCGCCCGGATGAAGGTTTTAATGTCCTTGATCGGGACGACGCGGCCAACCAGCCCAAGCACCTTGGGAATGGCCTCCGACCGCTGCTCCCGTGGTTCCCTGAAACGCTCAGGATCGATCCCGTTCGGGATAATGCAGGTTTTTTCCGGCGAAGCCCCGTCCTGGTGCTGGCGAGCCTGGTTACCGGAATACAGCGAGACAATGCTGTCGGCCTTCTGGTAAGCCAGCCTTCCCACCACCTCGAAGAAGCGTATCCAGAGACGCCGGATATAGCCCAACTGGTCGTTAAGTGCCGCACTCACCTGGTCCTCCGGATCGTCAATCCATTGTGCCTGGGATAGATCGATCTTTCGTTCTTTGGTGTAAATGCCATGCTCACTGATCAGGTAAGGTATACGGTATCGGTCGCTCACCATTGCACCGAGGAGACCGGCATACCCGGTTGAGATAGAGTGCACCATCTTTACCCTGGGCATGTTCTTCGCAATCTCTGCCAGCGTAAACAGCGGCGCGTGCATCGTCCGGATCGTCCAGAAATAGTCAACAAAAGAGGGTTCGGTGCAGTAGGCACGGAAACTGTCTTCAATGACCTGCCAGCTCTCCCGGCTGTACAAAAAATCCTTGCGGGTAATCCCCCCGGTCTCACCCAGGTCTCTGAATACCTGCGTGAGCACCTCCTCGGGCACCGCCTCATTGGCCTTGAAACTCTCGTGCAGCCGCCGCTGACTCTGGAAGGCCCGCTTGTTTCCGTCCCTCGGCCTCGGCTTTTCCCGAACCTGGGTGTCCATCAGGTAGTGGCACTCCAGATGGGTGACATTATCCGGCAGGGTGTATTGCTGCTTTCCGTAATGGCTGGGATCGCCCCCCAGAAAAACCAGGGCAAACCGGTATTCCGGAAGTCCCGAGATCATCTGGTGTACCCAGGAAGACACGCCTCCCCGTATAAACGGATAGGTGCCTTCCAACAGCAATGCGATGTCCGCGATATACGGCTGCTTTCGTTTGAACAAACTCATAACCAGGCTTCAAGAAGAGGAGTGATCGCCGGATGATTGTGACCATGGGCGCACCGGGCCAGATAGAACCTGACCCGCTGGTAGTCCCTGGCCAGAAACGCGATTTCAGCAAGATAAGGCAGGATGTGTTCCTGACGGGCGCCATTATCAATAGCCACTTCGAAGGCATCACGTGCTTCTTCGGGCCGCCCCAACGCCAGTTCCACCCGCCCCAGGAGCTGCCAGTCCGAGGGCTCGTCATAGGTGGCAACCAGTTTCACCAGGAGGTCCCGCGACTTTTCGAGGTAGTACTGCCTGAGACTGCCCTGAGCCAATCCAAGATAGGCGGTTTCCCACCAGGTTTGTGCCAGGCGGCGATTCATGCGCTCGAGCGATTTCGGGTCAGCGGCTTCCGTCACCTGGCTCTGCAGGCGCTCAGCCTCCTGCACCAGCGCCTTTTCCTTCTGCTCCAGCATGGAATACGCCAGCAGCCGGACATCATCAACGGGATCCTTGAGTGCCTCCCGAAGAATATCAACTCCCTCCCGGCCTTCCATCTGTCGGCTGGCCAACAAAGCTTTCAGGCGTTTACCCGGATCACTCGCCTCTCTCAGAACCTGGCGCAAACCACCCTCGGTATAGACAACCTGACTGCCCATATCGGTCGGCCGGAAAGGCAGCTCGGGAATGGGCACCTGCTGCCACGGGAGTTCCCGGTTCGAGCGCGGGAGATACAGCGCGAGCAGAATGCCGACAAACACGCCAAGACTGCCCACCAGAGGAATCGCAAACTGCAGCGAAAACAGAAAGACTGCGGGCCGCCAGCGCTGTTTTCGGTAACGTTGGGGCATGAGGACCAGCAGAGCAAGCGTAAACACCACACAGGACAACGCATGGGCAACGACATAACCACCCACTGCCCGAACCGAATCCTCACCGGTAAACAGTGCAACCGCACCACCCAGTTCTGAGACCAGCCCAAACGGTAACAACCAGTAGCTAGTCAATCGCGCCACCTTCACGAGACAGCCACTCGGCGACCTGGGCTTCCGTCTTTACCACCAGTGACTGCTGACTGGCAAAATCCCACAGTGAACGGCCCGCATTTTCCCGGATATCCAGTTCCAGTCGATGCAGATACCCGGCAAGCCCCAATTCATCGGTCAGTGGCATCAACAGGACCACGCTGGGGCTCTCGTTCGCTCGGTTAACGGCAATCACATCAAGCCCCCGCAGCAAGCCGGTCATCCTGTCCGCGAGGGTTGCCAGATCCTGCTCGTTCACCTGCAGCTTTAGCAGCACGGAAGGCAAGCCAAAGGCCTCTGCATCTCTGGCTGCGCGATGCGCCTGGGAACACAGGCTCTGCCATTCATGAGAACCTGCCATCGTCTGATCCCGTTGGCACAGCATATCCGCCATATGCCCGGCAAGAATCGCCATCAAACGAAGCGTCCGGTTCTGGAAACTGAAGAATGGAATGGACTCCACCACACAGAGCGCCACCAGGTCATCGGTAGAACTAATGAGAGGGATCACAACCAGCAGATCGGTATCCAGTTTTTTCAGGTGTTTGCGGAATTCTGTCTGCACCGACACCAGTGTTCTTTCCTGCATGGCATATCGAATCAGCGGATCCGACTCCGAAACCGCCTCATAGTCACCAACCGTTGCCAGCGCCTTCGGTTGAATGTTTTGGTTTCCTTCCACTGCCAGTATGGCGGCCGTCTGGAGCTGGCCGTATCGAGCCAGAACCCGCAGCATCAGGGCCGCGCTTTCTTCATTCAAACCCTCAGAGCGGGTCTGGGACAGTTCGCCATACAGTCGTCTCAGTGCTTCCCGCAGGCTGCCGGAGCTCCCGGCTAACTGTTGCTCGAGACGATCATGGGACACCTTCATCAGGTAGAAGTTGCGAGTAAATTCTTCCAGGCGCTGGAGACTGTATTCATTAACTGCGTTGGCCCGGCGCAACTGGCGTTCCCAGTAGTCCCGAAACTCCCCGGCCAGCAGCCCACATGCCAGCATGCCGGCGGCCCATCCCCATGGGTAGGCCGTGGCAGCGGCCTTGTCATAGTGCCACCCGGCCACAAGCAGCACCAACAGACTCGACATCAACGCCGGGAAAAAGCCGTAGCGCAGGCCGATCAACAAGGGCGCCAGAACCGGCCACGCAAACGTATTGCCAACGTGGAGCGGGTCGTCAGGTCGCAGCCAGAAGCCTGCCGCGAGAAACAGGCATGTGACCAGAACGACTTCCAGCCATTTCAGCCAGCCATGCACCTCGGTAGCGGGCCCCGATTGTGCCACTGTCGTAGTTGCCCGGGTGTCCTGCATCAGTATCAGTCTTCGTCGCGAACCAAAGGCATGGCATCAATGAGATCCTGAAGCACCTCACGCCCAACCGTTCCGAGACTCTCCCGCCCCCACCCCGTGCGAGCTGCTGTTCCGGACCAGACGATGGTGTTACTGCCAGAGCGTCTGACAATCAATGTCACGCCAACCGCCGGTTCGCTGTCGAAACCCGCCTTATAACGCCATTCTTCCACCGTTCCCGTGACGATAAGATCAGCCCCGTCCCGATCCGCCATGTCCATCGCTTCAGCCTGACGAGCCTGACTCTCATACATCAGTGGGTTCTGGTCTTCGGGCAAGTACAGCTCTACCCGGCCAGCCCCCTCCGCTCGCAGAATGGCAACCGCGATACTAGCGGCCCGATCACCAGCCTGAGGGGTCTCCGAGAGATTAACAAAAGGCACAACCGCCACTTGCTCCGCCAGGCTGACAGGCGTGTCACCCGATTCCGTGATCAGGGTAGAACAACCGCTCAGGGCGACAAACAGTAGCCCCAGCAGCAAAGGTCGAAAAAGAATCATCGGTTTTCTCCCGCAGTTTTGAAAAACAAGGTATAGGTAACACGTGCGTCCAGCGAGCTGTCTCCACTCAGACTATCCGACGCATAACCGGCAGATAGCGCGATCTCGTCATCCCCGAATAGCGACCAGCTTACACCGCCGCCAAGCCCGTACTCGACGGTATCGGTGGAAAGAACATAGCCGGTGTTCACATCCAGGAACCAGCCTGGCTGAGCCTGTTGCTCGAGAAACGAGTGAGGTGAATGCTCTTGCCACCGCATACCGACAGACAGGCGCTCGTAGTGTTCGGTGAGCAATTCACCGGTCTGGAGCGGTCGTTCAAACAGCGATTGCACTGAGCCTTCCAGGCGTTCTAGTCGATTCAGATCCTGCAGCACATATTCCGCGCGCACACTCCAATCCGGATAACGGCGAGCCAAGAGATGACTACCGAATACCTCAAGCCGCTGCCCCTCCGCCACGCTACTTTGCGAACCGACATCAAATGACAGTGATTCTAACCGCGCCCCAACGGTCGTTCGACTGTCTGGCTGGTAAAGGCCCTCAAACGAAGCGCGATCCCTGGAAACCAGCCACCAGGCTTCTGCCGAATCGGTCGAACGCTCCCCCGAATGATACCCCATTGCCATCTGCCACCGGCCCAGTGGTTGGAACCGGGCCTCAAACTTTGTACGCAATTCATCGCCGTCAAGACGCCCCACGTGCCCGAGTCCAGCCGTAAACAACCAATCTGTGGCGTTATTCTGAAGTTCGATCATGGCCTCCCTGGACGGTTCGGGAGCCTTCCTGAATCTCGTGTCGTCGCTGGCATCAACGCGGGCCGCTCGCCCGGTCAGCCGATAGCGTTCCGAACTGTAGTCCCAAGCGCCGAACCAATGATTCACAGCCATGTCGCTGATGCGCTCCTGCTGCCAGCCCAACTGGGCAGCCCGGTTCTCGGAACCAAACACCGGTTGCACCCTGTATCCGGAGGAAAGCTCATCAGGGCTTCTTTGCCGTGACGGGGTTCTTGGCTCGACGCGTCGAGGAACCTGTCGAGCGGCAAGACGTCTGAGATGAAAAGCACTCGCCTGATCGCCAAGACTCTGGGCGAGACCCGCCTGCTCCTCAAGGGCGCGGGGCTCAACGGCATTCTCCGTTCGCCACTTCTGTAACCAGTACCTGGACCGCTTATCCTGACCAAGTGCCGAGTATCCATACGCAAGCAACGCATACTGTCTCTGCCCGGATTGCGATGACAGTTCTGTCAGAATGGCATTCAGCTTATCGCTCTCGCGCTGAGGTTCTGCCACCAGCAGCCAGCCCCACGCGCTGAGGATGTCCTCGCTTCCAGGATTCAGACGCAGCGCCTGTCGATAGGCCTTCTCTGCGTCATCAGCCTTGCCCCGCTGCTCAAACAGTCGCCCCCGGAATGTCCAGTAAAGGCCATCCTGACGGTGGGCCGGGTCTGACTGCCACTGCGCCAGCGTACGCTCCAACGCCTCCCACTGCCCCGTATTCGCCTGTGCATCGGCAAGAATAGGGATGTAACGGGCATTCCCGGTACGTTGAAACCGGTACCTGGCGAGCTCCGCAACACGCTCATAATCCCCGAACTGCGCGGCCAGGCCGATTAGCCGATCCGCCACACCAGGTCCATGCTGCCGCCAGGAACCAGCCATCAATTGCGAATACTCAGCGCGGATCTTGTCGACATCCCCCAGCATGGTCAGAAGGTCCAGCCGCATCAGCTCTGCCTCTGCAGCGAACTCCGGATTCTGGAACGATACCGACAGGGTTTCGAACGCTCGCTCTACGCGCCGGGTTCGCCAATACAGATTGGCCAGAACCAATCGGTCTCCCTCACTGAGCACATCCTGCCGTTCGAACAGGGCAATGGCGTCTAGATAACGATTGTTGTTGACGTACAACTGATACAGGCGGTCCTTGAACCCGGCGACGGAGGGATACTTTCGCTGTGCTTCCTCAAGCACCGCAACTGCCTTGTCCAGCTCCACCGCTCTGGTATAGGCATCACCAAGCACAAGGTAACCATCGGCCCCAAGCTCACCTCTTGCCCTCGCCGTCTCGAGAATTTTCACCAGTTCAGGCCAACGAAACAGTTCCTGAGCAAGCGCTGTTGCGCGCTGCATTGCCTCGGGGTGACCGGCAGAAAGATAAAGCGACTGCCAGCGGGCCAGGGCTTTCTCCGGCTGCCCTCGCCACTCCAATACCCTGGCGGCCCAGATTCGATCCTCAGCCACGGCCGCCGGCATCCCGGCAACGCGCTCAGCCGTCATTGCCGCCTGGGCCAGATCTCCTTGCCCCAACTGCAGGGCTCGCAAACGACGGAGTTCGGTGATATCGGCCGTATACTGTCGCATCAACGACTCTAGCCATTGTCGTTCCAGACCGTCTTTGCCCGCCAATCGGGCCAACTGAATGGCCTCTTGCAGCCCCGCGGCTCCGGGAGACATCAGATTCCGGGCCTGAAAGGTATCCAGCGCGCGGACGGGTTGACCGGAGGCAAGGTATAGTCGCACCAGCTCCCTGGCCGCTTTGTCCTGCTCCCCAGCGGGTAACTGGTCGACTATACCGGCAAGGGTTTCCGCAGCGCCTGCCGGGTTCCCGGCTGCGACCTGAGCATGTCCTAGCGACATCACTAACCACAACCGGTCTTGCCCCTCCGCTGATGAAATCAACGTCGGCAGCAAACTCAGTTGCTCATCCGGCGTGAGCCAGCCTAGCACCGTCTCGACGCTCCTGTGTACGCGGGGATGGGCCCCTGCGCCCCCAAGCAGCCGCTCAACCAGAACCAGCAGGTCAGCCTTTCGCTCAGCGCGGGTAGGCTCATCAGTCGCAGCCGCCAGTTTCTGAATGGCCAACGTCAAGGCCAGCTCCACGGCTTTCGGCGACACTGTCGGCTCATGGAGCAAGGGGCTCAACGTTGCCATGGCCTGTTCGGATTCACCAACATCCGATTGCATCTGGGCAAGCCGATAGCGCAACTCTTTATTATCAGAATCAGAATTCAGCAACACGGTGAGGTAAGCCAGGGAGAGCGCATCCGGCTTCTCAAGGCTGCCGATCTGGTCAAAAAACGCCTCCCGCGGGTGTACTACGTACAGCAACGCAATGGCCAGCACGCCCATCACCGCCAACGCCTGAACCCCGAACAGATTGGGACGGGAAGAGCTTCGCCTCACTCAGCTACACTCCACCACAACGTTCGACACCACTTTACCGGACAACCTGAAAGCCACCGGGCTCAGGCGGGTGGCAGGGTGCTCACTTACCACTCGACAGGATTCAGCACCACCAAAACGGAACTCCACCGGCACATGACCATTTGCCGACACAGTAACGCGCGAAGTCGCCCCGGAAACCTGCTCGCGCTCCCAACGGGTCAACCTGGCGTTGGCAGACTCCAGATATACACCCTGAGGGGCGACCTCACTCACCGCCAGCGCTGCGCCGGGGCCTGTGAGGTGAACGTAATGTCTCTGACCATGCCTGATGAAGCCGGCAACTCCGGTGCTATTTTTCATATCCGGATACAGAGAATCGGGCAGTGTTACGGTCGCTGGCGTGTACACCCCTTTCCAGCGGTATACGCCATCGTCATCCCTGGTCGTAACGCTGTAATAGCGGGCCTGGACCCGCGTTGCGTATTCGCTCAGGTATAGCGGTGAATTTGGTTTGTCCAGCGCATGCTGATAGACCTCATGAAGCGCCTTGATCGACTCCGGGTAGGTGCCGGAGTAAAAGTGATAATAGATCCCGCTGGGTTTCAAACGGTATGGGGCGTCCAGCAGGTCGAAGCTCTCCCGGGCGTTACGATAACCATAGAACGGGCCTGTCCAGAGATCGGTGTAGACATTTTCGTTCAGCACGGGCGCATGAACCTGTAGCTCGTCCCCCACCAGGCGAGCATCCGGCCAAACCGCCGCGAGGGTAGAATCATATTTCAACGGCCGGGTATTGCCACCGTTGACGTTGACCAGACCCAACTCCCTCACCATTCGCAACGCCGTTTTGCCGGGCCGGGCATCACCACTCCACAGAAAGACACGAACCGCTTTATCGTCCGGGGTCAGCTCGTTAACAAAGGCCACCGAACCCGGGATTTCCCTTTTCAGATCCGGCTCGTAACCCGGCACTTCCATGGCATATCCGTAGGCGGCCTGCTCGGCCGTCGGCGCTTCCCCACCCTCCATCATGCGCCAGAAAAACGGGTGACTGAACGTATGAGAAGCCACCTCGACATTCGGCTCCCGGAAGATCTGCCGCGTAGTCTCCAACGCCTCCCGACTCTCTGCCGGATAGACCCCGCGCTCCGAGACTTCCGCTTCGATGACGGAAACCGTATGGGGGATGGGATAGTGGCGGATGATCTTGTCCAGGATCACCTTGATGGCTTGCGGGGTTCCAGGCAGGTTAGCCCGGGAAACCGCTCCATCGCCGTCGATGTGAGCCGTGACGATGCGTCGCCCGGCTTCCGTCGTTGCATCCACGCCAGGATGACTCTCCGGCTTCAATGCATCGGCCATAAACCGTACCGGGTCAAACAGCCAATACGCTGCATTGTCTGGCCCTGGCTCAAACAAAAACGGACTCAGCGCAACGCCCCCTTCCGGGCGAATAAATACCGGGGAGTAGGATCGCGCGTTCTTGTCCTCAATCCGAATCCACGGCTCATAAGTATCCAGGGCGGACGGCATCGCCAAAGGAACCCGCGCCGGCAGACGGCTACCTTCAAACCTGCCAACCGTCTCCTGAAGTGCAGAAACCTGCAGCATCCCCTCCGGGACCCGCATGCGCTGGCCAGAAACGAGTCTCTGACAGGCAGGAGCTGCGGGCATTAACCCCATTAAAACCAACGGCAACTGGTCTTGAACGCTATTTCCCAGCCACTGACACAGGCGGCTATGAGCCGTGCCCGCTTCCCACCAGACAACCACGCCGTGATACCGATCGAGCACGGGTTCGGATAAGGGAGGTTCCAGAGCAGAGCGGTATACCGGTACAAACCCGAGGTATTCCAGAACAACGCCCAAACGGCTGTGGGCCTGACTCTGATCCGCTTGCTGCGGCGGCAGGTCATGCAACACCAGCACTTGTCGGCGTATCGTCTCTGGCGACGTCGGGCCTAATCGATCCAGCGCCTGGTTGCTGACCACCGGCAAAAGGCCCCGATCGCGAAGACGATGGGCCGTTTCTTGAGCCAACTGTGGCGTCGCTGTGTAATCAATGGCAATAACGGGCTTTTCGGGATATCGAGCCGACCACTCGGCAATACGAGCATCCAGCCATTCCCGATGTTCCTCAGGAACCGGGCGATAGCGACCCGACTCTGGATCAAAGCCCTCGAAGTAGGACTCGAACGCCAGCGCATCCACCTGATCAAGCGCCCGGACTGGCAGATGAAAGCCACGGTTAATAACCATGACAGCTTCAGAGTACCTATCTCGGATATCGGCGATCAGATCAGCCTGCGCTTGCGCGAAGCTCAATGCGTCTACCTTGCCGGCTTCCACCATCAGGTGACTATCGAGCGTGTCGAGAAAAACCCCTTTAAAGCCTCGCGTCAACGCCGGCACAACGCGCTTATTTACGAGAAACTGCCGGACTTCGGGCTTGCGGATATCCAGAATCACGCTCCCCCAGGCCTTGTTGCGACCAACGATCCAGGCCGGATCTACTTGCGGGAAAAGCGCGTGAGATTTGGCAATCTCGTCAACCGCAACGTACGCCAGGGGCGCAGTGCCTCCCCGGGAAAGCAAAGACAGCCGGGCATCTGTGGCCTGATCCGGTTGCAACACCAGCCAGTCGTAGGCAAACAGTGGCCCTATCGGTGACTCGTGGCCATAGTAAAAGCCAACATTTCTCGGGCTCTCGGCGGATAAAACCGGCACATGGAAAAGGAGTGAAAGAACCGTCAGAACTCTGAAAAACGTCATGGAGGCAGCGCAACCAACAAGCCAAACAGGCAGCAGATAAAGAAGGTGCCTAGGGTACCATGGGCTTGACAAAGGTCATACATTAAACGGCCAAAAAATGATCACCCGCATCAACAACCTACGACTGCGACGACCTGCTGACAAGATAATCGGCCAGGGTTCTCGTCCAGTACCCCGGGAGCAGCTTGTTGGTGAACCAAAGCCCCCTGGCCCGCCAACCCGGGATAATCATAAACCGGCGGCGATCGATACCTTTGCGGATCTGCGCCACGGCATCATTCAAAGGCAAGGTGCCGGCCATCAACTTCAGCGCTTCGGTTTGCCTGGGGCGATTCAAGCGCTCCGCCTCTACCATCGGCGTTTCCACTTCCGGAGGGCACACCACAGAGACATCAATGCCCCGCGTTGCCAGCTCGATGCGCAACACCTCAGCTAACCCCACCACTCCGTATTTGGAAGCACAATAAGCCGCGTAGCCATAACACCCCACCAATCCGGCCATGGATGCAACCAGAACCAGCTGCGAACCTGCTTTCAAATGGGGCAGGACACCAGCCACCACATTGCGCGTGCCGACCAGGTTGATGTTGATTACCCGGGCATAGGCATCGTCGTCTATGGCCTCGAAATCGGCCGCAATGGCAATTCCCGCGCAGTGAATGACCAGATCTGGCGGTGAAGACTCCGCCGCGGAAGCAAAGGCCTCTCTCACTCCGCTCGGTTTGGTCACATCCATGGCGAATGTCCGAATGGATGCCGGCCCCGCTATAGCTGCCAACCCCTCCACAGCGGATTCCATCGGCTGGATATCAAACAGGGTAACCTCTGCCCCGGAACGCAGATAAGACCGCGCCAGTTCAAAGCCAATTCCGCTGGCACCACCGGTGATGTATACCTTCCTCGCAGACTTATTCTGTACATTGCCACCCGCCATACCACACGCTCCGCAAATCCTTGTTATCCCGCCAGCGTACCCCCGGCCAGCATAATCCTCCATGCCTTCAATGCCGGCCAATGCCCCGTGTTTGGCTATTGACGTAGCCGGTGCCGGTGTGATGCCGCCATCGTCCTATTTCCCGCGCCACGCGTTTATGAAACACTCTGCCCCTTTTGACGGAACCTCACAGATTAAAGGACGCAACATGGCCGTAAAATCCGTTGCCCTGGTGGCACACGACAACAAGAAGAAGGAACTGGTGGACTGGGCGAACGAGAACCGCACCCGCCTTGCCCCGTTGCGTTTGTACGCCACCGGCACCACTGGCCGGCTACTGAGTGAAAGCCTCGGACGAACCGATCTCAACTGTCTGCTGAGCGGGCCTTTGGGGGGCGACCAACAGATCGGCGCCAAGATTGCTGAGGGTGAAATCGACCTGCTGGTATTCTTCTGGGACCCTCTCGAACCTCAGCCCCACGACCCGGACATCAAGGCCCTGCTGCGCATAGCCGCCCTCTGGAACATCCCCGTTGCCTGCAACCGGGCCACCGCAGAGTTCGTGCTGACCTCTGCCTATATGACCGACGACCAGCACCAGCCACAGAAGCCGGACTTCTCGGAATACGCTGGTCGCAAAGTTCAGTAACTGAAAAAAACAGGCATAGACAAGAATTGGAACTAGTATGTCGATAGGCCCTTCAATGGAGCAGAGGGGGAATAGCGTGCACCTTAAAAACCTGTTTTGTGCAGGGATTCTGGCCGGACTCAGCCAATTACCCGCTGCGCTCGCCGCGAGCGAGCGACCAGACGAAGTGCGCATTGCCGTTATAGACGACGTGCCCAGCACCACCGCCGCGGTCCAGATACTGGAAACCGCTTACCAGCGGCTGGACATCAACATGACCACCCTGGTCGCCCCTTCTCGCCGGGCGTTGCTGATGGCGGATAGCGGCAAACTGGACGGCGACCTGTTCCGCATAGAAACCGTAGCCGACGGCTATCCGAACCTCGTCAGAGTGGGTTTTCCACTACTCAAGGGCAAGCTTCACGTGGTGGTGCGTAACCGGGAAATCCAAGAACTGCCCGAATCCCACGCAGACGACCCACTGAAAGTGGCCGTGCGCCGGGGCGTAATAATCGCCGAAAATACCGCCAAAGCGTTGGGCATGGAACCCATTCACGCGGAAAGCTATGAACAGGTGCGAACACTGCTCGAAATGCGACGGGTTGACTTGGCCTTCGTAGCCAGCATCGAAGGCATTACACCCTTGGTAAACTCTGAATGGCATCACCTGCACATATTGCCAGAGCCAGTAGCCAGCTTTACCCTCCACCACTACCTCAATCGTCACCATGTCGAACTTGCCGAAGAACTTGCCGAGGTATTGGCACAACTGGAGCAAGAGGGAGTTAGAGACCAGATACTCAGAACCGTTCGGGGCCAACAAAAGGACGAGGAGTGGTGAGGGGCCTTCACACGAGTTTTGGAGAATACAAAGAATGACATCATCAAATCGCCATTCATTACTGGCAGCACTGGATATCGAAAAACCCATCATCCAGGCCCCCATGGCTGGCGTTCAGGATTACCGCCTGGCAGCCGCAGTTACCAACGCCGGCGGCCTCGGCTCTCTGCCCTGCGCCATGCTCGGCCCCGATGCACTGAAAACAGAACTTCAGGCACTGAATGAAGCCACCCAGGGTGGCCCCTATAGCCTCAATTTTTTCGCCCATACACCGCCCGCCCCGAATGACTCGCAGGAGGCCGGATGGAGGCAGGCACTGGCGCCCTATTACCAAGAATTCGAGATAGATCCAGCCACCATCAGCAACGGCCCCGGCCGCATGCCTTTCAACGAAGAATCCGCAGCTATTGTTGAAGCCTTCCGCCCGGCAGTGGTGAGCTTCCATTTCGGGCTACCAGAACCGGCTTTACTGGATAGAGTCCGGCAAGCCGGGGCAAAGATATTCTCTACCGCCACGACTGTGGAGGAAGCCATCTGGCTGGAACAACACGGCGCAGACGCAATTATCGCCCAAGGGTTGGAAGCGGGCGGTCATCGAGGGATTTTTCTTACGAGGGACATGACCACACAAATGGGCACCTTCGCCCTGTTGCCTCAGATTGTGGACGCCGTGAACATTCCCGTTATCGCGGCCGGTGGCATTGCAACTGCAGAGGGAGTACAGGCCGCGTTGAAGCTTGGCGCAGCGGCAGCGCAGATTGGCACGGCGTTTATGCTGTGTCCCGAGGCAACCACCCGCCCCCTGCACAGGGAAGTACTTAAAAGCCCGCAGGCCAGGCACACCGCCCTGACAAACCTGTTTTCCGGCGGCCCCGCCCGGGGCATTGTGAACCGGATAATGCGAGAACTCGGGCCAATATCAGATCTCGCACCGGCATTTCCACTGGCAACCAACGCCATCGCGCCGCTCAGGGCAGCGGCTGAAGCGGCGGGCTCCGGCGATTTTTCACCGTTGTGGAGTGGGCAGAATGTGAGTGGGTGCAGGGAGGTTCCGGCGGGGGAGTTGGTGAAACAGTTTATGCTTTAACTGGAAGGTTTGTCTGCAGCCAGGTAAACCACCGTACCCCATCAAGCATTGATATCGCCGGTTTGATCTTCCGGTTACGATAAACTAGAAGGGAGAGGTCAACCAAGCCGCCCCCCTCACCCCACTGGAATCTCCATGGGCGGCTTTCACAATCGACGTATCACACTCCCCCCCAAACACATAGCTCGAAAGCCTTCCCGGCAGTTCCCGATAGATCTGTTCCGCATTACTCATGCCGCCACCCAGCACGATGATGTCCGGGTCCAGCACGTTGATAACGGCGGCCAGGCCCCGGGCCAGATGCTCCAGGTATTGCTTCAGGGTGTCCGTGGCTCGCGGGTCGCCATTTAGGGCGTTTTCAACAATGTTGTGGGCGGGCAGTTGCTGTCCGGTGTGCAGTTTGTGGGTGAGTGACAGCCCGGTTCCGGAAAGAAAGGTTTCGTTGCAGCCGTACCGGCCACAAAAGCAGGGGCGCTTTTGAAGTTCGGCTTCCGGTGTCCAGGGTAACGGGTTATGGCCCCATTCGCCGGCTACGCCGTTGGGGCCGGTCAGCAGCTTGCCGTTCACGCTGATGCCAGCGCCACAGCCAGTGCCCAGTATGGCCGCGAATACCGTTTGGTGGTTGCGCCCTGCTCCGTCTGTGGCTTCGGAAAGCGCCAGGCAGTTAGCATCATTGGTCAGGGTTACGGGCCGTTGCAGTAACTCTTGCAGGTGTTGCTGCATGGGCTGGCCGTTCAGCCAGGTGGAGTTGGCGTTTTTAATGCGGCCGGTTTTGCCCGAAACGCTGCCGGGTATGCCTATGCCCACGGGTATTCCGGTGGTACCGGCGTGGGCTTCAGCCTTTTGTACCAAGGCGTGGATGGTTTGCAGGGTGGCTTGATAGTTGCCGACGCTGGTCGGTACGCGTTGGCGAAAATGCTCCTGGCTATGCCGGTCCATCAGGATGACTTCGGTTTTGGTGCCTCCCAGATCAATGCCTATCAGCCAGTTGCTTCCCATGCCGCACTCTTTGTTCAACGGTTTCCCAGAAAATACGGTGTTATTCGCAGAAAGGGAACCCGGTATTTTTATGCGTTTTCTTTCTGATAAAAGCACAGGTTATTCATCAAGCTCTTAACCATTATCGAAAATCCCTGTTTGCCTTGATATTCGTCAGTGCCTATCATCTCGCCCCCTTGAACGCACCAAATAAGGGCATGAACAGGCAGTATGGGACGCAGGAACGAGCAACTCCGCTGGCAACTGGCCAAAGGCCTGGTTCAGGCACTGCACCTGGAGCGCATGGCGAGCAAGTACAGCCGTACCACGGTGATGGCGGTGTTCAACCTGGTTAATGGCGGGTTCAGTATTGCTTTGGTGTC
>NPIE01000012.1_pt1 | contig 24535 bp, 20 predicted proteins | sample 8637661 | NCBI WGS metagenome assembly NPIE01 (sample SAMN07420842, study PRJNA396082) | bioreactor metagenome | isolation source: sample BA12 brine-fed electro-methanogenic bioreactor BA | place: Japan: Kochi | collected 2016-12-09 | reverse complement strand
GCCACCAGTGAGCTTCGGCGTTAGCGCCAAATGACGGAAGAACAAACAATGACAATTGCCGACTGGCTCATGATAACCGCTGTCTTTCTTGGTCCAATCGTTGCCGTTCGCGTTACTCGCTATCTCGACGACCAAAAAGAAGTCCGGGCGCGTAAGCTGGATATCTTCAAGACGCTTATGGCTACCAGAGCCTATAACGTTTCATGGACGCACGTCGAAGCACTGAATCGGATCGATCTCGAATTCGATAAGAAGCACAAGAAAGAAAAAGAGGTGATAGAAGCTTGGAAAGAGTACCTCGATCTTCTTGGCAATCTGAATATCCCTCCCGATCAGTGGAGCGTAAGGCGCGTTGATCTCCTAGTAGAGCTATTGCACAAGATGGCGAGGGTGCTCGACTATGATTTTGACAAGACTCATATTAAGAACTCCTCCTATTCGCCGCGCGCACACGGGAAAACCGAAGAACAACAAAATACGCTGCGGGCGGGTCTTATTGAGGTTCTTGAGGGGAAGCGCCCCATACCTATGATAGTTACAAACTGGCCGCAGAATGAGTAGCGCTAACCAATAAGGATTGATGCCCTGTCCAGGGTCTTAAACGGCCCATTTTGCCTATAAAATGAAGTGTTTAAGTGGAGGGGGAAAATGCCGCGCGCTTGTCGCTACTTTTTGCCAGGGCACGTCTGGCACATCACGCATCGCTGTCACAAAAAAGAATTCCTGCTCAAATTTGCTCGAGATCGCAGGAACTGGGTCAGATGGCTTTTTGAGGCTAAAAAACGCTATGGGCTCTGCATTCTCAACTATGTGGTCACTTCCAATCATGTTCATTTACTGGTTCAGGATGACGGGCGAGGAGAAATTGCCCAAAGCATGCAGCTGGTTGCCGGGCGGGTTGCCCAGGAATTCAATCAGAGAAAGTCCCGCAAGGGTGCCTTTTGGGAGGACCGCTATCATGCCACTGCGGTTTCCACCGATCATCACTTTGCCCGTTGCCTGACTTACATCGACCTGAACATGGTCCGCGCAGGCATCGTAAAAGATCCCGCCGCCTGGCCCGAGAGCAGTTATGCTGAAATAATAAACGGCCGGCAGCGGTACCAGCTGGTGGACCATCGCACCTTGGCTGCGCTGCTTGAGCTGTCAACGCTGGAAGATCTTCGGCTTGCGCGGCAGAACTGGATCAAGGTAGCGATCGAACAGAAGATGCTGACCCGTGACAATTGCTGGACCGAAGGTTTGGCGGTGGGCAGTGCGGAGTTTGTTGAGGAGATAAAAGACGGCCTGGGGATCAAGGGCCGATACCGGGAAGTGCGAAATACTGGCCGGGAGTGCATTTTGCGTGAAAACGAGCTTAGATGGGGCATTTTACCCTCAAAAAGCGGCATCTAAGGCTCCTGAAGCGGCTTTTTTTGCACGAAAATGGCGCAACAACGCGTTGTTGCGTAGGTCCGACCCGGTTTAACGGTGTTAATGATCCCAAGCACCAAGTCGCCTGGGGGTTCTTCTCAGACTGGAATCACGCGCTCCGTTCAGGTTCATGGGCAGCGATAATCACGGCCACGGAGAACATCAACACTGATAGTGCGCTGGGCTTGGGGTGCGATTACCGCCCTCAACGTCCTGTGTTCCATATGCCGATAAAGCGGATGTGCAAGCCAAGCCAGAGCGCCGGATTCCCGCTGCAGATCACTCCCCGAGCGTCCCGCCACCGAGGGCTACATACAGATTCACCAGATTCTGCGCCTCCGCGCGCCGGGTCTGGATGAACGCCTGTTCGGCCTCGAACAGACTACGTTCGGCATCCAGCACCTCGATGTAATTCACAACGCCTTCCTGGTAGCGCTTGCGCGCCAGATTGACCACGCGCTGCAAGGTCTCGGTATTGCGCCGCCGGGCGTCCACCTGCTCGGCCAGGTAGCGCCGCCCGGCGAGTGCATCGGCCACTTCATTGAAGGCCGTCTGAATGGTGCGCTCGTATTCGGCGATGGCGATATTGTCCCGCGCCTCGGCCACGGTCAGGTTGCCGCGGTTACGGCCAAAGTCGAATATCGGCAGGGTAATGCTGGGGCCGATGCTCCAGGTTTCGTTACTGCTGCCGATCAGGTTGCTGAATTCGCTGGAGGCGTAACCAAAGCTGCCAGTCAGCGTGACCTGCGGAAAGAACGCCGCCCGCGCCACACCGACATTGGCCCTGGCGGCAATCAGGCGCTGCTCCGCGGCGAGAATATCCGGGCGGTTGACCAGCAGACTGGACGACAGCCCGGCCTCCAGGGCAGGCGGGCTGGACTGCTCGGCCAGCGACATGGGCTCCGGCAGGGACTCGGCAACCACGCCGCCGGTCAGCACCGCGAGCAGATTCTGACTCTCCGCACGGGTCAGCATGATGGCCGCCAACTGGGTTTCGGCCTGCGTCAAAAGGGCTTCAGCCTGGTTGAAATCCAGTGCCGAGGTGATCCCCGCATCGAGACGTACCTTGGCGATCCGCAGCTCGTCACGCCGGCTGCTCACCGTCGCCTCAGCCAGCGCAATGCGTTCCACTGCCTCCCGCAGGCCCAGGTACGTGGATGCCACATCGCGGATCAGCGACAGGCGGAATGCCCGTTGCGCTTCGATGCGGGCGAAATATTCGGCACGGGCGGCGGTGGACAGGTTGCGCACCGCCCCCCAGAAATCCAGCTCGAAAGCCGATACCGTTGCATTCACCGAATAGGTATCGGAAACCGAGCCGCCACTGCCGGGCACCGCTTGGGCGCCGCCCGGATTGAAGCGCCCGCGGGTCGCATCCGCGCCGATACCCAGGGAAGGGAAACGGTCGGCACGCTGCACGCGATACAGGCCGCGCGCCTCTTCGATCCGGTGCACCGCCGCCTGCAAATCACGATTGTTTGCCAATGCCTGGCGAATCAGCACCCGCAGTCGCGGGTCGGCAAAAAAGGCTTGCCAGGGCAACTCGGCGGCAACGAAATGACGTTCGTCCGTCAGGGCCTCCCCTTCCGGGTAGGAGGCCGGCACCGGTGACTCGGGCCGCTGATATTCAGGCGCCAGCTGGCACCCGGTCAGGATCAAGGCAAACAGACAAGCCGTGAGCTTATGCATGGCGCGACTCCTGCCCATCCGTTGCGCCTGCGTCGTCGCCATCGCCCTCGGCGCGCGGTGGCTTCCTGGGTGTCAACCAACGACGTACCGCAAGATAGAACAGCGGCGTGAAAAACACGCCCAGCGCGGTCGCCATGATCATCCCGCCCATCACCCCGGTACCTACCGCGATGCGGCTGGCAGCCCCCGGACCCGTGGCAATCACCAGCGGCAGCATGCCGAGAATGAATGTCAGCGAGGTCATCAGGATCGGCCGCAGGCGCAGCTTGACCGCCGCCATGGTCGCGTCCATCAGGCTCTTGCCCTTGCCCTCTTCCGCGATGGCAAACTCGATGATGAGAATCGCGTTCTTGGTGGACAGACCGATCACCGTGATCAGACCGACGTTGAAGTACACATCCGACGGCAACCCCCGGGACAGGGAAAACAGCACCGCTCCGAGCACGCCCAGGGGCACCACCAGCAGCACCGCCAGGGGAATGGTCCAGCTCTCATAGAGCGCGGCCAGGACCAGCAGCACGATCAGGATCGACAGGCCCATCAGTGCACCCACCTGGCCCGCTGCCTGCTGCTCCTCGTAGGACAGCCCGGTCCATTCGAAGCCAAACCCTTCCGGCAAATCTGCCGCCAGTCGTTCCATTTCGGCCATGGCCTGCCCGGATGAGCGCCCCGGGGCTGCACTGCCGGAAATCGTGGTCGCCGGGTAGCCGTTATAGCGCTGCAATTGCGAGGGTCCTGCGGTCCAGTCCACGGTGGTAAAGGCGCCAAAGGGCACGATATCGCCCTGCGCCGTGCGCACGGTGAGGTCGAGGACATCTTCCGGGGTCATGCGGAAGGGCGCGTCGGCTTGCAGCAGCACCCGGTGAATGCGCCCTTCACGGCTGAAGTCGTTGGCGTAGGCACTTCCGAAAGTGATGCTCAGCGTGGCATTGATGTCGTTGATCGACAGCCCCAGCGCGCGCGCCTTGATCCGATCCACGTCCACCCGCAGACGTGGCGTCTCTTCCTCGCCCTCCGGCCGCACGCCGGTCAGCACTTCACTCCGGCTGGCCGCCGCCAGCAACTGGTCGCGCGCGGCCAGCAACGCTTCGGCGCCAGCGCCAGAGCGGTCCTGCAACTTGAAGGTAAAGCCGCCAGCCACACCCATGGAGGGAATCGACGGCGGGTTCAGGACAAAGACATTGGCCTCCCTGATGGAACTGAGTGCCCCCATGGCCCGTTGCACCAGCGCCTGTGCGCTGTTTTCCACACCAGGCCGTTGGTCCCACGGCAACAGGGTGACAAAGGACAGGGCATGGGCCTGACCCTGACCAAAGAAGCTGAAACCCCGGATAAACACCACGTTCTCCACCTGGGGCAGTTGCTCGTAATACGCCCTGACCTGGTCCACGACCCGATCGGTACGTGCCGCAGTGGAGCCTGGCGGGCCCTGAACCGCGGTGAGCACCGAACCCTGGTCTTCGGCCGGAATGAAACTGCCCGGCAAGCGCAAGAACAGCAGTCCAGCAATGACCGCCAGGCTGACGAACAGCAGCAGAAAGCGCAGCGGCCGGACCAGAATGGCACCGACGCCCCCCTGATAGCGGTTCGTCATGCGGTCGATAAAGCGGTTAAACGGCGCAAAAACCCGCTTGCCCAGCGGCGGCCGCTGGCCCTCGGGCGGTGGCGGGCGCAGCAATGCCGCACACAAGGCCGGCGTCAGGGACAGCGCCAGGATGGTCGATACACCCACCGAGATGGCCAGAGTGACCGAAAACTGCCGATAGATGCCGCCGGTGGATCCAGGAAAGAATGCCATGGGTAAAAACACCGCGATCAGCACCAGCGTGGTGCCTATGACCGCCGAGGTCACCTGATCCATCGCCTTGACGGTGGCCCGGTAAGCGTTCAACCCCTCTTCTTTCATCAAGCGTTCGACGTTCTCGACCACCACGATGGCGTCATCCACCAGGGTGCCGATGGCCAGAATCATCGCGAACAGACTGAGCAGATTGATCGAGAAGCCGAACAGCCATAACCCCATGCAGGACCCCGCCAACGCGATGGGCACGACGATGGTCGGAATGACCGTGGCACGCCAGCTCTGCAGAAAGGTGAACATCACCATGAACACCAGCAGCATGGCCACTGCCAGGGTGATCACCACCTCCTTGATCGAGGCGCTGATAAAAGGCGTGGTGTCATAGGGCACGATCCAGCCGATGTCTTCAGGGAAACCGCGTTCCAATTCGCGCAGCCGGTTCCTGATGCCCTCGGCCACTGCCAGGGCGTTGGCGCCTGGAGTCAGTTGCACGGCCATACCCGCGACTTCCTGGCCGTTGATCTCCACCCGGGTGAGATAGTTCTCTGCGCCAAGCTCTACCCGCGCGACATCACCCAGACGTATGGCGGACCCATCGGAGTTGGCGCGCAGAATGATCTGGGCGAATTCCTCCGGGGTGGTCATGCGCCCCCGGGTCTGAATCGTTGCGGTGATCTCAATATTGTCGGTATTGGGCAGATCGCCCAGCGCGCCACCAGCAGACTGGCTGTTCTGCTCCTGAACCGCCGCCAGCACTTCGGCAGCCGATAGGCTGAAGTTCGCCAGCTTGTCGGAATCCAGCCAGATGCGCATCGCATACTGGGTGGAAAACTCCCGGATATCACCCACCCCGGGTACCCGGCGCAGCTCGTCGACCACCTGGGCCGAGGCGAAATTGCCCAGCTCGAGTGCCGAGTGTTCGCCGGTTTTCGAGGTCACCGCGACGATCATCAAAAAATTCGAGGTTGCCTGGTTGACCCGCACGCCCTGGCGCCGAACCTCCTCGGGCAGGCGCTGTTCGACGCGGCGCAGACGGTTCTGAACCTCCATCTGCGCATTGTCGATATCGGTGCCGGCCTCGAACGTGAGATCAATGGACGCGGTGCCATTGGAACGACTGGTTGCCTGCATATACAGGAAACCTTCGACGCCATTGAGCTCCTGCTCTATGACCTGGGTGACATTGGTTTCCAGCACCGAAGCGTCCGCACCCGGATACGTCACGCCGATGCTGAGAGAGGGCGGCGCAATCGTCGGATACTGCTCGACAGCCAGGTTGTTCAATGCGAGCAGACCGCCAAAGGCAATGATCAGCGCAACGACCCAGGCAAAAACCGGGCGCTTGATAAAGAAATGCGGCGTCATCGAGTGCCAGCTCCCTCGGCGCCCCGGTCTTGAGCCTCGGGTATTTCTTCCGCCGGGTCGTCCGCCCCCCCGGCAATGCGCACCTTCTGGCCAGGGCGGGCCTTTTGCAAGCCGGAGACGATCACCCTATCGCCGGATTGCAGGCCTGCGGTGACAACCCATTGGCCATCACGCAGCTCACCCACGGTGATGGCTTGCACCACCACCGTGCCTTCATCATTGACCAGCCGGACAGTGGGACCCTGATCGGTCATCTGCACCGCGCGTTGCGGCAATAACATGCCTTCTGGTCGAGTGCCTGCGTAAATACGCGCATTGACAAACTGCCCGGGCAACAACAGGCGGCCCGGGTTCGGGAATTCCGCGCGCAGGGCAACGGTGCCCAGCGCCGGGTCTATCGTCATGGCGTAGAAGTCCATCTGCCCAACCTGATCGAACGCACTGCCATCCTCCAGGGTCAGGGTGACGACAACACCGTCCCCCTCTGGCTCGATCAGTTCGCCTGAGGCCAATTGCGAACGGATCAGCAGCAGCTTCGAGCTGGATTGGGAAAAATTCACAAAAACCCGATCAAACTGCTCCACGCGCGTCAATAATGTCGCTTCGGCTGCGCTGACCAGCGCGCCTTCGGTCACTTCGGCCCGGCCGGCGCGACCGGCAATCGGGGTCCTGATGGTGGTGTAGTCCAGATTCAATTGCGCGGCATCCAGTTGGGCCCTGGCCTGAGACACATCCGCCTGGGCGGTGCGCAACCGGGCGACAGCGGAATCGTACTCCTGCTGACTGATTGCCTGCTCCTCTACCAGTCCCTTGTAGCGCTGCACATCCTGAGCCGCATTGGCCTCGGTGGCCAGGGCGCGATCAAGCGTTGCCTTGGCTGCACTCAGGGCGGCCTGCATCTCCCTGGGGTCCACGGCAAAGAGCGCCGTGCCGGCCTCCACGTCACTGCCTTCAGCGTAGAGCCGTTTCTCGATGATGCCATTGACCCGCGCCCGGATTTCCGCGGTACGCAGCGCCTGTACGCGCCCGGGTGCCTCGATGATGTTGTCTATGGGCTCGGCACGCACGACCTGAACCTGGACCTCCGGAGCGGCTGGCGCTCGAGGGGCGGCCTCTTGTTCGCCGCAGGCGACCAGCAACAAAGCCAAAAAAAAGAGCGGGGCGATGGAGGCGGTATGGCGCATTGGGTATTCCCTTGTTGATCATGAGATGACATGTGCCCGGCGCGATAGCCACGCCAAGACAGCAGTGGTTATTGGCCCTGCCACAGGAAGTTGTCACGCCGCATGGCGAACGGGCTGGTGCCGGAAGTATTTCCGGACCCGAGCAGGCGACTTGCGCAGTTTGCGCAGGTGGCCGATGGCTGGGCCCCGAGTTGCTTCTTGCTGCGCGCCGGTACCCGTCGCGTGACCGCATCCTTCACGTCGGCATTCAAGTGTTCGTCCGGGTTCGGTGCCGGGCTGTAGCTGGACAGATAGAACACCTCGATCTCGGCTTCCTGATCGGCCGGCCACGCCATCGCCATCGGTGAGGTGGTGATAAGTATTGGCGAGGTGATAAGTATTCGCTTTCGACCGCCTTGGCAAAAAAAAACAGGGCATCAGCGACTACCCCGTACAACTTGCCCCTCAAAAGCCGACACTTTTGTCAATAACAGCTGCCGACCAGCATGTCAAAGAAAAATCACAGTCAAAGGGGTCAGGCCTGACAAATGGGGATGAGTGTTCCTTGGTCATGCTGGGACTCCGCCTTGGCGACCGGGATCAACTCCCACTAGGGAGATATTTTCAACGGTCGATCGCATCGGACAATTCCCAAATTCCGGGCATATCCCATCCCGAACAGTCGATTCCACAGACGGATGATCCCCTCACGGTCGGAATAAAGAATGGCATCCGGCGCTTCATCGACGATCCGGCAGCAAAGCTCTGTCTGGTCGATTGATGACATCAGAGCCTCCTATCGAGACGTTAGCGGCCTTCCTTCGACCTTATCTTCTTTCAGGATCTTGTATGGGGAGTTTAACAGGTCCACGGGATCGGCAATGCAAAAGGGCGGAGCTGATTGGCTCCACCCTGGGTGCCTTCCCTCGGGAAGGCTCGAATTCTTTTAGACGCTTTATGTGTTCAGGCACAGATGCCTGGGTTTTATTGGCTGGGGCGCGAGGATTCGAACCTCGGAATGCTGGAGTCAGAGTCCAGTGCCTTACCGCTTGGCGACGCCCCAAAATGGAATCGAAGTTCTAGCAAAGAAGAAATCAGCTGTCAAGGGTAAAAATTTCGCGACCGGCCAGCACGAGAGAAAGAACCTTTACGTCCTTTCCCGAACTGACCAGCGCCTCTTCCAGATCACCAATCTCAGGGAGGTTGTCGAGGTGCACAGCCTGAAAATGGGCGCTCATCCGGGGGGAGAAGCTGCCCATGTCCGAACAGAGCCCAATGGCGCAGGCCCCGTTGCGCGTTGCCATGCGCAGCAGCATCTGCGGTTCGACACTGCCCGCGTAAACTTTGCGCGCAAAAGCCAGCTCATCCCACATGGAAAGTGAATCATTGCTGGCCGGGCTGTCCGTGCCCAGGGCCAGATCGACTCCGGCCTCCAGGTAATCGGAAATCGGCGCGGTGCCGACCCCCAGGCGCGCGTTGGAGCGGGGGCAGAGAACGACTGTCGCACCGCGGCGGGCAATCGCCTGGCATTCGTTCGGGGTGACATGTACCCCGTGAATCAGCAGGTTGTCAGGCTTCAGCCCTCCCTTGGCCTCAAGATACGCCACCGGCGTCTGACCGACCGGCATCGGGACCATATCCTGCCATCCAACGTAAGGATAGAGGCGATCAACCAGGGGCCCCCGTGAATGAAGAAGAAATTCTGTCTCCTCCCGGGATTCCGCAATATGAATCGCCAAAGGAAGGCTATGCCTGTGCGCGTAGCTGAGAAGATCCTCCAGGTATTCACTGCTTAGATTGTAAAGAGAATGAGGCGAGATGCCCAGGCGCAGGCGCCCGCTCACCACTTCGCGGGTGATTTTCCCGAGCCCTTGGAGAATATGGCGGGCGTGTGCCGGATCGCGTCCCAGCGTTTCAAGATACAGCCGTCCGAACAAGGGACACTGTCTGAAAGCCCCCCGCGCCGGAAACCAGGACAGGATGTCTCCCACCGCACCGGTACCGAAGGCAAGGCATGCCTGGATGCCATCTTTGATCGAAGCGGTAAATTGTTCCGGCTTGAGGCTGCGCTTGACGCAGATGACATGCTTGATCCAGTCGACAAAATCATCGCCGGGAGAACTCTCCCCCAGCGCCCGGGCCCATTGCGGGAAATGGGTCAACTCCAGATGCGTGTGCGCATTGACCAGGGGGGGCAGCAGGACGGCGTCATCGCCGAAATCGACAACCTTGGCCTTCGGTGATGCGGCGGAGAGTTCGTCTGCGCGGCCGACATCGACAATTTGACCGCGCCGCACAAGGAGCCCGCCGGACTCGATGACAGGTGCGATGATCGGCACCAGATAACGTGCACGGTAGAGAATATCCATGGCTCACCAAAGCTCTTTCCAGGAGGTGTTGAGAACCTGATCAGGCCGCATCGAAGGTGGACGCGAAATGGTGATTGTCGATCAGGCGGGTGTCGCCGATCTTGACCGCCAGCAGCAGAACGGATCGTGCATCGACCTCCTCGACGTCCTGCAGCGAATCCTGGTCGCAGATCTGGACATAATCGATCTGTGCGTCCGGTTCCTGCTCGATGCGCGACCTGATGGCGTCGATAAGGGTGGCGGAGCGGGTTTCACCCTCGCGCACCATGCGCTGTGCAAGCTCGATGGACCTGGAGAGGGACAAAGCCTGCTGACGCTGCTCCGCCGATAAATTCACGTTGCGTGAACTCATGGCCAGGCCATCTTCTTCCCGCACAATGGGCAGCCCCCGGACATCCACCGGGAAGTTCAGATCAGTGGTCATGCGGCGGATCACGGCGAGCTGCTGAAAATCCTTGTTGCCGAAATAGGCCACATGAGGCTGGACAATGGCGAACAGCTTGGCCACCACCGTGGTCACCCCACGGAAATGGCCGGGGCGGCTGCGCCCACACAGGGTTTCAGTCAATCCCTCCACCGCGACGAAGGTCGCATAGCCCTGCGGATACATGTCCGAAGCGCGCGGGGCAAAGATCCAATCGGCCCCTTCGGCTTCGGCCATCTGCGCGTCGCGGGTCAGGTCGCGGGGATAGCGGTCGAAATCTTCACCGACGCCGAACTGGGTCGGATTGACGAAGATACTCAGCACCACCCGGTCGCCCTGCTGCCGCGCGGCGCGCACCAGGCTCAGATGCCCTTCGTGCAGGTAGCCCATGGTCGGTACGAACGCGATGCGCTCGCCATTTTGACGGGCGTCCAGGCACAGCTGCTGCATCTCCTGAACATTTTCGATAATTTTCATGGCTTCGTCACGCTACCTAATCAAAAGAATGGTCCGGGGTGGGGAACTCGCCATCTTTGACCTCGCGGATGTAGTCGTCGATCCCCTGCCGGATCATTCCGGAAACATCGGCGAACTTCTTGACGAATTTGGGAGAATACTTCTCGCACAATCCCAGGATGTCGTGAATCACCAGCACCTGCCCGTCGCAGTCGACGCCGGCTCCGATGCCAATCGTGGGGATACTCAGTTCCCGGGTGATTTCCGCCGCCAGCTTGCGGGGGATTCCCTCCAGCACTACGGCAAAAGCCCCAGCCTGCTCCACCGCGCGGGCATCATCCAGCAGGCGCTTAGCCTGCTCTTCCTGCCGTCCCTGAACGCGGTAGCCCCCCATACGATGGATGGACTGGGGCGTCAGACCGATATGCCCCACGACAGGGATGTCCATCGCTGTAATGGCGGCAATGGTTTCGGCCATGTTGCGCCCGCCCTCGATCTTGACCGCCTGGGCGCCGCCTTCCTTGATCAGGCGCCCCGCATTGTAGCGCGCGTCACGCACATCGGTCTGATAGGACATGAAAGGCATATCGACCACAACAAAAGCCGATTCAACGGCACGCACAACGGCTTTTGCATGATAGATCATCTCGTCCATGGTGACGGGCAGAGTCGTATCGTGCCCCGCCACTGCGGTTCCGAGTGAATCTCCGACCAGGATCATATCGATGCCGCACTGGTCCATCAACCGGGCGAAGGGATAATCATAAGCGGTCAGCATGGTGATCCGCTCCCCTTCCGCCTTCATTTTCTGAATATCCAGAATTGTTTTCTGTCGGGCCATAATTCCCCCCGAATCTTGAAGTCATGATCAGAATCGGACCCGGCTGGAAAACGATCCGGGCCCAAAAAACATTGCGCTGGGATTATTCCACAGCGCAATGTCCAAGAGCAAATGTTAATGCGCGAAACCCAGCGGCATGGTGTTTGGTTACTTGCGCGGCGTCAGTTTCAGACCGTCCTGGTAGGCCTGAGCCACCTTCTCGCCCAGATTCCAGTACTCCCGGATACCACCCAGGTAGACCAGTGGATCGAAAATCCGTGCATCCATTTTTCCGTCCGCGTCAAAAGCATCATCAGCTGCGTGGATCTCGAGGATTTCCCCCATAATCAGCCGATAATTTCCCAGTGGATACTCACCAATACAGCGGCATTCCACGTTCAGAGGGCAGGACTGCACCAGCGGCGCTTCGATGTGAATCGCCTTCTCCAAAACCAGGCCGGTCACTTCGCTTTTATCCAGGTCACGCCCCGATTTGAGCCCGCAGAAATCGGCCTCCACCGCCAGGGATGCAGGAACCATGTTGACGCTGAAGCATCCAGATTGAACGATGTTCTCATACGTCTTGCGGGCCTGATTGAGGGAGATCGCCATGGTGGGAGGGGTTTTGCCGACGATTCCCGCCCAGGAGGCAGTCATCAGGTTGCATTGACCTTCATCGTCACAGGAGGCGATCAGGGTGGTCGGTTGGGGAAAGAAGGTGACACAGGAGCCAAGTTGTCTTTTTTTCACGATAATTCCTCTATTCATAGTTTTTCCCGGGTCAATCCGAGGGATTGAACATCATGTGGCCAGTCTTACAGCAGATCGGCGAGCGCCCGCCCGATCACAATAAAGGGATTGAAATTGACCGGCTCCTTGCCCTGCACCTGCTGCCAGAGATTGTTGAGAGCACGGTATTTCTGCCGCCTGCGCGACAGGTAGCGCTCCACATTGCCGTCTGTTTCCTGTAATACCACTTTCGTCAACCGGAAAAGAGTCACAGACAGGTCTCTTTCCAGGGCTTCAAGGGCCATGCGGTCCCAGCGGTCGCGCAGCGGAACTTTGGCAGCCGCAGCGCGCAGGCGTGACACACCGAGTTTTTCCATCAGGTCGCGATGAGCACAGGCGACATCATGAAGATCGCTCTGCGTTTTTCCCACCAGGTTGAACAGCGGCAGAAAATCCCCGAGATAAGGCAGGACTGCGACTTTCTGCGACAGAGACGCATCCAGCCCAGCTTCCGTCAGATCCTTGGATTTCTGCTGGACGATCTCCCAATCCTGGGAAGGCGTCACGCCGGGCAGAGCGTTGATGAACTCGCCGATGCGATCCTGCCACTGCAGCAGGGCCTCGGCATCAAGAGAAATGACCGTATCCTGCTGCAGCGCCCAGAAACACATCTCCTGCAATGTTCCCGCGTAGGTATCGATAATCCGGTATTGCTCTTCGGCAGCCATCCGGTTGTCGAGGGCAAAAATGGCTTCTCGCAACGTGTCTCCTTCGAGAATCCGGTCAAAAGTCAGATACATGCCGGCGCATTGATGCAGCGGTCGCCCCGTCTGACGTGCCAGCAGACTCATACGGGCACAGCCCGCAGTGTCGACAATGGTGTTGGTCAGAACCGTCGCGGTAATCTGATGACAGAGCGGATGTTCGTCAAGTTCGTCGAGATAGCGTTCCCGAATGCCTGCGGGAAAATAGTTCCGCATGTCGTCACGGTAATTGACGTCCTCACACAGGGAACTTTCAAGCAGGGTATTATAGAGCTGCATCTTGGCATAAGCCAGCAGGATGGCCAACTCCGGGCGGGTCAGGCTTTTTTGCGGACGCGCCAGAACTTCCTTGGTCGTCGGCAGAAATTCACCGGCCCGGTCCAGCAGCCCTGCATTGACCAGACGGTCTATGAGCTGGAGATAGGGCTCGATGTTGCGCGCACAACCCCTTTGGTCCAACGAAATGGAGAGACTCTGCGTATAGTTGTTGCGCAAAACTGCATCGCAGACTTCATCGGTCACCTCGCGCAGCACCTGGTCGCGCTCCTCGTCATCCTTGACCCGGCCCATCTCCCGCAAGCGCTGCATGAAGATCTTGAGATTGACTTCATGGTCGGAGCAATCCACCCCGGCGCTGTTGTCGATGGCGTCGGTGTTGATGCGCCCGCCTTTGAGGGCGAATTCGATCCGTGCTTTCTGGGTCATCCCCAGGTTGCCTCCCTCACCCACCACTTTGACCCGCAGCTGGTTGCCGTCGATGCGGACTCCGTCGTTGCTGCGGTCGCCGACATCCTCGTTCTTCTCGCTTGAGGCCTTGACATAGGTGCCGATACCGCCGTTCCAGAACAGATCGACTTCGGACTGCAGGATCAGGCGTACCAGCCCCTGTGCGTCGACACTGCGGTGGCGGGTGCCGAGCATCTGACGCACCGGCTCGGACAGGGGGATATCCTTGGCATGACGGGAGAAGACCCCGCCGCCTTCGGAAATTATTGCCTTGTCGTAATCCTCCCAGCTTGAGCGGGGCAGCTCAAACAGCCGCTGCCGTTCATTGAAGCTGACTTCCGGGTCAGGATCAGGATCAAGAAAGATATTGCGGTGATCAAAGGCCGCCACCAGCTTGATCTTGCGCGACAGCAACATGCCGTTGCCGAAGACGTCGCCGCTCATGTCACCGATGCCGATAACCGTAAAAGGTTCCGTCTGGATATCAACGCCCATTTCGCGGAAATGCCTTTTGACGCATTCCCAGGCGCCGCGGGCGGTAATGCCGAGTTCTTTATGATCGTACCCGCGGGAGCCGCCGCTGGCAAAGGCATCGGCCAGCCAGTAATTGTATTCCGCGCTGACGGCGTTGGCGGTGTCGGGCAGATGGGCGGTTCCCTTGTCGGCTGCAACCACCAGGTAGGGGTCTTCCTCGTCATACGCAATCAGGCCGGCCGGGCGCACCACCTCGCCTTTGACCCGGTTGTCGGTCAGATCGAGCAGACCGCGCATCAGGGTGATGTAGGCGGTCCTGGACAGCTCAGCGCCCTGTTCGCGGGTATTGAAGGCGCTGTGGATAATGAAACCGCCTTTGGAGCCGACGGGGACAATCAGGGCATTCTTGGTCATCTGGGTCTTCATCAGGCCCAGAACTTCCGTGCGGAAATCATCCGGACGGTCGGACCAGCGAATCCCGCCGCGTGCCACCTTGCCGCCGCGCAAGTGAATGCCTTCCATCAGGGCGCTGTGAACGTAGACCTCGAAAAGCGGTCGCGGCGCGGGCATGTCGATTATGCCGATGGCGCTGATTTTAAAGGAGAAGAAGTAATCCTCATCATCGCGCCGCAGGAAGAAATTGGTTCTTACGGTCGAATCGATCAGATTGAACAGCGTACGCAGGATGCGGTCTTCATTGATGTCGGAGACCTGTTCGAGGGCCTCGGCCAGCTCCATGCGCAGGGGCATCAGGGCTTTTTCCTCCCGTTCGGCCATTTCGCGCCATTCATCACGCGGCTCGAAACGCGCCTGAAAATAACGGAAAAGCAGCAGCGCCACCTGAGAATTGTTAATCAGGGCGAAGGCGACGCGGCGCTTGGTGAAAGGAGAACCCAGCTGATGATAATAGTTGCGGTAAGCGCGGAAGACATCAATCTCCCTGCCGTCAAGACCGGTCAGAACCAGCAGGCGGTTGAGGTAGTCGTTGTCAAGCTCCCCTTTTCGCAGAGAAGTGACGGTGCCAAGGAGTTTATCGCGCACCTCCCCCAGGGGCAGAGACCGCTTATCGCCTCTTTTAATGGCGAAACTCTTGATATAAATCGCCTCCGACCCTTCGTTGACCGTAAAATCGAGTTCATCGATGACACACAGGTTGAGGTTTTCCAGGAGCGGCATCAGACAGTTGAGATAGGTTTCACTTCGGCTGTAGAACTGAAGACGATAATATTCATCACTTTCGTCGCCGTTGTGAAACGGTCCCCAGATACTGAAATGCTCGCCTCCAGTGTGGCGCACCTCTTCCATCCCCTCGATGTCGCGCAGGGCATAGCGGGGATGCGTAAGGGTTCGGTACTGGCGCGGCAACCCGTCAATATAACGATCGAAGAGCTGGCGTCCTTTCTCATCGCCCAGACGGCTCTCCAGCACAATGCGAAGCTTGGCTTCCCAGGGGCGGGCGATCTCGGTGAGCCCCATCTCGAGGCGCCGCAGATCGACAAAATCCTTCTCTCCGCGGGGAGCGACGCGAACATGCAGGCTGAGATAATCGGACAACATCTGCACAATGCGCGAGGTCACGGTCTGCGCCTGGAAGAAGCGGCGCACATAGGATTTGATCCGGTCGATATTTTCCCGCTGGTAGAACTCACGCGGCAGGATCAGAAGCAGCGTCCGGCCGTCGACGGACAGGCTGGGGGCGGGAACCACTTTGACGGCATCCTGGCGATAGAGGAAGGTAAAGGAACGGGCAGCTTCCCGCAGCTCCTCCGGTTCCATGAAGAACAATTCCACCTTGGGGAAGGTGTTGAAAATTTCGATCGCCTTGCTGTAATCGTGACTTCTGCGCGGGATGCCGAGATCAGCCAGGGCTTGTTCGATGCGTTTGCGCAGGACAGGAATGGAAAAGGTCGGCTCTTCCAGGAATCGCTGCGAAAAAAGCCCGCAGAAGGCATGTTCCAGGTAGGTTCCGTCGCCAAGTTCCTCCCGCCAACCCAGGTAGGTCAGATGATCGTCGCGGTGTACCGTGCTGATTTCAGCCGTTTCCTCCACCACGATGCGGTCTTTGCGCTCGAGCCGGCGGAGGGAGGCGGGATCGAGATCATCTCCCCTGCATTGAGTGCCCTGGGCACCATCGGGTTCTGTGCAGAAAATCCCCTCTGAAGTCTCGATTGAAACCTGTATCTGCTGTTGCGGCGTGGATTCGATTCGAAGGCAGCGATAGCCAAAGGGGATGAAATTGTCATCCTGCAGCCAGTGCCAGAATTCCCGCACCTGCTGTGCATCAGGGAGCGTTTCGATCTTTTTAAGACAGCTTTTCAGGCGGCGCTGAGCTGCATGAACCTGCAACACCTGGGCAAAACACTCCCGCAGAGCTTCCTCAAAACGTGCGCGAACCCCCGTCCTCAGCCCCTGAACTTCCGCCAGGATCAAGGATTCCGGGCTGCCGCCACGCCCATCCTCGACAACGTCCGTCAGCTGTTTGCGCTGACGTTTCAAACGCAGAATCGGATGGCTGACAATCTGGAAGCGAACCCCGAAACGCTTGAACAGAAGCTGCAGCGTGTCCACCAGAAAAGAGGCGTCGGGGGTATTGGTCATCAGAAACCACTGCCCGGAGCGTCGTGCGGATTTGAGTTCGATCGCAACATCCTGGGGACGCTCTTTGATAAATTCAAAGATATCAACAACCCAGCGGGCAACCTTCTCAGGTTTCTGCATTGAATAAAAAGCCCTGGGCGTGTGCATTCGCAGTTCCCGGGCCAGGGCAAGAATGATGTCGCGGTTGTCAGGGGGCACCTGCTGCCTGATCGCTTCGGCAACATCTTCAAAAGGATAGGCCTTTTCCTCAGGGGAACGGCGCTGGAACGCAGGATCCTTGATTATTTTCATGTCATACCCGCCTTGAAAAATATGAATGCGAATACCGCGCTGAAGTTTTTTTAACCTGAATATTGTCTTAAGACTAGAGGATCACACCCACTTTGGCAAGCGGCCAGGGTTCAAAAGCAGAAACTCCGGAGAGATCCCCGGAGTTTCTGTTTTTAAACTACTGCTGTCCCGCAAAAGAGCAGGAAAAAGCAATATGGATTCAATCGAAAACCTCTATTTTGGCCTCCTGCCGCAATTCCTTGACCCATTTCTCAAGCTCTTTGACGCTGGCTTCTTCCTTGAGGAATTCGCGAATCTTATCCTCGGCTTCTTCAAAGGGCATTTTGCGCTCCGCAACCTTATCCTGCACCAGGATCAGATGGTAGCCGTAAGGCGTTTCAACCACCTCCCCGACTTCGCCCGTCGGCTGACTGAAAGCGGCCTGTTCAAAAGGCTCGACCATCTGTCCGCGGCTGAAGTAGCCAAGGTCGCCGCCGGCCTGGGCGCTCGGGCAATCAGAATTCTCACGCGCCAGCTTGGCAAAATTGCCTGCCGTCACCCGGCCCTTTATAACATCCAGGCGCTGCCTGGCCTGCTCCCGGTTGTCTTCTGCCCCGGCAATCAGAATGTGCCGGGCACGGACCCGCTCGGGCTCCACCATTTTATCCGGATAGGTGCTGTAGATTTTTTCGATGCTTTCGCGGGGCGGGTCGGGAAGATCCTTGAGTTTTTCTGCACTCATCAGATTCACCGTCAGATCCTGGCGGATCATGCGATGGTAAAATTCCGGGGTCATTCCAGCACGTTGCAAGGTCTCGTAAAACTTCTCCTCGCTCTCGTAATTGGCGATCAGCTTGCGCTTCTCCTCCTCGACCGCCGCCTCTTCGGCGACAACGCCCTGCGCCAGCGCGGCCTGGAAGATCAATTCACGGGCGATGAGCTTTTCCAGCGAAAGCTCACGAATTTCCTTCTGCTGATCGGGCGTGAGCTGCTCGACGGGCTTCTGATGCATCTGCATGGCGTAGACCTGCATGGTGCTGTCGAGTTCGCTGCGTGAAACAGGTTTCTCATTGATCTTGGCAACTACGTCGTTCAATGTTCTCTCTCCTTTTTATTCTTGATCACAATCTGAATTCAGTCAGGATTCGCTCATATCAGGCAAGCGAATTTGCCAGTCCGGCAAACTGTTCGAGGTTCAGGACTTCGCCGCGGATTCGGACATCGAGTTGATTGTGGGCAAAGGCTTCTTCGATCCTGTCCGGTTCAAAGCCTGCCGACTTCAGGGCGTTGGCCAGGGTCTTGCGCCTTTGCGCAAAGGCCGCCTTGACGATTTTACGGAAAAACGCCTCGTCAGAGACTTCGACTCTCGGGTTGTCCAGGGGAGTGAACGCCAGAACAACCGAATCGACTTTGGGCGGCGGGTGAAAGGCACCGGGTTTGACATTTGTGACTCGTTCGATATCGAACCACAGCCGGCACAGAACCGACAGAATGCCATAATCCCCTGTTCCGGGATCGGCACAGAGGCGATCGCCGACTTCCTTCTGAAACATCAGCACCAGCCGGGAAAACAGGGCATGGTGGTCGAGTACCCGAAAAAGAACCTGACTCGAAATGTTATAGGGCAGGTTTGCGACCAGTTTGTAAGGGGGCTGGGTCAGCAGACTCTCCCAGGCCAGCCGCAAGGCGTCACCTTCGTGGATAATCAACCTTGGATTCTGCCGCTGCCGCAGCCGCGCGATCAGATCGCGATCGATCTCCATCACCTGCACCTGGCCCGCTCGAGAGAGCAGTTCGTCGGTCAGAACGCCGAGACCGGGACCGATTTCAACAACGCGGTCGTCGGCATCAAGATCAGCGGCACACAGAATGCGCTCAACAACCTGACGGTCGCGAAGAAAATTCTGTCCAAAGCGTTTACGAGGGCGATGGGATGCCAAATGGAAACTCCGTCATATTCTTGAGTCGAAACAGGAAATACAGGGACACCGCCAGTGTGATGATCCGAGGGTTTATTGGCGATTTCTATGCAGGTGCCTCTTTAACCGGCGACGTGGCCACCGTGGGATGCGCCAGGACTTGACAATGGGGATCAGGCGCAGAGTCAGGGCGTAAGCCAGGCTCGAACACAGGGTTCCAAGAATCACACTGCCGACACAGATCGGCCAGAGGACATCCCACCCGAGGCCGATGAGGGCTTCGCTGGAAAGCTCCCTGGGGATGCCGGAGCGCTCCAACCCCAGCAGAAGGCGACCGATTTCATACTCCAGAGTATAGATGACCGGAGCTGTGACCGGGTTTGTGACCCATACCCCGACCAGGGCGGCGATTTTGTTCTCCCGCAGCAGGAAGGCCAAAAGCAGCGCGATAAACATCTGTATGCCGAAGGTCGGCGTCATGCCGATGAACACGCCCAGGGCAATACCCTTGGCAATTTCATCCGGAGTTGCACGCAACCGCACCAGGCGGATCAGATTCAATTTAAATTGGCGAATCAGGGACCAGCGCTGCCACATATCATCCTGTTGCCCGAAAATGTCATTTCAACCGGGTCAGGGCGAAACCGGTCGAACCCGATCCAACGGCCAGCTTGCCACGGCATTGAGGTCGAAGGCCGAACCAGCGCCGCGGCTGAGGTAATAATCGCCCGGTACGGCCAGCATGCCGGCGTTGTCGGTGCAGAGAAGGGGCGAAGGGAAATAAACTTCGAAGCCCTCGCCTTTCGCGGCACCGTGGAGAACCGCTCGCAAACCGCGATTGCAGGCGACCCCGCCGGCTACCACCAACCGCTGCAGATCCGCACCGCGCAGGGCCTTGAGAGCCTTGGCGGTCAGAACCTCAACAACCGCCTGCTGAAATCCGGCCGCCAGATCGCGCAGATGCTCTCCTTCGATCGGCCCGTTCTGTTTCTTGACGTAATTAAGGACTGCAGTCTTGATCCCGCTGAAGCTGAAATCGAGATTGTCCTGGTGCATCAGGGGGCGCGGAAATTTTATCCGGTGCGGGTCACCTTCGGCCGCCAGCCGATCGATGACCGCTCCGCCGGGATAGCCGAGGCCGAGAAGCTTGGCCACCTTGTCGAAGGCCTCTCCCGCCGCGTCATCCCGGGTGCACCCCAGCGTCTGATAGTCGCCCACCCCTCCAATACGGTACAGGTGAGTGTGACCGCCGGATACGATCAGCGCCAGAAAGGGATAGGCCACCTCCTGCTCAAGCTCAATGGCCAGCGCATGCCCTTCGATATGATGCACCCCGACCCAGGGGATACGGCGGGCATAAGCCATCGCTTTGCCGGCGGAAAGCCCGACAAGCAGGGCTCCGATCAGTCCGGGACCGCGCGTTACCGCAAGCCCTTCGATGTCGCCAAAACCGACCCCCGCCTGCTCCAGGGCCTGTTCGGTCACTACCGGTATGGCCTCCAGGTGCTTGCGCGAAGCCAGCTCAGGCACGACCCCACCATAGCGTGCATGAACGTCGACCTGAGAAGCGATCACGTTGCTGAGGACCTGGCGGCCGTCGCGCACCACGGCGGCGGCGGTCTCATCGCAGGAGGATTCAAGACAGAGTAAAAGCATAGTCGTTATAACTTAAAGCAGGTTGGCGGCCAGCTCGGCCAGGGGGGAACGCTCCCCCTTGGTGAGGATGATGTGGCCGGCAATCTGCTGTTCCTTGAACTTCTCCACCACATAGGTCAGCCCGTTGCTGGAGGAATCCACGTAAGGATTGTCGATCTGGTAGGGGTCGCCGGTCAGCACGATCTTGGTCCCCTCGCCCGCGCGGGTAATGATGGTTTTGATTTCGTGCGGAGTGAGATTCTGCGCTTCATCGACGATCAGGAACTGGCGGGGGATTGAGCGGCCGCGGATGTAGGTCAGCGCCTCGATCTCAAGGAAACCCATATCGACCAGCTCCTTGTAGCCGCGCTTGCGCTTGCCGTGATCCTCGACGTTGCCCAACAGCAGCTCGACATTGTCGAAGATCGGCTGCATCCAGGGGGCCAGCTTCTCTTCGATATCGCCCGGCAGAAAGCCCAGATCCTTCCCCATGGGAAAAACCGGGCGCGACACCAGGAGGCGATTGTAGAGGTTTTCGTCAGCGACCTTGAGCAGCCCCGCCGCAATGGCCAGCAGGGTCTTGCCGGTGCCCGCCTTGCCGACCAACGTTACGAGCTGGATATCGTCGTTCATGAGCATGTCAAGGGCGAACTGCTGCTCGCGGTTGCGCGAATGAATCCCCCAGATGCCATCCTTCGGGATGCGGATCAACGGCACAACCTGCTGCATGGCCTTGTTGTAGCGGCCCAATGCCGTATGGGAGGGATTGCTTTTGTCCACCAGGGTCAGACAGTGGTTGGGATGATATTCTCCGGGCAGGTCCAGATAGCCCTGACCGTAAAAACGGTCAATGACATCCTTGTCCAGTTCCAGATGACTGGCGCCCGGATAAAGATCCTCGATCGAGACCTTGTCCGATTCATAATCCTCGGCCGGGAGGTCAAGGGCATCCGATTTAATGCGCAGATTGGTATCCTTGGTCACAAAGACAACCTTGCAGTCACAGGTTTCCTGCAACTTCATGGCGACAGCCAGAATGCGATTGTCTCCGCGATCGACCTGCAATTCGGGCGGCAGTTTTTTCAAGTAGTCGGCACGGTAGATCTCTACCCGCAGCATTCCGCCGGTTTCCAGCTTGACGCCTTCGGTCAAACCGCGATTTTCCCGCATCCCGTCAAGAATCCGCGAGATGTGCCGGGCATTGCGGCCGGTTTCATTCTGATCTTTCTTGAAACGGTCGATTTCCTCGATGACCGTAATGGGAATAACCACATCGTTGTCTTCAAACTTGAACAACGCTTCAGGATCATGCAGCAAGACATTGGTGTCGAGCACAAAGATTTTTTTCATCAGTCATCTCATTCAGTTGGTAGAAAACATTCGATGGAAATCAGCGATTGTAATGTGTAACCTCGATCCCTTCAGGGGTGGCTAAAAATTTAATCAGAACCGGTCGGTTACGGTAACTTCCTTCAAGAACAACTTCGCCTTCGCGATTGAGGGCGTTGAGGACTGCTTCGGGCGACTCCTCGATCGTATAGAGGCGATAAGCATTGGTGCGGGACAGGTCGCGCCGGGTCAGAGGGCGCTCGGGAGGCAAAGAACAGGCCGCAAGCACCAGCACGGCAAGAACCGTTGGTACCAGAAACAGACACATGCGACGAAATAAGTTTCTGCCTGCCGGCATGGGCGAAACAAGCGGCGGGATTTTATGAGAATCGCAAGTCTTCATTTCAGTCCACCTCATGGGCAGCGACTGCACTTACGGCGCTGACCGCAAAGCGCATGTCATCAAGAGTATTGAAGTAACCCGGGCTCATCCGGACCGTTCCGCGTGGATAGGTGCCGATGCTGCGGTGTGCGTCCGGCGCGCAATGAAGCCCGACGCGGGTCTGAACACCATGTTCATGGTCCAGTAGAAAACCGACCTCCGCCGGGTCGCGACCTCGCAGGTTGAAAGACAGCGCCCCGCCATGCATGCACGGATCGGTAGGTCCGTAAAGCTCCAACCCGTCAATCTTTCGCAGCCCGTCGATCAACTCGGCGAGCAGTTCGGCTTCATGAGCCCGGATTCGATCTATTCCCTCTCTCGCAATAAATCGGAGTCCTGCTGCCAGGCCGGCAAGGCCCGGGGTGTTAAGGGTGCCTGCTTCGAGACGCTCGGGCATATCATCGGGCGGCAGCTCCGAATGGGAATTGCCGCCGGTGCCGCCGTAGATCAACGGCGACAATTTCAGCCCGGGGCGAACATACAGAAAGCCTGTTCCTTGCGGCCCCAACAACCCCTTATGCCCCGGAGCAGCCAACAGGTCAATCCCCATGCCTGCAACGTCAAGGGGGAAAACGCCAGCGGTCTGCGCAGCGTCAACCATGAAAAGAATCCCTCGATGTCGGCACCAGGGACCGATTTCTTCAATCGGCTGCAAGGTTCCGGTGACATTGGAGCAATGGGTCATCACCACCAGGCGAGTTCGCTCCTCGCAGGCGGCTTTTATCGCAGACGGGCAGACCCTCCCCTGGTGGTCGGCAGGGACCTTGTGGACGATCACCCCGCGCTCCTGCAAAGCCCGCAGAGGGCGCGTCACCGCATTGTGCTCCATGAAGGTCGTCACAACCCGATCACCGGGCAGCAGCAAACCGAACAGGGCAATATTGATCGCCTCGGTGGCGTTGGCGGTAAAAGCCACGCAGGCCGCATCCTTCACCCGGAGCAGCTCCGCTACGGCTTCACGCGCACCCAGCACGATGCGTCCCGCTTCCAGGACAAGATGATGTCCGCCGCGTCCCGGATTGGCTCCGGCGTCGCGCAGAGTTGAAGTTACCGCGTTGATCACCTCATCGGGTTTGGGAAAGGAGGTGGCGGCATTATCCAGATAAACGGGCATAGGGAAATATCCGTCAGCAAAAACTGTGATCGCCCATCAACGCGGGCCGGCACACATGGGATCTCGCATTTGTTGACAAGCCCGATCACTGCGCGACAGGGCCAGCCCCCGGCAGCCGCCATAACACACCCCCAGATCCCGACAGCGCCGGCAATCCTCGGGAAGCGCTTCAATCATGCGCCTGATTTCAAACCGGCGGGGAGTCTGCCATAGTTCGATCAGACTCTCATGCAGCAACGATCCCAGACTCAATGGCCAGGAAGAACAGGGCATGAGGTCGCCGGACGCCGCAACATGGGCAAGGGAGTTGGCCGCCTGGCACCCCGCGTAACCCTCGCGCCGGCTGGCCGCGTCGGGGTGAAGCAATTCCCACAAAAACAGATCGTGAATTTCCAGCGCAACCCCCTGAGGGAAACGATCTGCATCATCGGCAAAGGCGGTCTTCAATTGTTCCAGGTGCGCGGGACCGATCAGATCAGAGCCCGAGGGGGGATTAAGGCTATCATCGATAGCCATGTTTGGCAACTTTAATCGCTTGATGTCGAGTGCAGCGCAGAAGGAGAGAAGATCCTGAATTTGCAGAAGATTTTTCGGAGAAGGGCGAAACAGAATACCGGGCTCCAGGTTCCGGGCGCGGGCCCGCTCGACCTGGGCCTCGAGCAATGACAGATCCAGCCTTTCACAAGCGGAAGTCGCATCAATCAGAAGATCAATGGGGCCGTCGCTGCAGATCGGGTGGAGAACCTCACCGGGGTGGAGACCGCAGACGGCAGTCACCCGGCATCCTGCTTTCTGCAGGTGCGGGAGGAGCTGATCGATCCCGTCATGCCGCATCGGTGCGCCATCGAGCATGACGAAGAAGACGCCGGCATCCAGCAATCGATCGGCAACGCGCAGGAGATTCTCGGTTGACAGGGCGCCTGAACGACCGGACAGCCGCCAGGTGACCCGCACAGGGGCATCAAGAAAGTCCATACGCATCGCAAGTATTCAGAGGCAAAAAATCGGATCAAGTAAAGAATCCACGCCCACAGG
>NPIE01002351.1_pt1 | contig 24538 bp, 21 predicted proteins | sample 8637661 | NCBI WGS metagenome assembly NPIE01 (sample SAMN07420842, study PRJNA396082) | bioreactor metagenome | isolation source: sample BA12 brine-fed electro-methanogenic bioreactor BA | place: Japan: Kochi | collected 2016-12-09 | reverse complement strand
GAGGGAAGAATCGCTCAGTTTAGGGTACTGAAAAGAACGGAAGTGTCCGCCGAAGAAACCATACATGCTACAAGAACAAGAGCTGCAAAACGGTACATAATATCATCCTATCATTCGCTTTTGTAATATTTTGGAGCGGTGGACTCATGTCAATATGTGTTCGTTTAGCATTCTGTCGGACCCCGGGGCGGAGGATGGAAGAAATAGAGCCATCATTCTGGCACAGAAAGGGATAGGGTTCATAACCCATCGCTGACATCTAATCATTATATTAACCGGGACATCTCCGGGGTGTGTTGCTCCCCGGTTCGCCAGTTTTATTAATATGTATCAAATTTAATTCGAGGGAACGGGACAAAATGACAAGCAAGTATGTCTATTACTTTGGTTCAACACGGACCGACGGCGACCGCACAATGAAGCAGCTTCTGGGCGGCAAGGGAGCCAACCTTGCGGAAATGACCAGGATCGGAATGCCGGTCCCCCCGGGCTTCACCATATCCACCGAAACCTGCGACGCTTTCTACAAAGCCGGTTCAGTGTGGCCAGAGGGTCTTGAGGAACAGGTCCGTGAGGGCGTGGAAACCCTTGAGAGGGAGCTGGGCAAGAAGTTCGGCGACCCGGAGAAACCCCTTCTGGTCTCAGTGAGGAGCGGCGCGGCGGTTTCCATGCCGGGAATGATGGACACGGTGCTCAATCTGGGCATAAATGAGACCACACTGAAGGCCATCGCCGAAAGAAGCGGCAACGAAAGGTTCGCCTGGGACTCCTACAGGCGCTTCATGCAGATGTTCGGCGATGTTGTGATGGGCATACCCCACCACGATTTCGAGGAGGCCCTCCAGAAGGTGAAGGACGAGAAGGGCGTGAAACTGGACACCGACCTCGACCTTAACGACTTGAAGAAGCTTGTCGAGATATACAAGGGCATCTACCTCAAGGACATAGGCGAAGAGTTCCCCACGGACCCCTGGGATCAGCTCATCCGGTCGGTTAACGCGGTCTTCAGCAGCTGGAACAACCCCAGGGCGAACCGCTACCGTGAGCTCAACGACATCAAGGGTCTCATAGGGACCGCGGTGAACGTTCAGGCCATGGTTTTCGGCAACATGGGCGACGAGTCGGGGACCGGCGTGTGTTTCACCAGGGACCCCGCCACGGGAGAGAACGTTTTCTACGGCGAATACCTCATGAACGCCCAGGGCGAGGATGTGGTTGCCGGGATCAGAACCCCAAGGCCCATCGAAACCCTGAAGGAGGTCGATCCCGACGCCTACAGCGGGCTGCTGGACCTCAGGGAAAAGCTTGAGAGCCACTACCACGATATGCAGGACATAGAGTTCACCATCGAAGAGGGCAGGCTTTACATACTTCAGACCAGAACCGGCAAGAGAACGGTGTTCGCCGCGGTCAATATGGCGGTGGACATGCACGACGAGGGGCTGATAGACAGGAAGGAAGCCCTGATGCGGGTGCCGGCCCAGAGCTTCAATCAGCTCTTCGCCTCAATACTGGACACCGAAAGCAAGGATTCCGCCGAGTTCCTAACCCGTGCCCTCAACGCATCCCCCGGCGGGGCGTGCGGAAGGGCGGTATTCACCGCGGAAACCGCCGAAGAGTGGGCGGAGAGGGGCGAGAAGGTCATTCTCTGCCGCCTTGAAACCAGCCCCGAGGATATAGGCGGAATGGCGGTGGCAAAGGGTATTCTCACCGCCAGGGGCGGAATGACCAGCCACGCCGCTGTGGTGGCCAGGGGCATGGGCGTTCCATGCGTGTCCGGGGCCGACGAACTCCACATCGACAGTTCCAGCAAGGTAATGAAGTGTGGAAGCGTTACTGTGAACGAGGGAGACCTCATCGCCATCGACGGCTTTACCGGTGAGGTCTACGCCGGAGAGGTTAAAGTGCGCCCCAGCGAGATAGTCCAGGTACTTCGGGGGGACATGAAGGCTGAAGACAGCCCCCTCTACGCCAAGTACAGCAAGCTTGTGGGCTGGGCCGACGAAGTACGCAGGCTGGATGTGAGGACAAACTCCGACTCGCCGAAGTCCACCGAGGAAGCGGTCCTTTTCGGAGCCCAGGGGATAGGCCTCTGCAGAACGGAACACATGTTCTTCGAGGGCGACAGGATAATACCCTTCAGGAAGCTCATCCTGGTTGCCGAAGATGTCAAACGCATAAGGGAGAAGCTGGAGGCCTCCTCCGGGGAGGACGAAGCACTGAAGAACGCACTGAAAAAGCCCCTGGAAACCTACAACCAGGCCCTTTCCGAGCTTCTTCCCCTGCAGAAGCAGGATTTCACCGGCATTTTCAAGGCCCTCGACGGCAGGCCCTGCAACATAAGACTCCTCGACCCTCCCCTCCACGAATTCCTTCCCCAGGAGGAAGAGGGCCAGATGGAAATGGCCGAGGTGATGGGGCTCTCCCTTGAAACGGTGAAGCAGAAGGTGGAATCCCTCCACGAGTTCAACCCCATGATGGGACACAGGGGATGCAGGCTGGGCCTTACATATCCGGAGATCGCCGATATGCAGGTCAGGGCCATTATAGAGGCCGCTGTCGAGGTTACGGAAAGCGGCACCAGGGTGCTTCCCGAGATAATGATCCCCCTGGTGGGAACGGTGAAGGAGCTGGAGATATCAAGGGACAGGGCCCAGCGGGTCATTGATTCGGTACTCGAGGAAAAGGGCAAACCCGCCGATTACATACATTACAGCATAGGCACAATGATAGAGATACCCAGGGCGGCGGTCACCGCGGACCTCATCGCGGAAAAGGCGGACTTCTTCAGTTTCGGAACCAACGACCTTACCCAGATGGGCTGCGGTTTCTCCCGGGACGACTCCGGCAAGTTCCTGGGCGAGTATGTAAGAATGGGGATTTATGACCGAGACCCCTTCTCCTCACTGGACATCGAAGGGATAGGCAGACTTGTTCAGACCGCCGTGAAGCTGGGAAGGGAAGCGAAACCGGGGCTCAAACTCGGCGTTTGCGGGGAACACGGAGGCGACCCCGCCTCCATCAGGTTCTTCAACTCCGCGGGGCTGGACTATGTGTCCTGCTCCCCCTTCAGGGTCCCGGTGGCCAGGCTGGCCGCGGCACAGGCGGTCCTTGAGGAACAGTAGGATCCGGAGGGCTTTGAGCTCGTGAAAAGAACCGATGTTCTTCTTGCCATGGGAAGTCCCGCCCTTCTTAAGACAACGGAAGAGGCCCTCCTCCGGGAGGGTCTCTCCGTTCAATCCTCCGGCAATGGCATCGACGCGGTAATGGAAGCCCTTCAGCTGAGGCCCCGCTGCGTTCTGTGCGGCCAGGTCCTCCCTGGAATGGACGGCATGAAGGTGTGCAGGCTGCTGAATTCCCTGTTCACCAGGAAGGACATGCCCGTGATAATCAGCGTTCCCGACAGCAGGCCGGAGATGCGCCAGCGGGCCCTTAGCGCAGGTGCCGTGGCCGTTGTGGATTATTCCACACCCTTCTCGGAGATCGCCGATCTCATCCGCCTGCATATAAGTGAGTTCAGAACCGTTCCATCCCCGCTCAGTCTCTCCCTTTCAAGGGACAGGGTACTGCCCATGGCGGCGGACTGCCTCGAGGACTCCCTCGAGTCCATAGAGACCGTTGTTCGATTTGCCGGGGAGCTCAGGGGAGTGACATCCATTCCCGAGGCCTGCAGGAAGGTTACCTCAGCGGTTCTCCGCGGACTGGGCTTCCAGAGGGTGTGGGTGGGGCTGGTGAACAGGAACCGCACCGAGATAGAGGCGGTTTCCTACCGTGGCAGGGGAATCACCGGTGAGTCGATCCCGGTTGATCCCGGGGGCAGACGGTTACCCGCTGAGATCGCCCTTTCCTCAGGAGCCCAGATACCATCCTGGGATGCAGATTCCACCGGCATGGTATCGGAATGGGCCGGGAGCAGTTCCTATGTGGACACCCCCATAAGGGCTGGCAGCAGGGTGCTTGGAATAATAAGGTGCGACAACGGCCTGTCCCGGAGGCGCCCGTCACCGGACAGCCTGCGAAGTCTGAGGATGCTTTCGGACATGCTCTCATCCTTCATCAGATATCTGGATGTACAGAGCCTCCTTGAGGAACGCATGGGCTCCATCGACCTGATAATGAAGGACATCCGGGTTGCCGCCGTGATGATAGATCCATCGGGGATCATCTCAGACCGCAGCGGCGATTTCTCTGTTATTCCCGGAGGTGAGCCGCCGGTAAAGGGTGACCCGTTATGGAGGTTCCTGGAGGTCCTTCCCGGAGACACCGCCGAGAGGCTTAACGACGCCTTCCTGAATGGGCGGGAATACGAAGCGAAGTCGGTAAAACTGGGTGAAGGGCCTTCCTGCGCCGGTTTTGCCCTCCATGGCTCAGGGGGACAGGGAATGCTTCTGGTGATCACCGACAGGTCTGAAACAGCTGAAATGGCCGAGCGGATACGAACCCTCGAGTTCGAGACCGATGCTGTTGCCTCCCTGGCCGCTGACCTGACATCCGAAGGGGATGTGCGGGAAATTTGCAGAACCATGCTGAGGACCCTGGAAACCTTCTACCCCGACGAATCCATCGCGGTGATGGCAGCGGGAACGACCTCCTCATCCATGATACCGGAATCACTGATGATAAACGCGGTATCGGGATCCAGTTACAGGAACGGCGCCCTTATCGCCGGGGCTTCCCTTCTTCTGGGCCGGGAGGGGGGAGGAGTGGTTGGTGAAGCGGTCCGCAGCTTCAGGATAATCAATGTATCCGATGTACTCCAGTGCGATTACTACATAAGCGGTATTCCCGAAACCCGCAGCGAGATCGCCATTCCGATGCTCAGCCGGGGTCGAGTGGTGGGACTGATAGACATACAGAGCACCCGGTTGAACCGCTTCCAGTCCGACGACATAAGAAGGCTGAACAACATGGTGGGTTTCGCCGCCGGGGTCCTCGACGCCGCCCTTCAGAAGACCGAACTGATAAACATGGCCAGAAGGGACAGGCTGACAGGGCTTCACAACATGACCTTCTTCGAGGAAAGATATCCCGAGGAGTTCGAAAGAGCCCACAGGTATGAATATTCCTTCTCACTGATAATGATGGACATCGACGACTTCAAGCACTACAACGACTCCCATGGACACCCTATGGGGAATGTCCTCCTGCAGAAGGTGACGGCGGCCATGGCAGGTGCCCTGAGGGATGTGGACATACTGGTGCGATACGGCGGCGAGGAATTCGTGTGCATCCTGCCCCTGACCGACAAGCAGGTGGCGGTGGAGATAGCCGAGCGGATCCGTTCAAGGGTTCTCCAGAGCAATGTGGATATTCCCCATGCGGAGGAACAGCCCCGGGGATTCGTGAGCCTCAGCCTCGGAGTGGCCACCTTCCCGGAGGATTCCAGGGAGAAGGACGAGCTGATAGAGCTTGCGGATCAGCGGATGTACCGGGCCAAGAGAGCGGGTAAGAACAGTGTCTGCCACAGCTAGGGTTTTTGATGTGGTCCTGGAGGAGGGCTTTGGCTGGTACTGCGTGAAGCGCCTCAGGGATTCCATCAGCCGAATGGTGGAGGAAACCGGGGGCTGGCCGGAGGGAACATCATCCGGCGACCGTGTGCTGCTGAAGGTGAACATGCTGGCGGCCAAGGACCCTTCAAGGGGGATCACCACCCATCCGGCGGTTGCCGCGGCGGTGTCTTCCCTCCTCAGGGACAGAGGCTGCGCGGTTGAGATAGGCGACAGCCCCGGCGGAGCGGTGAAGGGCGTTGCCAGGTACTGGAGGAAGTGCGGTTTTCTGACGGCGGCGGAGGTAACCGGGGCTGAGCTCGTAAGCTTCGAGGCCTCCGGTTCGAGGCGTGTGGAGATCCACGGCAGGAATTACGATGTGGCCCTTCCGGTGCTGGACCGCTATCAGTGCCGGATAAACCTTTCGAAGTTCAAGACCCATGCATACACCCGGATGACCAACTCACTGAAGAATGCCTTCGGCATCGTGCCCGGTTTCGGGAAGGCAATGCTTCACACAAGGAGCCCCCGCCCCAGGGATCTGGCGGTGAACATCGTGGATCTCTACGAGCTGGCGGGTTTCAGCCTGAACATTACCGACGGCATTCTCTGCCTCGACCGCAGGGGGCCAAGCACCGACGGCAGAAGGCGCCACGAGGGTTTCATCGCCCTGTCCCGATGCGGAGTATGCCTTGATATGGTCCTCACGGACATGGCCGGGCTTCCATGGGAACAGCTGGATTCCACCAGAGAGGCCCGCAGAAGGGGTCTGGGAAAACCATCCGGTGAGATCAGTGTAAAGGGAAACCATGTATTCACCGGTTTCGAGATACCGGGAGAGTCATACCTCAACTACATTCCAAGGTGGCTCGGTTCCCTTGCCCGGGTCCTTCTCAGAAGGGCTCCGGTCTCCAACTCGAAGTGCACCGGCTGCGGCATCTGTGCCCGGGCCTGCCCGGTTGCGGCCATAGAGATAAAAGGAGGCAGGGCTTACATGAAAAAGGGCAAGTGCATCATGTGCCTGTGCTGCCACGAGATGTGCCCGGAGAACGCCGTGGTGGTTAAACTGCCCCTGGGAAGGAGCTGACCATGGCCAGGACAACCCTTTCCCACAGGATCCAGTATGGAACCGTGAGGTTCTTCACCTTCTGGCTGAACCTTCTCCCCCTCAGGGCTGCCCTTGCCTTCGGGGCCTGCCTTGGAAGGGCCGCCTGGTTCCTCCGGGTTCGCCGGAGGATATGCAGGATAAACATAGGAACCGCCTTTCCCGACCTGGGTTCACGGGAAATAGACCGCATTGGAAGGGAATCCTTCGCCGGCAGCGGCAGGTTCATGGTTGAGTTCGCCCGGCAGGGGAAAATGGGCCGGGAGTACTTCGAGAAATACATAACCGTGGAGCAAAATGAAGCCCTGGAGAGCTTTCTCGGCCACGAGGGCGGTGTTATAGCCCTGGGATACCACTTCGGGAACTGGGAATACAACGGTGTCTGTCATCAGTTTCTGGGCAAGGAGACCACCTTTCTTGTGGGCAGGCAGCACAACCCCCTGATAGACGCCTACATCAACTCGCTCCGCTCCTCGGCTGGACCGGCCCTTCTCACAAGGGACGCCTCCATGCGGGGAATAATAAAGATATCCCGGAAGGGAGGAGCCGTCTGCTGGCTAAGCGACCAGTACGGCGGGAAGAACGGCCTCGTGGTGGATTTCTTCGGCAGACCTGCATCCACCCCCAGGGGGGCGGCGGCATTCAGCGTGAAACTGGGCATGCCCATACTGTGCGGAGTTATGATAAGGGAAAAAGGGCCCTGCCAGCGGTTCTCACCCAGGGCATTCCTCCTGCCGGACACCGGCCTTCCCAGGCACGAAGCCGAACTGGACATCACCGAAAGGTACACGAAGGTCCTTGAAGAAGTGGTGAGGAAGCATCCTGAGCAGTACTGGTGGGCCCACAAAAGATGGAAGCGCACCACTGATATCTACAAACGCCCCCGTTGATCACCTTACTATGATGAGCTGCTGATACCCCTCTTCGGGATCGTCCTCCCATGCCAGTATTCCATGTTCGCTCACCGAGAACTGCCATGTCCAGCCGGGTTCTTCGAATACCCTGTGCCCCAGAAGGCTGCCCTGGAGATCGAAAACATCGAAGAACGGGTGTTCCATGGTTCCCCTCTGTACCCAGATGTTGCCGTCGGGGCCTATGTCCACGCTCAGTATCATGTCACGGTAGGGTTCGGGCTGATACTCCGTCATGCCCTGGCCACCCATCTGACTGAAAAAAGCCTCCATGTAGGCCTTTTCCTCGGCTATTTCCTCCGGTGTCTTGGGCACCGGCTCGATGTCGAGGGTTATGGTGAAGGCTTCGGTGCCGTCCGGGAGCCAGGCCTGAACCCTGTAATCCTCTGACTCCCTGAGGGCCATCAGCAGCAGATCCCGGTTTCCGCCCACGGTGAGGCCCAGAAGGAAATCGTTTATCATGTCCGATGCGCCGTTTGCAATGAGGTCGCTGAGGGAAACGTCGGTGGAATCCGCCCAGAAGACATGGCCGTAGTCCGCCTGGCCATAGGGGAAACTCACGAGCCTTCTGTACAGGGTGAAGTTCTGGCCGTCGTTCTCGGAGAAGTCCGGCTTGTAGGCAGCCAGTGTGGAGTCGTTCAGCGCCACGCACTGCATGGGGGGGTTATTGGTCCAGTGCTGTATTTCCTCGAGGAATGCAAGGGAATCGTCGAAAACAACGAATCCCCGTTTGTTCATGTTGCTCACAAGGGTTCTGCCGGCCATCTGGAAGAATTCGAATGAGATGTTGGACAGCTCTCCCGGGCCGTCGCCCTGCCGGGATATCTGTCTGATGTACTGTCCATCGGGGGTGTACTCCTTAAGGCAGGACCTGCCTGAGTCAAGCACGATGATGTTGCCTGTCCCGGCATGATATTCGGCGTCGGCTATTATTCCGAAGGTGTTCGTGGAATCTCCCAGTTCCTCGCCTATGCTGAAGGCCACCCTGAGGGTGTCCGCCTCCAGTTCCTGAAGAAGGCCCCCGGCGGCTGCTTCCCGGGGATCCTCGGCGGCACCGCAGCCTGAGAGAACAAGGAAGGTGAAAAGGGCGAGAATGTGTTTTTTCATGGTCATCTCCGTTCTGAAGGCAGTTATTCCGTAATATCGAAGGGATCTTCCGAATGTCAAAAACGCCGCAAAAGGAGTATATTGCAGCCACCGGAAAGGAGGGGCCCGATGAGGATCTCTGTGCTTGGCTGCGGCCGTTGGGGCAGTTTTCACCTGTGGTACGCCGCCAGACGGGGCTTCGAGGTAACCGGCTGGGAACCAGCTGAAAGCCTTCCCTTCCGGGATCTCATGAAGGAACGCTCCAATGCCTATCTCGAGCTTCCCGGCGAGGTAAGGCTCACCACCGATCTCGGCGAGGCCCTGGGGGCGGATCAGATAATAGCGGCGGTTCCCGCCCAGCTCTTCAGAAGCCTGGCCCGGGAACTCTCCCGGTACAACCTTGAGAAAACCGATCTGGTGCTGTGCATGAAAGGGCTTGAGCTGGAAACTGGAAAGAGGCTTTCCGTTGTGGCCCTTGAAGAGGGGGTCCGCTGCCGTTCCATCAGCGTATGGGTCGGGCCCGGGCATCCCCAGGATTTCGTGGCCGGGGTTCCCGGATGCATGCTGGTTGCCTCGGAAGAAGAGGCAGCGGCAAAGAGAATAACCGGAAGAATGGGCTCCCCGCTGGTAAGGATGTACCGCTCCACCGACCTCATCGGCTGTGAGATAGGCGCCGCGGCCAAGAACGTAATAGGCATTGCCGCCGGGATGCTTGACGGCATGAAAATGAGCGGGCTCAAGGGGGCCCTCATGGCCCGGGGCCCACAGGAGGTGGCCAGGCTCGTGAAGGCCGCCGGGGGGGACTGGAGAAGCGTTTACGGCCTCTCCCACCTGGGAGACTACGAGGCAACACTGTTCTCGAGGTTCAGCAGGAACAGGGGCTTCGGCGAGGCACTTGTGATGGGGGAAACCCCCGGGGGTCTGGCCGAGGGGGTTCCCACTTCGAAGGCTATGCTGGCCCTGGCAGGGGAACTTGCCGTGGAACTTCCGGTAACATTCATGGTACGCCGTATCATAGACGGCGAACTTGATCTGAAGACAGCCATCGGCCGGCTGTTCCTCCGGCCCCAGAAAGAGGAGTTCAGTGCGGAGCTATCTTAGCATGCTGGCGCTTCTGGCCCTTTGTTCCCGAAGTCCAGGGGAGAACGCCGAATACAGGTTTTTCTGGGTGGTCCGCCATGGCCTTTCCACGCCGGCACAGGTCGACGAACTGCTGAACATGGCCGCCGAAGCCGGGGCTAACGGTGTTCTGGTTCAGGTGGTGGGAAGGGGTGAGGCCTACTACAGATCCGATATCCTTCCACCCGCGGAGTTTTCCGGCTTCCAGGACCCCCTCGAGTATCTCATAATGCGGGCCGGACCCCTTGGGCTCGAGGTGCACGCCTGGGTGAACGCCTTCCTTGTATGGTCATCGCCCCTTGAACCCTCCTCACCCGACCACATCTACAATACCCGTCCCGAATGGTTCACCGCTCATGTAAGCGACAGGAACAGCCGGTCATTCTCCCCGGAGGCGGCGGAGGCGGCTGGGCTGGTGGGGGCAACCCTTTCCCCGGCCTACCCCGGGGTAAGGGAATACATAGCGGACATCACCTCGGAAATTGCCGCTAACTACGATGTGGCCGGGATACACCTCGACTACATAAGGTACCCCAATTCCTCCTTCGGATACTCACCCGGCGAGGTTGAGCTCTATTTCCTGGAAACCTGCCTTCAGCCGGAGGACGACCCCCTGGCATGGAACGACTGGAAAAGGGAGCAGGTGACAGCAACGGTTGAAACGGTCCGGGCGGTCCTCCGGGGTTCAGCTCCCCAGGTTCTTCTTTCCTGCGCAGTAATGGCGGATCCCCACACCGCAAGGAGTGAGTTCTCATGCGACTGGCGGTACTGGCTCTCCCAGGGCCTCATAGACCTCGCCTTTCCCATGGCATACACATCGGACAGGGACAGGGCAATGGAACTTGCCTCGGTCATTACATCGGAATACCCCGGGAAGATCGTATACGGAATTGGTCTCTGGAACCAGACCGCGGAGAACGCTCTTCCCGCCGCTGAAAGGGCCCTTTCCCTGGGAGCCCGGGGGATCTGCGTATTCAGCCTTAACTCCCTTTCAGCCCAGGAGGGGGAGGTTCTGAGAAGCCGGTGGGGAACAGGCCCCATGCCCGACCACGGCGTTTCACCCGCCATGTTCAACAGGGTTGTTGTCCCATGAAGCTTGCTGTCCTGGCCAGCGGTTCCTCGGGGAACGCCATAGCGGTGGAGCACAGCGGACAGATACTCTTCTTCGACGCAGGTCTCAGCGGAAAACAGCACCTTCTCAGGCTTCAGGGCTCCGGTCTTCCCCTGGCGGAGCCCGTGGGCCTTTTCCTGAGCCATGAACACGGAGATCACTCCCGGTGCGCCGGGGTCCTGGCCAGGAAGTACAGGGTGCCTGTCTTCGGCACCGCGGGAACCCTGAACGGCTCCCGTCTCAACGGCCAGAAGCTCCATGGCCTTGAGGCGTTCTCCAACGGAGACATCATCACCGTGGGAGGGTTCACCGTGGAGCCCTGGAGCGTTCCCCACGATGCCAGGGATCCCAGCGGGTTCACCGTAACAGCCGGGGGACGAAGGCTGGGTATAGCCACCGACATTGGCGCAGCCGGCCCAATGGTCCTGAAAATGCTGGAAGGATGCAACGGCCTGGTCTTTGAATTCAATCATGATATTGATATGCTTTGGGATGGCCCATATCCCTGGCCACTGAAGCAGAGAATAGCCTCCGGCGAGGGTCATCTTTCCAACGATGCCGCCGGGGAGGCCCTTTCGATGATCGCCGGTCCCCAGCTGGGTTTTTGCGTGGCGGCCCACCTCAGCGAAGAGAACAACACCGCGGAGCTGGCGTTGAAGGTCTGCACCGAGGTGGCGGGGAGCAGGTTCGAAGTTTTTGCGGGGAAGCCCTATCAGGCACTTCCCTTCATGGAAGTATAGGAGGCGTTTTGTTCAAACTGATGATTCTGGCGGTACTGGCCGCGGTTTCCTTCGGGGGGACGGTGGACATTGTGTTGGAGGGGGCCGGTGTGAGCCCGATCGGAGGCTGGGGCACGAACCTCAGCAGCGGTCTCGCCGGGGGGATCCAGGCCAACTGGCTCCTGTCTCAGAAGTTCAGGGTCGGGGCGGGGATCGAGGGGGTTACATTCGGCGACGGCAACAGCGGAAACGCCTCCTTTTCCCAGCTGAAACCCATGGGTCTTTTCTCCTTTTATCTGCGTCCCCACGGAGACACATTCAACCCCGGCATCGTGGCGGCATTCGGCTACTGCCGAAGCAGGCTGTCCTCCGGAGGCGGGATAGACCCCGCAAGCTGGGACCCCTTCTGGAGGGCCGGGATCAGGTGGAACTTCAGCCTTGGTCAACCCTGGAGGGCCGGTGTGGGTTTCGACCTTGAGAGCGTACTTTCCGCCGACAAGACCGGTGACGCCTTCAGGCTGACCTTCGGCGTGTCAAGGGAGGTGGGGCTGTGAAAAGAGTTCTCATACTGCTCACAGGGCTTCTCATTCTCGCCGGGTGCGACAGCAACCCACTCTATCTCAGGCTTTCCGCCGACTACTTTCCGGTTTCACCCTCCGGAGCCACATGGGAATACTCCATGGAGGGCGGGGGCAGCAAAATAGTTACCGTGGTGGATCAGAAGATCGTTGGAGAACGCCCCTGCTGGCGGTTCCAGTCCGGCGCGGGATACACCTACTGGATCAACGACCTGGGCAGACTTGAGAGGTTCGAGGACCATACTGTGCTGTTCAACGGTTACCAGGTTCCCATCTATCAGGGCTGGGTTACCATGCTTCAGTGGCCCCTTGCAGACGGCATGACCCGCCGGGATTCCGTTGGCGCTCAGGCGGTGAGTCAGGGTGTTACCCTCAGCCACACCTGGATCCGGAACCAGACGGTATCCGGACCGGAGGTCTCCCCGGACGGTGTCTGGGCCCAGTGCTACAGGATACACCAGGAGGAAACCGTTATTAACTGGATACAGACCGCGGGCTTTTCCCCGGAGACCACAGTTACGGTGAGGAACATCTGGCTTGCCCCGGATGTGGGCATGGTGGCCATGTCCTCCGCTGACAGCGTTCTTACACTGGTGAGCTTCACAGGGGGAGAGGAGTAGGCTTGACCCTTCCTGTGATATTCTCGGTGTCCTTCCTCCTCGTGTATGTTTACATAGCCTTCGGCAGCAGATTCAGAGGCGGAGTGGTCTGGGCCGGCGCCGGGCTTGCCGTGGGAGCGGCGACACTGGCCGGGCTCCATGTGGACATACCCGCCATCCTGGGCATGGTAAACTGGAACGTCCTGCTTATTTTCTCAGGCATACTTTTCTCCGCCGAGGTACTGATAGATGCCGGGGTGCCCTCGCACCTGGCCGCCAGGATAATATCCATGAGCCGGAACTACGGCTGGGCGGCCATGCTTATCTGCGGTCTTTCCAGCGTGATATCCATATTCGTGGACAATGTGGCCACTGTTATGATAGTGGCCCCCATCGCACTGGAGGTAAGCAGGAGGAACAGCGCCAACCCTGTTGTCCTCCTGATAGGGGTAGCCATAGCCAGCAACCTCCAGGGAACCGGTACACTGGTTGGTGACCCGCCCTCCATGATACTGGCTGCCAGCGAGAACATGGGCTTCAACGACTTCTTCTTCATGAAGGGAAGACCGGGAATATTCTGGGCGGTTCAGCTGGGCGCCGTGGCCAGCTTCTTCGTTCTCTACCACTTCCTGGGGCGGGACAGGGGCCATGTGCCGAAGATAGCCATTCCCCCAGTGGCCAGCTGGATTCCCGCTTGCATACTGGCTGGTATAATCGTTGGTCTTGCGGTGATCAGCTTCATCAGCCCCGGGGTTCACCTCACCGCGGGACTGATATGCATGGGCGGCGGTTTTCTCTCCCTGGTATGGTACGCCCTGTTCCGGCGGACCCGGGCGCACCATTTTCAGGACCTGGGCAACCGCAGGACCAGGCATGTGGTGAAGGCCTTCGACATAGACACGCTGTTCCTTCTCGCGGGGATATTCTTCATGGTGTCCGCCCTTGACCTCTACGGAGTGATGGATGGTGTGGGAAGGGTCCTGGCCGGGCTGTCCGGCGGCAATCCCCTCACCGCGTACATAATAATAGTCACCGGTTCGCTTCTTTTCAGCGCCTTCGTTGACAATGTTCCCTTCGTTACCGCAATGATACCGGTTACCCATTCACTGGCGGCCACCATGGGCCACACCGGCGACGAGCACCTCTACCTCACCTTCGGCCTTCTCATAGGAAGCTGTCTCGGTGGCAACATTTCCCCTGTGGGGGCGGCGGCGAACATCGTTTCCGTGTCCATCCTGAAGAAGAACGGCTACAGGGTGGGTTTCTGGGAGTTCGTAAGGGTGGGGCTTCCCTTCACACTGGCCGCCACGGCGGCGGGGGCGGCTTTCATCTGGTTCGTGTGGCACCCGTGAGGGCCATGAAGTTCACATTCCCCAGGAGTCAGGTGGAAACACGGGTCAGGTTCTTCGACTCGGTGGAGGATATTCCCCTGAAGGCGGACATGATGATAACCGATGCCCGGGTTTCAACCCTCTACCACGGGAAAATGCCCGGCGGCTACCGCGTGATGGATATTCCCGGCGGCGAGGGATGCAAGACCCCGGAAACCCTCTGCGCCATCTGGGAGGAAATGGCCCGGGCGGGCCTCAGGCGGGATTCCACCGTGGCTGTTGCCGGGGGAGGGACCCTCTGCGATGTGGGTGCCTTCGCCGCCTCCACCTGGAAGCGGGGGGTTAACCTGATCCTGGTGCCCACCACACTTCTCTGCATGGTGGACGCTGCGCTGGGGGGAAAGACCGCGGTGAACGCCGGCAGGGAAAAGAACCAGGCCGGGACCATTTATCCCGCATCTGAGATACTGGTTTGCCCCGGTTTCCTCGGCACTCTTCCCGAAACCGAGGTTCTCAGCGGTGCTGCCGAGGCGCTGAAAACCGCCGTGATCGGCGACAGGACCATAGCCGACCACCTCCTGGAAAGGAACTGGATGGAGGTCGTCAGAGGCTGCATGACGGTGAAGGGCGGCATTGTAAGCCGGGATCTCGAGGAGACCGGCGAGAGAAGGCTGCTCAACCTTGGGCACACGGTGGGGCACTGCCTGGAAGGGGCCAGCGGGTTTTCCATACCCCACGGAACAGCGGTGGCAATGGGCATTCCCGTGGCGGCAAGAATGGGCGGGCATCACGATTTCGCCCTGGAATTCACCGAAAGGGCCGCCGGGCTGGGAATAAACACCGTGATTCCCCGGGAGATCACACCTGAAGCCGCACTGGCCTTCCTGAGAGCGGACAAGAAGAGCACAGGAAAGGGCAGGACCTGGATAATCCCCCGGGGCTGGGAGAACTGCGTTCAGGTGGTGTTCAGCCCCAGGGAGGAAAAGGAGCTTCTGAAAAGGTCATGGCGGTAGGGTCCGGAAACGACGGTTCCTTCTGGGATCATCTGGAGGAGTTCAGGAAGAGGCTTTTCATAGCGGCGGGAACCGTGGCGGTCCTGTCCGCTGCGGCCTTTTTCTTCAGCGGAAGGATAACAGGCTATGTGGCGGGCACATCCCCGGTGGGTCTTGCCGCCCTGGCTCCGGCGGAGGCCATCACAGCCCACCTCAAGCTGGCTGTGACCGCCGGCGTGATAGCCTCCTCCCCGGTGATACTTTTCCAGATATGGAGGTTCATAGCCCCGGGGCTTTACGAGAGGGAGCGGAGGGCCATTCTCTCGGTTACCGCCGCAGGGGCGTTTCTCTTCGCAGCGGGGGCCGCCTTCGCCTGGTTCATGATGCGGGAACCCGCCCTGATCCTTTTTCAGAGTTTTGAAACCGGGAACATCACGGGATTCTGGAGCGTCTCCAGCTACATCGATTTCATCGGGACATTCCTTCTGGTGTTCGGAGCGGCCTTTCAGCTTCCACTGGCCGTGCTGTTCCTCGTACGCTCGGGGATTGCGGAACCATCTGATCTCGCCTTCTACAGAAGGCACATAATAGTGGGCCTTCTCATTGTGGCGGCCATCCTTACACCCCCCGATCCCCTCACTCAGATAATGCTGTCACTGCCTCTGTATATTCTTTTCGAACTGAGCCTGCTTGTGGCCAGAATAACTTTCAGAAAGGCGGACAGCGCTGAAGAAAGCCCTTGAGGACCTGATGGCGGGGTTCAGTTCCGTTGAACTGATAGTGCCCGTTTACAACGAGGAAGGAATAGTGGAAACCCAGCTGCTGCCGGTGCTGAACTCCATTCCGGAGAACTTTGCGGTTACGGTTGTGGAGAACGGTTCCACCGATTCCACCATTGAGATACTCGCCGGCATACAGCGGGGCAATCCGTCACTGAAAGTTATCTCCCTGGGGGAACCAAGCTATGGGAACGCCGTAAGGACCGGTCTGGAGGCCTCCGGCTCGGAGATCGTCATCGTGGACGATCTCGATGTTCTGGATACAGAGTTCTGGGCCGCCGGCCTGGCCCTTATCTCCTCGGAAAGCATCGACATAGTTCAGGGTTCGAAGGTACTCGCCGGACGGAATGACAGACGCCCGTTCATAAGAAGGGCGGCAACCAGGGTTCTTACAGGCCTTCTGAGGCTGCTGCTCGGTTTCCGCGGAACCGACACCCACGGACCGAAGATCATGAAAAGAAGATCGGTGGAGGGAATATTCCCCCTCTGCGGGAACGAGCCGGACCTGTACCCCTCTGAACTGATAATACTCGCCCAGCGCAGGGGTCTTTCCATCAGGGAGCTTCCCATAAGCCTCGAGGAGATCAGAGAAACACCTCTGGCCCTTCACAGGAGGGTTCCCAGGGCCATACGCGACCTGCTCATGCTGAGGCGCAAGCTCGGGGGCAGATGATGACACCGGAGAAGAAGGATAAGCTTGCTGTTCTGTGGACCATCGCATTGCTTCCGATGCTGTTTTACGTGTACCAGAACCAGCTGCTGTCCTTCTTCGATCCCCAGGAGTTCATGACATTTCTGAATCCGCTCAAGGCGGGAACCCCTCTGAGCTCCTATCTGTTTGATGGATTCAGGTGGGCCAGGGATGGAGAGTACATCGGTTTCTTCAGACCTGTTGCCAGTATGACCTATCTGGTGGAATACCAGTTCTTTCATGGGTCACCGACTGGCTACAAGGCCGTTAGCCTTGTTTACCATCTGCTTTGCTGCACAGCTCTGGCAGCGGTTCTCAGGACCCTGGACCCGGGAAGCAGAACGGGCCCTTTGCTTGCAGCCGGTGTGTTCGCATTTCATCCAGGGGCCTACGGGGCTGTTCTTTGGATAAGTGCCAGGCCTGATGTGCTTGCCACCCTGTTTTCCATGCTTGGGGTGGTTTCCGTTCTCAAGCTTTCTCAAATGAAAGAACCTTCAAGGATACGTTTTCTCCCATGTGTATTCGCTTTTCTGGCCTGCTTCTCCAAAGAGGTGGGCATGGCCAATCTGGTAACCCTTCCAGTGATGTACTTCTTCTGGGATCCCGGGGCGAAAAACCCCAGGAACACCCGGTTCCTCATCGCTTCTCTGATGGGGGTTGCTGCAGTGTTCGTTACAGCAAGGCTGCTCCTGTTCCATGGCAACATGGGGGGGTATCCTGCATACGCTCCCATTTCGTTCCTTTACCGGCGGATAATGATGCTGTTCTCGCAGGTTTCAGGAGGGTTCTTCGTGCCCTGGCGGGTCCTGCGGATGATCATGTACTCTATTATCCCTGCCATACTGATCTTCTACGGTATCAAGCACGGAAAAACCGGCGCAGGACGAATAGCAGTTGCGATCTTCGTCACCGGCACCTATGGATTTCAGTCTCTCCTTGGGAATCCGGAGCTCCATTACAGTTACATAGCTTCCTGTTTCACAGTCGTTTTCGCGGCGTACTTCATGTCACGGCTGGTCCTGCCGACGGTGGTGAACGCAGGGGTAACTGTATTCCTCATAGTCATTATGGTTTTCGGCTCGAGGCACCTTTCCTTCAGCCTTGTAAGGCTCGATCAGGCTCTGGAGACCGTATATCTGGGTCTGGAGGAGGTTGCCCCTGAACTCGAGCCCCACGAGGGGGAAACCATCGGGGTGTACATATCCGGGGATTCCTACCAGGCGGAGCAGAGCAGGCACATACCCCTTCTTATGGAGTTCATCGCCCCTGGAAGGTACACTTTCGAGTATGTGCCCGAGCGGGATTTCGCAGGACCACTGCTGTACTGGGAAGGTGATTCCCCGGTTCTGGAGCGATGAAGGGTTCAGCTTTTTCCGTTGTACTTCGCCGCTATTTCCCTGTGGTCCCTTTTCGCAAGGAACGAGGCCCTGAGGTGCTGGTCATCGATGGACCCGGCGGTCTTCATCAGGGAATCCCAGGCTACCTGGAGACAGCACGAACTCCTGGTTTCGTATCTTCTGCCCTGTTCCAGGGGAAGAACCCTGGAAAGCATTTCATAAAGATTTGACAGGGAGTGGTTGATAAGAATGAAATCGTTCACTCCCGGGTGCAGGGTTTCTTCCACCAGCCTTATCTGTTCCAGGGCGGCATCAGTTGCCTTTTCCCGGCTTTCAAGGCAGACACCGGCCAGGTCAAGCCTGGCTGTCATTGTCTTTGCCGGGGCATCCATCTCCATGAAGAGCGAAATGGATTTTGTGAGGTATTCAGCGGCCCCTTCCAGGTCTCCCCGTCTTCGCAGCACCTTTCCTATGTAGCCCAGGTTTTCGCCTTCCCCCTCTTTGTCCCCGATCTCGCCGGAGATATCAAGGGCCCTTCGGTAGAGTTTCTCCGCTTCGTTCAGATCGCCTGTATCCAGAAAGATGTCCGCCATGTTGGTAAGGGCAATGCCCCCGGTCATCCTGTCGCCGATCTCGTTTGCCAGTTCAAGGGCGGAGCGGTAATCTTCAAGGGCTTCGCTGTTCCTTCCGGTGAACCACCTGATGTTGCCCATGCCTATGGTGCTTCGGCAGATACCCTGCAGGTCCCCTATCCTCCTGTGCAGTTCAAGGGCCTTTTCGGTGTACTCCAGGGAGTGCCTGAACATGCCCATGCTTCTGGTCACGATTCCCAGGTTCATCATCAGGGTGGCCATCCCGTCAACGCTTTCCAGTTCCTCGAAAAGTCCGAGTGACTTGCGGTAGTAGTCGTATGCTGTTTCATTGTCCCCCATGTTCCAGTATGTGAGGCCGATGTTGCAGAGGACATTGGCCTTAAGCGTACCCATGGACGACAGGCCAGGTACCCCCATGGCCTTTCGGAAAAGTTCCAGGGCTGAGTCGTACTCCCCAAGGCTGCACTCCATGAGACCCATGTTGCAGATGGACCTGGCCTCCGCCCGGAGTTCCCCGATGGCCCTGGCCATTGTCATGGTCCTTCTGAATGTGTGCTTCGCCGCCAGGAAATCCGACTGCCGCCATTGGTTGATACCTGTCCAGATAAGAGCATGCAGATGACCCGGGGCATCTCCCGTTTCCTGGGCTGTTTCGTAGGCTTTCCTGAATTCATCTTCGCCCCTGAGGAAATCTCCGTTCTCGGTGAAGGTGATCCCCAGAAGCATTCTGGCGTCAAGCATGTCCGGTTCGACCTTAAGGACCCTTTCAAGGAGGTTCCTTGCCAGGAGTACATCTTCGAAGGAGTCCCTCCTGCGGTATGCCTCGGATGCCTGAAGGAAAAGCTCGTAGTTTGCGGATCTCTCTCCGGGGCTGTTCCGGCTGATCCCGCCGGCTCCCAGGACCTTCAGAATGCTGTCGGCCACCTTCTGCCCTATTGCCGGAAGCTCAAGCCAGCTATCTGTCCAGTCATCGGTCCATAGGGGTTTTCCCGTCTGAAGGTCGTGGAGTTTCACAGTGAGACTGAACTGCCTGTCTTCCCTGAGCAGTGTCCCTGTTACGAAAAACCTGGTGTTGAGCCTGGAGGCCACGGCGGACTCGGAACACACGGCTTTCCTCAGTTCCATTACATCTTCAAGGGGGGCAACCGCCACTCCTCCGGCGGAGGCAAGCAGTTCTGCTATGCCCCTGGAGAGACCGTTCGCGTAGTAGTCGTCTTTGCCGTTTCCCAGGTTTTTCAGGGGAATTACGGTTACCGACGGGATCTCGCCGCCCAGGTTTATCATGTTCCCCGCTCCGGTTTCCCGGTTGGTGATGAAGGGGAGGGGGTGGGTTTCTGAACCCTTTACTGTGTAGATGCCTATGAGTCTTCCGAGGCCCCTGAGCTTCCTCAGCCCCAGGGAGTGAACCGGAGGTCTGCGGGATTCCTCCATGCAGTGGAGAACCTCATGGGAAACGCAGATACCACCGGGGGGAGCCATCTTCTCAAGTCTGGAGGCAACGTTCACCGTGTCGCCCATGACATCGTCGGACCTGAGATGCACACCGCCTCTGTGTATGCCGATCCTGAGGTAGAAACCTTTTCCCGTGAGACCGCGCTGAAGTTCGAGGGCTGTTTCCATGGCCGCGGTGGGATTCTCGAAGACAGAAAGGGTGCCGTCGCCCATCTCCTTGATCAGCTTGCCGGAGTTGTTCTCAAGGATGGGCAGGAGGGTTTCCCTGATCTGAGAGATCATCTCCAGGGCCCGTGCTTCGTCTTTTTCCATATGGGCTGTGAAACCGGCCACATCGGTGAACATCACCGCCAGGGTCTTCCCGGTATCAGGGTTCAATAGGGCACCTTTCAGGAAACGGGATCCGTGTTGATGATAAGATAGACAAAGGCCGGGGTTTCGGGAACCGGCCTTTGACGCGTATACATTTGTTTACTATTTTTCCCCGGGAGGTACGCTTTGCAGGAACTTGGCGAGAAAATAGAGATGATATGCCACTTCTCAGGGGGCAGCGTGGTTCCCTGCAGGTTCCGCTGGCAGAACAGGGTTTACCATGTGACAAGGGTCTCATCCACCTGGGAGAGCCGCCGGGGAACGGTGAAGTTCTTCCACTTCGTTGTGCGAACCTCCGAGGACGACGTGTACGAAATACACTTCAACACCGAAACCATGGGCTGGGTAATAGACTGCGGGTATTCCTGTGGAGCCTGAAAGAAGGATACTCCATGTGGACATGGACGCCTTCTTCGCCTCGGTGGAGCTCCTGGGCAGGGAAGAGCTCCGGGGCAGGCCGGTCATAGTCGGGGGCGACCCCGGCTTCCGGTCCGTGGTAACCTCGTGCACCTACGAGGCCAGGAAGTTCGGAGTTCACGCCGGCATGTCCATGACCCGGGCGCTGAACCTCATTCCCGGCGCGGTGGTGCTCTCCGGCAGCTTCGCCAGATACAGCACCTACAGCCACAGGGTTCTCCAGGTACTTCTGGGCTTTACCCCCAGAATGCACGCGGTGAGCATAGACGAGGCCTTCCTCGACCTTTCCGGCACCGGGGGCGGCATCATAGAGACCGGGCGGGAAATACAGCAGGCCGTTTACAGGGAAACCTCCCTCTGGTGCACCGTTGGCTGCGGCCCCAACCGGCTGCTGGCCAAGATGGCCTCGAACTTCTACAAGCCCAGGGGCGTGGGCCTCCTTATGCCGGACGACATGGCAGGCCTTCCCCCCTCCGCCATCTGGGGGGTGGGCCCGAAGGCCTCTGAACGGCTGGAAATGTACGGTATAAACACCATAGGAAAGCTGCGAACCCTCTCCAGGGCCACACTGAGGTCCCTCATGGGAACCAGTGGCGAAGAGCTCTACCGCTACGCAAGGGGTATCGACGACAGGCCGGTGCCATTCTTCGGCCACCGCGACCCGCCGGAATCCATGGGCCACGAACACACCTTCACAAGGGATGTGTCCGCCCCGGAGGAGTATATGCCGGCGCTTGCCATGGTTTGCCAGAAAACCGGATGCAGGGCCAGGGAAGGCGGCTGGAAGGGGGGAACGGTAACCCTGAAGTACAGGCTGAGGAACATGAAAAGAATAACCAGAAGGAAAATGCTGCCCTGGCCAACCGACCAGGACCAGACCATACTCATGGCGGCCTCGGAAATGGCGGGAACCCACATAAACCAGCCCATACGGCTCATAGGGGTTTCCATAAGCGGTCTGGTTCCCGCGGAAACCGCCCAGCTGAGCTTCTTCCCCGAGTCCACCGTGGCCCTTAACGATGTTGCCGACAGGGTGCGCAAGCGCCACGGCGAACGGGCCATGGTAAGCGGAAGGGCCCTTGAATACCTCCAGGGAAAGGGGTGAGGTGTGAACCTCTTCGATTCGAGCTCTCCGGAGAAGGTCCTGCCCGGCGGGGGGCGGCTTTTCCTGGGCACATCCGGCTACAGCTTTCCGGACTGGCGGGGAGTTTTCTACCCGGGAAGGATCCCCCGGGCCAAATGGCTGCCCTACTACTCCCTGAAGTTCAACGCCGTGGAGATAAACTCCACATACTACGGAATGCTCACGGAAACAGCCGCCGGGGCAATGGCCGAATCGGTTCCCCGGGGGTTTTCCTTCTCGGTAAAGCTTCACTCATCCATGACCCATGCCAGGAACGCCGGCGAAGGGGAGTGGAAGTCCTTCCGGAAAATGCTGGGCCCCTTCAGGGAAACGGGAACCATGGGAATGGTCCTGGCCCAGTTCCCCTGGTCCTTTCCCCTGGAAGAGGGGTCCTTCAGCTGGCTGAAAGGCATATCCGAAAACCTTCCGGACACATCCCTGGCCGCCGAGTTCCGCCACAGCAGGTGGTACGCTGAAGAGCCCATGGAAAGGGTTCTGGAAATGGGTTTCACACCGGTCTCGGTGGATCTGCCCGGCCTCCAGGGCCTTCCCGATACCGGCCTTCTTCAGGGGAGGGGAGCCGTGTATCTCAGGCTCCATGGAAGGAACCGTGAAAAGTGGTGGGGGAACACCCCCCTGCGTTACGACTATCATTACAGCGGGGGTGAGCTGCTGCCCTGGGCGGACAGGCTTAGGAGCCTTTCAGAAGGCCGGCTCAACTGCTATGTTTTCTTCAACAACTGCCACATGGGCAAGGCGGCCCTTAACGCCGAAGACATGGAAAGGCTCCTTTCCGGGAGCGGTGGAGGATAGCATGAAAAAATTATCGTTAATTCTTTTCGTTCTGATACTCATCAGCGGCTGCGAGTCCACCGGACCATCCATAAACACCGAGTTCCCGGCGTTCTACCTGCAGGATGTACAGACCGGGGCCCCTCCCTCCTCATGCTGTTTCCTGGGGGGTAGCGGCGACATACTTGCCGGTGCCGGCACATACCTCTATTTCGTTGACAGGGAAGAGGGCTATGTAAGGGCGGAAATGCCCCTGGGCGTTCCTGTAACCCATGTGGAGGGTTCCCCCGAGGGCGGCTACGGCCTTGCACTTTCCGGCAATGTGCTCTATGTGATATCCAACGACATCTACACCATTCACAGCGAGATACTTCTGCCCCAGGAGGGCAGCTTCATCATTCCCCGGCCCAACTCAACCTCGGTTTTCGTTCTGTGCACCGACGGCACCCTTGTGAAGATTGAAACGGTGGGCTGGACCATAACGAAACAGGGCCAGACCGACGCCGGTGAGCCTGTGGCCGCCGCCCTTGGAACCAGTGGCGACTACCTCTTCGCCGCTGACTCCGACGGCACGGTGTACAAAATTTCCACAGCCGACTTCTCAACCGCCGCCCAGACAACGGTGGAGAACGGCGTTAACGGAATGTGCTCCACCCCCTTCGGGGAGGTGTTCGTTTCACCTGCGGGGAAAAGCGAGGTCTGGGCCATCGACTGCGGCACCGGCCAGCATTCCAGGACCTTCAGCGTGCCCGGCTCCCCGGGGGCCCTGGCTGTTACCGGAAGCGGCAAATACCTCTACGCCGCGGTGCCGGGGCAGGGGTTCGCCGTGGTGAACACCATCGACAACACGATAGAGGCGGTGATAGGAAGCTTCGGAGACCCGGTGGACATTGCCATAAACACCCAGACAACAAGGGCGGTTCTCTGCGGGCTCTCCCTCTACGTACTCCAGCGCTAGGGCTTACATCCCCAGAAGACCGGTGTAGGCCTCCCACAAAGGTCCGCCGAAGAAAAGCCCCAGAACAGCCCCGGCTGCCATGAAGGGGCCGAAGGGTATGGGAATGCTCTTCTTCCTTTTCCGGAGGATCATCAGCGCCCCGCCGACCAGGGCTCCCAGAATGAAGGCGGCGAAGAGGGCTATCACCGTGGGGCCGGGCCCGAGAAAGGCCCCCACGCATGCCGCCAGTTTCACATCCCCCCAGCCCATGCCCCCTTGGAAATCGTCCTCCTCTTCCTCGAAACCCTCCGGGGCTTCGGTCCTTATGTTGTTCTTTTTGAGGTATATGGACGCTCCGGTCCTGAGGAGAAGGAAGAACAGGAAGGCCCCGGCGGCGGCATAGAGGGAGCTGAGTATGCCTGTGCCCCCTGGAAGAAGTGAAAGCAGAAGCCCGGCGGCGGTGCCGCCTATGCTCACCTGGTCGAGGACTATGAACTGCTCGAGGTCGGTGCGCACCACAACTATCATCAATGATATGAGAACGGCGTGGCTTATGAAAAGCGGCGAGTAGCCTGTGCGGAGCGCCGCGGCCAGGAAGAGGAGCCCGGTGGCCAGCTCGGTGAGTGGATACCTTATGGATATGGGCATTCGGCAGCTGCGGCATTTCCCGCCGAGTATGATGAAGCTGAGGACCGGGATGTTGTCACGGGGCTCTATGGCCTTTCTGCAGCCGGGGCAGGCGCTGGGGGGGGATACTATGGACCTGCCCAGGGGCACCCGCCAGCTCACCACGTTCAAAAAGCTTCCTACGCACAGGCCCAGGAGCCCGGCGAAAACCGTGAACACGCTGTCAACGGATATTTTGGGTCCCCCTCCCGGCTTCTATACTTGTTTTCATTTTGTCCCGGTGAGTATAATCCCGTTCGATACCGACCGGAAGACGCAGTGTCGCCGGTCATAAACTTGAGGGGTGGATTAAATGAAACCTAAACTGAGCGATTCTTCCCT
>NPIE01000782.1_pt1 | contig 24623 bp, 22 predicted proteins | sample 8637661 | NCBI WGS metagenome assembly NPIE01 (sample SAMN07420842, study PRJNA396082) | bioreactor metagenome | isolation source: sample BA12 brine-fed electro-methanogenic bioreactor BA | place: Japan: Kochi | collected 2016-12-09 | reverse complement strand
GGTATCCTTCATAATTGACCGCCAGTCGTTGGAATGTGTTTTTGTTCATCCAACTTAAACATAACAATTCTGGCGTTCCGGTCAATAGATGGATACCATCTCTATTTACCAACCCAAAAATTATTGAACAAAGGGAATATTGAAAAGCAGGGGAAAAGATTGTCTTCCCCTGCTTTACTGAGATGGGGTTTGCGGATTCTACTTTAGTAGAACTAATCTGGTTTTGATCTCGTTTTCGCCGGATTTTAGCCTGGCGAAGTAGATGCCGGAGGGCAAAGCTCTGCCGTCCGTATCAGTGCCGTGCCAGAGGATTCGTCCGCTGGTCTGAACATCGAAACTACGAACTATTCTGCCGTTGATGTCGAAAATCTCCAGGCTGGCTTGCGGGCCGGTTCCGGAGACATCGATGGAAACAGAAGCGTTGAAGGGGTTCGGGTAGGCATTGATTGCGAACTTCTCAGGGAATTTGGTTTCCGGCACATCGTGGAGTTCGGTATTATGGAACAGCACCGCGCTCCCAGTTGTGGGAATGGGCGCGTTTTCCGGAGCACCGAGATACATATAGGCAAGGCCGTCGTAGCCCGTTTCGTGTTCCATGCAGATGCCGGTAACTTCCCTATCGAAATCATCGATGTTGCGGTAAACGAACTCGATTCTTGAGCCGTAAACATCTTCTTCGTAGTATATCTTGGCCTGAAAGCGCATCAGATCGGTGGTCGCGGTTTCGGTCTCATACATATCCCACTGAATTATGAAACAGCTCTCGCCGGGAACAACAGATTCGTGATCGTAGTAATATACTCCGCCGCCGGTGAGTCCGCCATGTTCGTCCTCGAGGCTTGTCCACAATGGGGCGATGAATGCGTTGGGCTGGTCGGGATTCGGGAATGTCGCGGGGGGGGTGGAAATAGGGATTCCTGCGATGCTCGTATCCATGAGCGCCCATCCGTGTTTGCTGACTATTACACCGCCGCTGATTATTCCATAGAACGGCACATACTCGGAGAACCCGATTTTGGGCGATAGGCCGCTGAACCCAAACACTATTTCGGTGCCCAGTCCGCCGGAGTCGGGGTTGATTTCAATCCATTCGGCTGATGGGGCCATTGTATCCCACGTCGCCCAGGAATCCACGAAATGATAACCCACGATATCGGGGCCGCCCTGATGGGGATTTTTTACCCATGAATTATATGAATTCGATATGGAATGGTTGCCCAGAGTGTCGTCAGCTTCGAAATGATAGGTCACGGAATCGCCGGGCTGAAGACCGCAGATATTAAAATAGTAAGTATCTCCACTTGAGGAATCCGCCGCCCGGGTTTCTATCACGGGATGATGGACATGAATCATGGCGTCTTCGACCATGTTGAAATCGCGCATAACAGCATTTATCTGAAGGCAGAAACCGGGAACGTCCGCGAAAACGCTGTCCGGGGCTACGTGCGTGATTACCGGCCCCAGGGTATCCTCGCCGGTCCACGGAGGAACGAACCGGATTGCAAAATGGTCGAACAAGGGATTGCCTATGGGTGAGCCGTTGTATTGATACATCAATCCGTCGGTGCCGTCGAGGTTTTCGATGCCAACCGTCGCAGAAGCGCCGTAGGAGTGAGAGGGATCGTCCGACTGGGCGTCAAGATAATGGAACTCAATGGTGCCGTCCATGTAAAGCCTCACGCCATAGGTGATTGGATTTGTGGATGCGCTGTAGGGGCACATTAGTTTGTTGAATATTATCCAGAATGAAGCCGATGATGCATCGTAATACTCCATTATCGCGGCGTCCGATTCCGAGTAGATATCGACGTCAGTATCGTCCCAGAAGGGAGCTAAAAGAGCATTTGGCGCGGATGTATTGGGAATCTCGTAATTTGATAAGTAGGAGCTTGTTAGTGTCGAATCGAAGCTAATCCAGCCGTTTGTGGACACAACGATTTTGTCGAAATCCTCGCCATAGAAGGGGAAAATGAATGGGAGTTCGATAAGGCCTGCGTCGTCATCGCCTACGATATCGGAGACCACATCGGCAGAATCCACGGGAGGTGCTATATAAGAGGGGCCTTCCGGGTCGTAGGAATCATACCACATGTAACCGGCGTCGTCCGGGCCGCCTCTGGAGATGTGCCCCCAAACGGTAACCGATTCTACCGCTGAGTCATTGAAAGCTACTGTATCGCCCGCGACATCGACATAAACCGATATGAGATAAGACCCGGCATCCCCGGGTATCCATCCGGCGAAAGTCAGGGTGTCCAATGCGCCCGCCAATATCGACGTTGTTTCCGCCGCGCTGAATACGGTATCGGTTCCGGAAATGACATCCAGATAAGCCGGCACTACCGACTCATCGGCGGAGCCGAAATTCCTGAGCACCGCAACGACATCGGTTGCCGAGCTCGACATGATGTCGCCGGTCGGTTCGATTATTGAAAGCACGCCGCAATCGTGGGTGGAGGTTTCGCCGCGCCAGAATTTTATCGCCCTGCCGGAGTCGAGGGAGGCGGTGTTAAATGAATACATAAGGCCGTCGAGACCGTCCTGGTCTTCGATTCCAATGGTTGCGTCCGCTCCGTTGGAATAGATTATATCGCTCATTGTCGGATCGAGATACTGGAATACTATTTCGTTGGCGTCCGTTCCTTCGGCCTCATGAATCAGCACCTGGAAGAAGAGGGGGTCTTCCGGATCGCTGGAGTAGCTTAGACGGAACCAATTGAACCAAGTGATTACGAACGTTCTATCGGGGGTGGTGCCCTCTGTGTGGTAATAGAGATGAGAGCTGTCCTGGGCGATAAGATCGTCCCAATAAGGATACATGGCGGCATTTGGAGCATCCGAAGAGGGTATGGCCACATTGCTGTATCTGTCGATTAATGTCATGTCGAACCCGACAACCCCGTTAGTGGATACTATGATACTATCCGAATATGCTAATCCGTAGAATGTTACCGGAAAAGGAAGGGGAATCGCGACAGCATCGTCGTCGCTTGTTGGGAAAAGGGCTTCGTTGGCGGTGTCTGGAATAATCCATGAATATGTTACGTCGGCCTCTTCGTCGTCGGCCCACATGTAGCCGAACCCGTCGGGACCGCCCATGTCGGCTATCAGAAGTGCCGAAAATGTCAGTAAGATTAAGAATGACATGAACCTATGCATTTTTTTCCTCCTTGGAAAAATGAACTAACTTACTATTTAATATATATATTTTATCTCCCCTTGTCAAAGCGGAGTTTTTCATCCAAATTTCGGGAATGGAGTGTAAAGTTTGTCCAGTAATAGGTTCTTACGCCTTTATTTTCTCTATGAAGGCTTCTAATTTTGCGCTATAGCCGTCTTTTCTTTCATGTTTATCGGTAGAGAGGGTGGCGACAGGCTTTAGTTCCGAGGCTTCTTCGAGAGCTTTGAAAGTTTTTTCGTCGCCGCTTCCATCCATAGAACAGAAGAAGGCGATTTTCTCTGCCGCCCCGGAATTTGCTTTCAGATATGTTCTTATCGGCGGAGCAAGGGTAAAACCCCATACCGGTGTGCCGACTATCAGAATATCGTAGTCGGCCGGGTTTTTCCGAGGCGTTTCGATGGGTGAAAGTTTTTTCCGCATCGCCTGATATCCGGCGCGAATATAGCCGAAAACACCGCTTCGGCTGGTTTTGTCGATAACTTCCTCGATTTCGCAGTTGAGTTCCGCGGCGATTTTTTTCGCCATCTCCCGAGTGTTGCCGGTTCGGGAATAATAGACTACGAGGGCGTTTACAGGTTCCATTTTTGTCCCCTATTCTATTCGGGTAAAACTAACTGCGACCTGTCGTTGAAAAACAGGCCGCGTATCATAATTGTCGAAAGCAGGGCGGAGAGGGCGTTGGATGTAATTAACACATACATGATAAAAATCTGGTAGCGGACGGCTTCCCCCGGCTCGACACCGCCGACTATCTGGCCGGTCATCATGCCCGGCAGGTGGACGAGGCCGACGACCATGGTGTTCGTAACGACATGGAGCATTCCGGCTTTCACCGACGCCCTCACTGCAGGCAACGAAGCGTTGTGCATCGACGCACCCAACGACAGCGCCGCTTCGATTTTGTCCCGCCCGGTTTTCATCTCGGAATTCAGACGGTTGATTGCCAGAGCCGAGGCGGACATGGCGTTGCCGATTATCATTCCGCCGATGGGAATTAGATATTGAGGATTCCAAAAAGGTTCTGGACGGATAATCAGGCCTATTCCCAGAACCATCGCTATCAGGCTTGCGGATGATATCGACAGGGTCATCCTGGAGAGTAGCCCTGGGAACTGGCGGGTCTGACGGCGCATGGCGTTGTAGGAGGCGATGCCAATCATCAGAAGAAGCCACGCGGAAACCAGATACCATTTGTTAAGCTCGAAAATCCTGTCCAGTATATAACCGACCGCCATTAGCTGAATAAAAGCGCGGACTGTGGCGATGGCCATGTCCTTTTCCATCTTCAGGCGCAGGAAATAGCTTATCAGAGCCGCGATTGCGACCAAACCCGCCGCGGCGGCCAGTTCCAGTAATGATATGTTAATTACTTCCGACATATCAATCTTCGATTTTCTCTCCATCAACGAAGCGTCGGGCAAGTTCGGTGGGCGGGTTCGCGAAGAAATCCTCCGTCTTGCCTATGGAGTCGATTTTGCCCTGATGAAGAAGGGCTAACCGGTCGGTTCCTTTTTTTGCAAGCTCCAGATTATGGAGGACTAAAATCGCCGTGAGCTGAAGTTCGCGGGTTAGGTTTTCGACCAATTGAACAATCGAGTTCGCCGCGTGGGGGTCGAGGGCGGAAGTCGGCTCGTCCATAAGCAACACAACGGGTTCGGCGGCCAAAGCCCTCGCGATGGAAACCCTCTGCGCTTGCCCCACCGAGAGGGTATCCGATTTTGCGCCGAGGAGTTTTTCATTGAGGCCTACTTTGCGAATTAGCTCCCCTGCCTTTTCAGGGGAAAAATCGCCGCCGGAAGCCTCGAAGGCGAAGCGGAAATTATCCTCGACCGTTTTGTCGAACAATGCCGGCGTCTGGCGGACAAAACCGACTTTGCTTCGGTAGCTTCGCGGTTCGTAGCTTTCTATTGGCTGGCCTTCGAAAAGGATTTTGCCCTCGTAGGGCTTTTCGAGGTCGGCCAGAAGGCGCAGTAGAGTGGTTTTGCCGGACCCGGAGTTGCCTACGAGAGCGAGTCTTTCGCCGGAGTATATTTTCAGGTCGAGGTTGCGGAGAATCCAGATGTAATCGTCATCTTTCGAGCGGCGTTTTCTAACGCCCGCGCCGATAATCTCGAATGTCCCCGTATCCTGCATCTAATTCAGAAAAGCAGTCTGAAAAATCGGCCGAACCTAATGTCCTGAGGCCGGAAGAGGCTTTTGAAGAGCACGAGGACATTGTCGAGCATGGTAGGCGGATTGCCCGGATCGGGAGGCGGGTTGACGAGGGAGTAATAGATCATTACAGGACGACCCTTGACCTTGTCCACCGATACAGGCCCCCAATAGCGGGAATCGAAGCTCTCGCAACGGTTGTCGCCGACGCACATAATCATGCCCTCGGGAACTGTAACTTTCGGGAAATTATCCGCGATGGCGTAGCTTATCAATGCATTCGGGACAGAATCGACGCCTTTAGACACGATGGGCGAAAACTCCGCCGGATTGAAATCGGCGCCGAGAAGCTCTTCGAGAGCGGCCATGACAGAAATTGTGCCCACGGCTTTCCATGTGTTTGCGCTTATTGGCTGGGCGGAGGTTAGTTTTATGAGTGAGTCGGCGTCAAGTTGGATGCCGGCTTTTTCGGCTTCTTTGGCTGTGTAGTATGCGAAATAAGGCAGGAGGATTTTTGGCTGACGTTTTACTTTGGCATCCAGGAATTGAACGAGGGCGCCCTGGCCTTCACCTCTGTTCTCCCAGCTGTTCTGCCATTCGGCGGGGGAGATTTCGAACAGGAAAGGGACAGGGTCCATGTCAACGGAGAAGTGGGCGTGGGAATCGGGGACCGCTACGCCATCGATATAAAGCACTCTGTCGCGGAATTCTACAGTCTGGCCGGCGGTGGCGAGGCACCGTTTGACATAATCGGTTTTGCCGTCCACGGGATATTTAAAAACCACGACATCGCCGGGTTGAGGATCCGCGAATCTATAGGACAGCTTTTCGGCGAGCAGATATTCCTGGGGGATTATTGTCGGAATCATGCTTCCGGTGGGCACGGCGTGGGCTTCCACCACAAGCCATCGGAGGATTAGCACGATGATAACCGCTTCGAGAATAGACCGGGCGCCCTTTGGAATCATCGAAAGCCAATTCCTTTTAGAAACCTGAAAACCTCTGCTACTGCCCGTTGTTTTGATATATTTCATAATACTCTCAAATAATAGTGTTAGCGATTGAAACGCAAGTCATTTCTGATGTTACATACGAAATTCCCATACCGAGTTCGGGAATTGATGCCGAAGGAACAAAATGCGCATTAAGGGTGCCAATTCAAGGAAATAATTTCGTTTTTGAAGGCGAAAAGGATTTTTTATTCTCAAAATGCAATTTTGGTTTGCATTAATCGATTTTTCGTGTTATCAATATAGAACAACGTGGTCGAAGTTTTAATTATCGGAATGAAAATGGCAACCCCTTTCGACAAAGAAACAGATATACCCAAGATTGCGCAGAGCGTTCTCGATTCTCTCGCCGAGGATTTAGTAGCTGTTTACGACCGTGGGGGTCGGATAGTCTATAACTGGGGCGGAGAGGGTCTTCTTAAGCGGTATGGAATTCACGCCGAAGATTTTTTGGACAAGACCCTCCACGACATTCTTCCTCCCAAAATAGCTGACGAGCGCTTGGAAAAGCTTCAGCGTGTTTTCGACACCGGCGAAGTTCATCGGGAAGAATACGAAGTTCAACTTCCCAATGGAGTTTTCTGGCAGGACATCGTTCTGTCCCCGATGGTTGTGGATAACGAGATTGTTAACGTTATCGGATATATCCGCGACATCACCCAAGTCAAACTTGCAGAACAATCCCGCGATATGGCCGAAAAGCGCTACGAGAGCTTTGTCCATAACATTCCAATCGGAGTTTACCGGACTACTCCCGACGGCACAGTTGTTTTTGCTAATCAAAAACTTATCGATTTGCTCGGATTCGATAGTTTCGATGAAGTCTCTCGAATAAGTCTCGAGGATGAGAATCATTATTCCGGAGAAATGGAGAGGTCTCATTTCAAGGAGCTGATAGAGAAGAATGACAAAGTGAACGGCCTTGAAGTGCAGTGGAAAAAACGGGACGGTTCTGTGATTCATGTTCGCGAGAATGCCACAACTGTAAGGGATGACGATGGCAATGTGCTCTACTATGAGGGCACAATCGAAGACATCACCGACCGTAAGGAGATAGAGGAAAATCTTCAGGAGAGCAGGGAGCTTTTCAGAAGCCTCGTCGAGAGGGCCTACGACGGCATATGTATAGTCCAGGGCGGGAATTTAATTTATGCCAACCCGCGCCTGAGCGAGATAATCGGTTATTCGCAGTCGGAACTTCTCGGTTCGGATTTCCAAAATTACATTTTTCCCGAATGCCGCCACCTGGTAACAGAGAATTATAAACGCCGCATGTCAGGAGAATTTGTCCCTCCAATCTATGAAACCCGACTTTTGCATAAATCGGGTAATCCTATCGAAGCGGAGTTGAACGCCGGAATTATTATTATCGAAGGAGCGCCGGCAGATTTTGTTTTTGTCAAAGACATTACCGAGCGGAAGCGTTTTGAAAATGAGCTTATAGAATCCGAGCGCAAATACCGGGTTCTTTTCGATAACTCGACCGAGGCAATTTTGATGCTTGCCATGGACGGCACAATTCTGGATGCCGACCAAAAGGCATGTGCCCTGTTTGATTATTCCAAAGGGGAGCTTCTTAGCAAAAAATTCGATAATCTCTTTTCCGTGGAACGATATCGGGAAATCTCCGGACGGTTCGAAGAGATGTATTCGCAGGATTATCCATCGGAATCCGTGGTTTTGAATTCGAAAAAAGAGCCTGTGCCAGTCGAAGTTGCTTTGAAAAAAGTGAAGATAGGCGGCGAGTTGAGAACGCTTGCCATTTTCCACGATATATCGCGCAGGCATAATCTTCAGAAACAGCTTCGCCGATCTCAGCGTTTGGAGGCTGTAGGCCAGCTTGCCGGCGGTATCGCCCACGATTTCAACAATATCCTGACAGCCCTATTTGGTTACACCGATATACTCCGTTTTTCGATAAAGGGCAACGAGGAGATTCACGGCTATATAGACGAGATTGAAAAGGTTGCAACCAAGGCCTCTTCCCTTACGCAACAGCTTCTGACATTCAGCAGGAAACAGATACTCGAGCCCGTCGTTCTTGATTTGAATCATATAGTCGAGGAAATGGCGGATATGCTACGCCGTCTGATTGGGGAAAAAATCGAGTTTCAGCACGATTTGGGCGACGAACTGCCCCTTGTGATGGCGGATAAGGGCGGAATCGAGCAGGTAATAATGAATCTTGTTGTGAACGCCAGAGACGCTATGCCGGAGGGGGGCGAGATTTCTATCGAAACCAGCAAGGTATATCTGGACAGGCTGGATGTAACCTCACTACCCGGGGCTATTCCCGGCGAATACGTTCTTCTGAGGGTTTCCGATACAGGACATGGTATTCCCCGCGAGATTCGTGATAGAATCTTCGATCCCTTCTTTACGACAAAATCGGACATTGGCGGAACCGGCCTCGGTTTGCCTACGGTATTTGGAATTGTTAAGCAGAGCGGCGGTTTTCTCGACCTTGTAACCACCGAGTTCCGAGGCACTCGTTTCGATATATATCTTCCGGCGGTTCAAGGGGAATTTGAAGCTCTGCCCAAAGCACCCTCGGAAGATATCGCTTCCGGATCGGGCAATATTCTCGTGGTCGAAGACGACCCCGCGGTTCGCAAGACTATTCTGACGATTCTTAAAGGTGCCGGCTACACTGCGGTAGAAGCCATCGACGGCGCGGACGCCATACGGAAAGTCGCTCTTTCGGCTGAGCAATTCGACATGGTCATCACTGATATTGTAATGCCACACATAGACGGCAGAGAACTTGCTGACAAGCTGTTAGAGGCAAATCCGGAAGTGAGGATCCTTTACATATCGGGATATGACAATATATCCAAACTCCCGCCTAATTGGAAGGGGAGGAGGGACGATTTTCTTCAGAAACCCTTCACCGCCGCCCATCTTACTCGAAAAATCAGGGAAATCCTCGACAAATAGAAGTCAAATGGGGTGTTAGGGGCCTTCGACACCGTGGGAGTAAATGTTCTGAAGAATCCCCACGAGTATCATCGATGTAACAAGGCTTGTTCCCCCCAGGGATAGGAAGGGGAGGGGAAGTCCTGTTACGGGCATTATTCCGCTGACCATACCAATATTCACTACCGTTCCAAAAAATAGAACCGAGCCGCATCCGATTGCAACCATTCGAGTGTAGAGATTTCGAGCTTCATCGGCGATTTTGATTATTCGATAGAATAGAACAGCGAATAGGGCGAGAACGACAGTGCATCCGACCAGCCCGAACTGCTCCCCCAGCACCGCGAAGATGAAGTCCGTATGCCTTGCCGGCAGGAAGGCAAGGTTCACCTGTGTTCCCTCCATGAAGCCCTTTCCCCAGAACTGGCCGCTTCCGAGGGCGATTTTGCTTTGGATAATCTGATAACCTGCGCCAAAGGGGTCTCTGCCGGGGTCGAGGAAGACGAGGATACGTTCCTTCTGATACTCATGGATGCCCCGCCATATAGCCGGTGTGAGAACTCCAAGAAACAAATTCACCAATACGGTGGGCAAAAACAAAACAAGCCGGGTTCGAGTGAACCAGAGTATCAATATAAGTCCGATGAAATATATTGCCCAAGGAATCCAATGGACCGCGGAGACTATAGACAGAAAGGGGCTGGCGAGGATGAAGAGAGTTATTTCACTAATTCCGGCGGTGTATAGCATCGTTACGAGGATAGCCATGAAAACCATCGAGGTTCCCAAATCCGGTTGTCCCATAACAATAGCGAAGGGAACTGCGGTGAGGATTATCGCGCCGACAATTGTTTTCGGATGCTCGATATCTCTTTTCCGGTCATAAAGGAATCTGCCGATAACGAATACCAGAAGGACTTTGGCGAATTCGGACGGCTGAATCGTCATCGCGCCTATGTGAAGCCATCGACGGACTTCTCCGCCCTGAACCAGCACGGCTACGAGGATTATCAGCAGAATGCCGTAATAAATCCAGCCTATCGAATAATGCACGCGCATGGGGATTCGCCAGGCCGCTACCATAGCGGCAAGTCCTATGCCGAAATATATCGCCTGCTTGACCCAGAACTGGCTTTTGGGAGAGACGGAGTATATCAGCAGAATGCCTATGAGAGCCAGAGCGATGGCAACTATGAGCAATGTCCAGTCGATGGAGTTTCTCATGTTGCCCTCGGTTCGAAAATATTCAGAAAATACCAGATAAAATCCCTTGGCAGATATGCCCATGCGCCGCCCGAACCCCCTTGTTCGACGAGGAGCAGGACGACGACCCGCGGGTCTTCCGCCGGAGCATAACCGACAAACCAGGCGTGGTCTTCGCCATGAGGATTTTGGGCCGTTCCGGTTTTGCCGGCGACTGTTACATCGGGCAGTCTCGCCCATGCGCCGGTTCCAAGGGGAGCATTGACCGCATCGACAAGCCCTTTTTTCATGATTCGAATAGCTTCGGGCGATGCAGGCAGACGACCGGTGATTGTGGATTCGACGACGAGGGGACGGTCCATAGGCGGTCGAATCTCCTTTACAAGCCTCGGACTGTATATCGTGCCGCCGTTCGCGATAGCGCAGTAATATTGAGCAATCTGAATCGGAGTAGTGAGTAGTTCTCCCTGTCCGATGGTCAGGTTTAGTTGAACACCCCCGCCCCATCCGGATCTTCCTCCGAAACGCTTGTTGAAAAATTCTCTGTCCGGAACAAAACCCGTTGCTTCAGGGGGGATGTCTATGCCGGTTTTTTTGCCGAAACCGCTGGACGTAGAAAGCTCCGACCATTTGTCTAAACCGAGATAAAGGGCGAGCTGATAGAAATATACATCACAGCTTTGGGCGATAGCGTCGATGAGATCGATATCGCCGTGCCCTTTTCTGTCCCAACATCTGAACCATCTGTCGCCATACCAGATGCTTCCGTGGCAAGGTTCGAGTCGTGTGCTTGCATTGGCTATTCCCTCGTCCACCGCGCCCATGATTGTAACAAGCTTGTAAGTAGAAGCCGGAGGATATGTGCCCTGAGTGCTTCTATTCAGCAGGGGGTGCATCTCTTTGTCATTTAGCAGAAGCCAGATGCTGTCGGTTATAGTCTGGGTGAATAGCTCCAGGTCGAAACTCGGGCGTGAGACCATCGAAAAAACCTCGCCCGTTTTCGGATCCATCGCGATGAAAACACCGCGGTTGACAGGAGTCATGAGGGTTTCGGCGTAGGCCTGAAGTTCCAGATCCAGAGTCGAAACGATGTCCGCGCCGGGTATCGACGGGATATTCGGTCTGCCCTCCACTGCGCCGACGACCTCGCCGGTAACTCGAACTTCCAGATATTCCGCGCCGTCTCTGCCCCGCAGATACCAGTCGTAGGATTTCTCGATTCCGAGCTTGCCCAGATGATCTCCGGCTTTGTAGCCCTTTGTGTATAGGGCGCGCAGTTCCGGCACGTTTATTTCACTGATGTAGCCGATGGCATGAGCCGCATGGCTTCTCCACGGATATGTTCGAACCGGATCGACTTGATAGATAACCCCCTGATAATCCAGAAGATGTTCCTGAAGTTGGCTTACTGTCTCAAAATCTACGAATCTTTTAATTGGAACGGGCGAGTATCTCGTAAGGCCGCCCTTTTCAAGAGCTTTGTCGATTTCCTCTTCGCTGATTTCAAGAAGATTATCAAGCCGGGTCAGAATCTCGCTTGTCTTGCGGAATTCGAAAGGGATAAGGCTTATCGTGTATGTCGGGCGATTATCGACGAGGACTTTTCCTCGCCGGTCCAGGATTCTTCCTCGCGGAGCTTTTTTGGGGACAATCCGTATTCGGTTGCTCTCGCTAAGGCGATAATAATAAGCGCCCCGGAAAGCCTGCAGGTAAATCAGGTTCCCAAATATTAACAGGAAAAGCCCGCACAAAAAGTAGAAGATGTTGCGGTTGGAACGTATGGAAAATCTGTTCGACTTCATTGGTAATGTTTGAAATTATCTGGCATAATGATCCTCGGTAGCTCGAGGGTCGAAAAAGCCTGTTCGTATAGCTATCATCAGCAGAATCCATCCGGCGAGGGCGGTTATTATTGCCGATGGCAGATCGAAACGCAGAAAATTCCAGCCGAAGTTCACTGCGAAGGGGCTGAAAACCCTGAAGATAAGTCTATCGAGGATGGCGAGGATGAATATGGTGCCCGCGAGGAGGGCTGGCTGTTCCATATTCATCGAGTCGATGATGAGCCCCAGGATGAAGATTGCGGAAGATTTGGCGACAATCTGACCGCCCATGGCGGGGATGTCGAAACTATCGAGGGCGAGACCTGCCAAAGCGGCCCATAGGATGGCTTCTCCGCGCCCAACCTTTGCCGAAAGAATAACGAGGAAAATCAGCACGAGGTCGATATCCCACGCGAGGCCGGGAATCGGCGCCGAGAGGGATATCTGGAAACCGATAACGAAATAGAGGGCGGCGAGGATTATCAGACGTTTAATCATCTTGCGTCTCCGTAGTGTCCGAAGAACCAGCGCCGGCGATGCCGTGGAATACTATGAATACTTCCTCCGGAGTGGATATCTTGGCCGAGGGTTCTATTTCGACGCCGAAAAAAAGGCCGCTTTGGGGTTTCACGACTCTTTTAACCGTTCCTACTCTCAGACCCTTCGGGAAAACTCCTCCAAGGCCGGATGCAATGATAGGATCCCCCTGCCGAATGTCAACGTTCACAGGAACATTTTCCATTTTCAGCATTCCGCCGCCTGCGGAGGATACGATCCCCTGCACTCGGCTTCTGGCGTCCATGGCACTTATTTTCAGGTTCGGGTCGGTGATAAGCTGAATAATTGATGTCTGGCCGCTAACACTCAAGACTTTTCCGATGATGCCGTCCTGATCGATGACGGGAAGATCCACAATAACCCCCTGTTCCGAACCGGCAGAGACTGTAATAGCGGAAGGCATTCGAGGAGTGCCCCTGCCCACAACTTCCGCAAGCAGAGTGTATGATTCTGATTGCTGGCTGAACTGGAGGGCTTTGCGAAGGCGCTGATTTTCCCGTTCGGCCTCTTTGAGAGCTTCGACTTTGAGACGGGCGTTGATAAGCTCTTCTTTGAGACGCAGATTCTCCTTGCGGTGATTTTTTAGGGTATGCCAGGATGTGCTCAGAGCGGAAAAGGGTCTATAGGCTGTATCCATTAGAACCGAGCCCAACCTTGCCCTAAACTCGACCGGAGTTTGGGAAATGAGGATGCCGAAGATTAGCGACACTATGAATGCTACACTTCGGGAATGTCGTCGTATGAACTCAATTACGGCTATCATGTGTTAAACTTGCTTTCCCGATGCGGTCTGGTGGAATTTTCCTGCTGTTGCGACTGTAGTGTTAAGGGCAACCGATTACGAGCTGGAGCCTAAGTCCATGAAGTCGAGCACTTCCTGCGGGAAAGTGGCGTCCATTAGTAATTGCCGGTTCTCTTTATCTTTTAGAAGAAAAGAAAGTTTGCCCAGCGCAGTCAGGTGGGTGTTTATCGCAGTATCCGGGACCACGATGGCGAAAAACAGGTGAACCGGTTTTTTGTCGAGGGAACGGAAGTCGATGCCTTCCTCGCTTCGTCCAAAGGCTATCACCATGCCCTTGACGCCCTTGGCTCTGGCGTGGGGAAGGGCTACTCCGAATCCAATCCCTGTGGATGCCAGCTCTTCCCTCTCTTTGAAAGCTTTCAGAATATTCTGCCCGGCTTCCTCTGAAATCTTTTCCGAGTTTGCGAGGAGTGCGACCATCTCCTCCAGAACATCGTTCCTGTTTGTCGAACTTAAATCAAGTTCGATAAGATTTGTGCCGCAGAAAATCGAGAGATTCATCTAACCGCCTCTTTAGTAACACTTCGCTTCATCGAGTAGCATTATAGGAATGCCATCGAGGATTTCAAACTTTAATCTGCATGATTCGCAAATAATTTTATTCTCGTTCGAATTGTAATCTACTTTACCCCTGCATTTTGGGCAAACAATAATTTCAAGAAGTTTTTCATTTGGTTCTGTCATAGTTATTCCTCGGCAAAAACGCCCATGTTGCGGTATTTTTCATGTCTCATTTTCAGCAGTTCTTCGGGGTCGATTTTTGTCAGCCTGTCCAATTGGGCGCGGATTTCCCTGCCCAGTTCCTCGGCGGCGGCGACGGGGTCTTTGTGTGCCCCCCCTGGAGGCTCAGGGACGATTTTATCTATCATCTTAAGTTCGAGAAGGTCTTCAGCGGAGAGTTTGAGAGCTTCTGCGGCCTTATTGGCGTGGGCGCGGTCTCTCCAGAGAATTGCCGCACAGCCTTCCGGGGAGATGACCGAATACCAGGCGTTTTCGAGCATCAGTAAGACATCGCCTACACCTATTCCCAAAGCCCCTCCGGAAGCCCCCTCGCCGATAATCGAGATTACTATCGGCACACGGATTCTTCCCATCTCGAAGATATTGCGGGCGATAGCTTCCGCCTGGCCTCGTTCTTCTGCGCCGATTCCCGGGTATGCCCCCGGAGTATCTATGAAAATGACTATCGGCCGATTGAATTTTTCCGCCAGCTTGAAAAGGCGCAGGGCTTTGCGGTAGCCCTCGGGATGCATCATTCCGAAATTACGCCGAAGATTGTCTTTGACGTCCTTGCCTTTCTGCTGACCGACAATCATCACCACATGACTGCCCATCTTTGCGAACCCTCCGACCACAGCCGGGTCGTCACGGAAACCGCGGTCGCCATGCAGTTCGATGAAGCCCTCCGTCAGGCGCTCGATGTAATCCAGGGTGTATGGACGCCTCGGATGGCGAGCGACTTTGATTCTGTCCCATCGGGAAAGAGCGCTGTATATCTCGTTGCGTTTTCTTGCCAGCTCATCTTTGAGGGCTTTTATTGCCGGTTCGAGATCGGCTTCGCCTTTTTCGCTTCGGCGTTCGAGTTCGACTATTTCACGTTCTAATTCGATAAGCGGCTTTTCGAAATCTAAATGGAATTGAGGGGTTTTCAATCTGCCTCCTTTTTATTCGTATGCGTATGTAATTTAAGTGATAATACGATGAAAGCAAGCAGAAGTATAAAAACGAAGGCAATTAGTAAGATACCCTGTCCCACGGCTATTGCTACGGCTACCGCGGCGAAAAGGAGACTTAGGCAATAAAATATCCAATTCACAATCTGAGGGGGAAGGCCGAGGGCGAGGAGGACATGATGAAGGTGTTCCGTGTCGCGAATGTAAATCTTCTTTTTGCGGGCGAGCCTTCGGAAAACAGTAATAAGCATCTCCAACACCGGAAGCCCCAAAGCCAGCAGAGGAACGAAGAAGACTACGAAGGTGGAGGCCTTAATCGGCTGGACAATGGTAGCGGTTGCCACGATGAAGCCGAGAGAATATGCCCCGGCATTCCCAAGAATAATCTTCGCCGGAGGATAGTTGAAGTGAAGAAATGCCAGTGTCGAGCCGAAGATTGCGAGCATTATGACGGCCAAAAAAGGAAAGCCGATGAAGGCGCTGATAATAAAAAGCGCCAGAGAACCTATGGCGAGAACCCCTGGAGCTAGGCCGTCCATGCCGTCGGTCAGATTCACCGCATTTGTAATGCCCACTATCCAAAGGGTCGTGAGGGGAATTGAGAGGAATCCAAGCTGGAAGGGATGACCGGCCGGATTGGTAAGCTTTACGATTTTAACTCCAAGGGCGGCTACCAGAAGAGATACGGCTATCTGCACGGCGAATTTCGCTCCGGCCGATAACTGCCGTCGGTCATCGATGAATCCCAAAAGGGCAATAATGAATGTTCCGATAAGGATGCCGAAAAGGGATTTTTTGTAGCCATGGAAAAAAGAGGGCACAAAAAAAAGGGCAAGACATAAAACGGCGAGAATCGAAATAATCACGGCAATTCCGCCGGTGTCGGGAACTGGGGGGCGTTTGATTTCTGGGTCTTCGGCAGTGGATAAATAGCCTTGTTTTTTGCCTGCCCTCATAGCAAGAGGCGTAAGGAGAAGGGTCAGCAGAAAGGTGGTTATCGGGACAAAAATGTAGAGATAATAGACCACAGGGGTTATTTTGATCCGTTCTTTGAGAATCCGAGTTTGCGGAAAAGCCACCAGAAGACGAAATGTCCGCTTAGCCCCAATCCCAACAGCCAGTTTAGAAGGAACAGCCGTCGATTATGTTTGGCGAAATAGCGGTAAAGGCTTTTGTGATGCCACCAGTAACAGCGAGCCGGTTTGAGCGCCGTGGATTTGCCTCCCTTATGAAGAACCTTCGCCTGAGGGACAAAAACAACTCGCCAGCCCTCATCGGCCATGCGTTTGGAGATATCCAGATCCTCGACGTAGAAAAAAAAGCGTTCGTCGAGAAGGCCGACCTGCTTAATTGCGGACCGGCGTAGGAACATGAAACCGCCGGCTAAAGCATCAACATCCGTTACGGAGGTGGGGATGCTCCGGTATTTATTATAGCCTTTGCGGAAGGATTTTATCGAGGTTAGAAGGGATTGTTTGGTGAAGAGGATATTCGAATATGTCGGGAAATGCTGGCATGAGTTCTGAGGGTTGCCGTCGTCGCCAATCATCTTCCCTCCGGTGATTCCGACATCGGGATTTTTCGCTATGAAATCGAGCATGATATCGAGGGACTGATCGATAAGTTCGGTATCCGAGTTCAGAAGAAGAACGACGTCTCCGTCGGTGGAGCGTATTCCCTGATTGCATGCGGCGGAAAAGCCCCTGTTGCGGGCGTTTCTGATTAGCTTGATTTCCGGGAATTGCCGGGCGATGGCGTCGGGACTGCCGTCATGGCTGGCGTTATCGATTACTATAACATCCATGTCAGCGATTGTCGGGGCGTGATCGAGCAGGGAGCTAAGGCATCGGAGAGTTGTGTCCTGCGTGTTATACGAAAGCACGACCACAGAAAGTTTTTCGATGGCGTTTCTCGCAGATAGTCCGGTAAGGTCTTGAATAGATGGCTTTGGTTTCATCGGTCGCCTTTCGTTAATCTCCTACGATTTCCCAAACCGCAGTTTCCATACCATAGTAAAGGCTTCCGTGATGATTTTCTTCGTGAGTTTTGTGTCTCCTATCTCCCTATCTGGGAAGATGATAGGGTATTCGACAATCTTATATCCGAGTTTCTGCACCTGATACTTCGTTTCGATTTGAAAAGCATAACCCCCGGCGGACAATTTAGACGGGTCGATATGTTCGAGAACCTCGCGGTTATAGACAACGAAACCGGCTGTGGCGTCTTTGACCTTAAGCCCGGTAATCATACGGGTGTAAAAGCTACCGCCCCATGAGAGCAGTCTGCGGTAAAGACCCCAGTTTTCGACTCCGCCGCCATTCACGCGCCTGCTTCCGACGACCATGTCTGCTTTATCGCTTGCGGCCAGTTCCGCCATGGGACGAAGATATTTCGGCTGATGGGAGAAATCGGCGTCCATCTCGAAAATAAGCTGGTAATCCCGCTCGAGAGCCCAGTTGAAACCTCTGACATATGCCGGGCCGAGCCCCTGACGCTTTCCGTGAATCACGAAAACTCTGTCGGGATATTGGCGGGCGAGGTCTTCGGCGATCTCCCCCGTGCGGTCGGTCGATTCGTCCTCGCAAATCAGAACGTTGAACTGGGGATCCGTTTGGAGGACCACCGGCACTATTCGCTCGATATTGCCCTCTTCGTTTACCATAGGCATTACAACCAGGGTTTTTGGCAACGTTTTTTCATTTTTTTCGGTCATAAAGCTCCAATCGGCTCGGGCGGTTTCGCCTAAGTCAGGTAATAGACGACAAAAACAGTGATACTCCAAAACATGATATTAACTATCGAGGGTAAATCGGTCAAGAATATTTTCGTCGGGGACTCGCCGGCCTTTTTGATATTCACCAGCCAGAGGTAGCGAAATAGGCCGTAGAAAACGAAAGGTATGGTCGCGCCCATGCCGTAGCCGAATTTCGCGCGGGTCTCTATCGAGAAGACGTAGAGCATGTATCCAACAATGGTTGCGGCGATTTCGATCATTGCGAGTTGGTCGAGAAACTCGATGGAGTAATTTTCGAGCAATGGGCGGCTTTTGGAGGTTTCGCCTTCGACAAGTTTAATTCGCGCGAGTTCCTGGCGTCGTTTCTCCGTTACTAAAAATAGGGCGATGAGGCTTGTGCATACCAACAGCCAGGACGAGATCGGAACATTCACGACGATTCCACCAGCCGCGGCGCGAATCACAAAACCGCTGGCCACGGCGAGGATATCCAATATTGGCAGTCGTTTGAGGAACAGGGTATAAGAGGCCTGCAGAAGGATGTAACCAGCGCCCATAACTCCGAACCGGACTCCGAGGGCGAAGGACAAGGCGAGACCGCCGGCTACCAGTATTATTCCCAAAACCGTCGCGAGGCTTACAGGCAATATTCCCGCGGCGATTGGGCGGTTCAGTTTCGTTGGGTGATTCCGGTCGGCTTCCCTGTCGCGAAGGTCATTGAAGATATATATTCCGCTGGCGAGGGCACAGAAGGCCGCAAACCCGGCAGTGGCCTGAAGCAGAGCTTCTAAATCGAAGAACTTTCCGCCGAAGACCACTCCGGCGTATAGGAACATGTTCTTTATCCACTGATGCGGTCTAAGGCTTATTATTATGCCCTTTGCGAGCTTCAACCCATCTTCTCCTCATACAATTTCTTTGCCTCGGCGTAATATTCGACCACCTGCTCGGCCAGTTTATCGACCGACCAGTTATCGACGACTTTACGGCGGGCTTTTGCGCCCATCTCGCGACGCTGAGCCTCGTCCAGTTCGAGGACATCGGAGATTGCTTTGGCTAGCGCTTCCGGTTGCCTTGGCGGAACGAGACGACCGGTTTCCTCGGATATAATTTCCGGCAGTCCGCCGACATTGCTTGCAACTATTGGCAGTTCGCATGCCATCGCCTCCAAACCCGCTACACTGGTGGCTTCCATCAAGGAGGGGATCACGATGACGTCAGCGGAGTTAAGAAAGCCGGGCATCTTGTCGTTGGGCTGAGCGCCTTGAAAATGAACATAGGGCGCGATTTCAAGTTCATCGACAATCTTTTCGAGCTTTGGGCGTTCGGGGCCGTCCCCAATCAGGTATAGATGAGCATCGTGGTTTTCCCTAACATGGGGCAGGGCGCGGACAGCGTATTCGACCCCGTTCTTTTCGAACAATCTTCGCGGAACGACCAGCATTTTTGCATTGGGCGATGGACGGTCGATACTCGGTTCAGTGCGCGAAAATCGGTCGGTGTCTGCGGCGTTGACCATGGCGTAGCAGACGGCGTCGGGGACGAGATCGAGGCAGACATCGCGGATTTCCTCCGAGGGTGTCAGCAGTAAATCCGGTTTGGACAGCAGTTTGCGGAGATAGTTACGCCAGAAGCCGCCCTTGGCCGCCAATCTCAGGAAATGGCTTGTGTGAATTGTCGCCACGAGGGGGACGCCCTTTTTCCGGGCTGTGTAGCCGGGTATGATAGACGGGAAGGTGTGCACATGGCAGATGTCCGCCCAGTCGGCGTTACGGCGCATTGCGGGCTTAGCCGAGTAGGTCGTCCATGCCCATCCGAAAAGCTTCTTGTTCGGGCAGGAAACGCGCTCTACGCTTATGCCTTCCATGACTTCCTGTTTCGGAAAATCCCCCGAACGGCTTGTAACAACACGGACATCGTGTCCCATTTTTAATTGGGAACGGGCGAGGGTATAGGCATGGGTTTCGAGTCCGCCCACTTCCGGCGGAAAATAGATACTGTGGACTAAAATATTCACGCGATATCCTCGATCTTTGGTATAAAAGGCTCTGGAACTTCGTCGGTCAGGCCGAGATGATTGCGGATTGCCGTAACCACGCGCTCTGAAGCCCTGCCGTCGCCGTAAAGGAAGGCGCGTCTTGCCATTTTTGCATATTCGTGGCTGTCGGTCAGCAGTCGGTTGGCTGTTTCGACAATCAAATCCTCATCGGTGCCTACGAGGACAGAAACGCCCGCCTCAACGCCTTCGGGACGTTCGGTAACTTCGCGCATTACGATAACCGGTTTGCCGAGAGCCGGCGCTTCCTCCTGAATTCCGCCGGAGTCGGTGAGGACGAAATCGCACGCCTGCATAAGTTTCGCGAAATCGAAATAGTCCAATGGCGGGACGAGGTGGACGCCGGAAATGTTCGACAAAGCGGCGCGAACCGGCGCGTCAACATTTGGGTTGAGATGAACCGGATACACAAGATCGGCCTCCGGATGGGATTCTGATATTCTCGCCATAGCGCGAATAAGCCTCTGAAAAGGCTCTCCGAAACTTTCCCTTCGATGGGCTGTAACCACAATCAGTTTACGGTCATTATTATCGGCGATTTTCTGCAGTTTCGGGTCGGAGATTGGCCTGTCGATTCCGGTCACCCATAGGAGGGAATCTATTGCTGTGTTTCCGGTGATGGACATCGCGGATTCGGGTAGGTTTTCCGCGAGAAGCTGTTTTTTTGCGGTCTCTGTCGGAGGAAAAAGCAGGGTGGAGATGGCGTCGAGAAGCCTGCGGTTGGCTTCTTCGGGGAAAGGCCGCATGAGGTCGTAAGTTCGCAGGCCGGCTTCGATGTGAGCTACGGGTATTTTATGATAAAAGGAAATTAGCCCGCCAACAAAAGAAGTGGAGGTGTCTCCCTGCACTACGGTAATATCGACGTCGTTTTCGGAGATGAATTTTTCCAATCCCTCCAGGGCGCGGATTGTAACGCCGGTAAGGGTTTGGCCGTGACGCATAATGTTAAGGTCTGTATCGACATGGAGATCGAAGGCATTCAGAACCTGATCGAGCATTTCGCGATGCTGGCTCGTTGCGACCACGAGGGGCTTCAAATCCTTATGCCTGGAGACTTCGCGTATAACGGGCGCCATTTTTATTGCATCGGCGCGAGTTCCTACGAGGAGCAAAACAGAAGCGGGCATATCAGTTGTTCCTTTCTTCGGGTGTGGCCGGAATCTCCTGCCTTGGCGGCTCCGGCGGCAGGACTTTCATCACATAAGTTGCAGGTTCCTGCGTCTGATGAACGAGCTGGAACCGATGGGGATAAGCCTGAATTGCCGGTATCAAATAGGCCTGCGTAGTCCCGCTGATTCTGTCTATCAGAACATAATCCGCGCCGATGGAGTCTATCTCGGACATAATAATAGCGGGGTTTTCAATCATCCTATATACATGAGTAGTTCTGTCTGCGAACAAATAAGTGAAAGTTGGTTTTCTGCTTATAATTACTGCATTTTTTGGAGTGTTGGCTTTAATCCATTCATTTGCTCGGAAAAAACTAATGAATGAGGGATGGATACCGGCGTATTTGTTGCCAGATAGAAAAGCTTTTCTCAGCTGGGTATTAACTATTGCTTCTTTAGAATATTGGGGTATCGAAAGCAATAGTGAAAGTAAAGCGATGATTGTTATTATTAGTTTCCTATGCTTTTTTAAATCGATGGGATTTTGAATGGAAAAAGCTTTCCAGATAAATAAGAAGAGAACTGGTATTAGAGGCATGACAAACCTAAAGGTGGCAAATTTTGGGTTCCATATTGCTAACATGCCAGCAAATAGAAGCGAAGCATAAGGCAAAAAACTTTTCTTCTCAAATATTGAGATAAATATTCCAATTAACACTACTGCGACGAGAATATATCCGATCATAACGCCTGTGTCAATATTATTTGTTGAAGCTCTGAAAAATCCTTTTGGAATATCTCTAAGGGCATAACAGGTGAAGTTTTGCCAGGCTCTTGTCAAATAATCTAGAATGCCCAATAATTTTCTTTCACCATAATAATCGTCATAGAGGAACTGCACCATATAAATGTCGGTCGATGTTTGAACAAGACGATTTCTGATTAGCCATGGTAAATAAATGGCACTACCTGTAGTCAAGAGTATGCTGGCTTTTTTCCATTCTTTCAGGATCATAAGGAAGATGAATGCGCCAGCTAAAAAGGGTGCGGCTACTGGTCTTAAATACATATTGAAAGATAGTGGAGCCGATATTATTATGAATTTTATCAAGCTCTCGGTTTTCCAATATCGCTCGAATAGGTAAATTGCAATAAAGATTGTAGCCATAAAAGGGCCATCTGACAAACACCAATGTGAGAATTCGTTGAAGATAGGATTAGCAATCAACGCCAGAGTAAAGAAGCCGCCTGCCAATAGGGGGATATTGTGCTGTTGGAAGAATTTCATAATGAAAAAAACAGCTAAGAGCATCAAAATGAACGATAGAATTTTCAGTGGTATGATGCTGTTAGGCCACAACAGGATCAGCGGGGATATCATCAATGGATAACCCGGGCCGATAGCTGTTTCAGGCGGGTGATTTATCTTCACAATATCACGATATTGGCATTTATGAAGTGAATTTGCCAGGGCTATGTATTGGGCGTTATCGCCTCCCGTAAACATAACGGGATTGAATACGAAATATAGTAGTATTGTTGATAAAATAAGGACTCCTGTGATAATTGTATTGTCGGAGAAAATTATTGAGGTTTTATCTTTTTTTGTTTTCTTCATTGGTAGAATCTCCAAAGAGCTTGTTTAAACTAAAAAAACGGTTTTTCTCACACATGAGTTTTAGTTTACTCAGGCCTTTTTTTGTGTTTACTTGATGAACCCAATTAAAATACCATTTGACCGGAAGGCTTTGGTTTTGTGGATCGATATCCTTCGGGTGTAGATAGAGAACAGTTTTCTTATCTTGTTTTTGATCACTGGTTATTCGGTTATGAATGATAAAATACGGTAATAAACGCCAATAAAAACCTCCCGACCACACTAATCTGAAACCACGAGGCCCAATAGCTGAGACCGGTATTTCCCATAGGTATTTCCCATCATTCAGGTCCAATTTGTATGGCTGTTTGGGTGAGTTTGGATTCCCTCCATAATAAGCATTAGCGGGAAAGATACTCGAATCGTATTTGTACCCTAATTCATATAGTGCTTCGAAGAGCCAACGGGTTTTTGAAATAGAAGCGGAGAAATTTGGTGCACGATAACCCAGTATGGGTTTGCCGACTATATTGCTTAATCTATGAGTAGCTTGAATTAATCCGTCTATAACCTCCTGCGGTTTGCGTTTTGTAATCAATTCATGATTATCGCCGTGGTTTGCTATTTCGTGGCCTTTACTTGAGATAAGTTTTATTAAACCTGGGTGATCTTTTGCTATCTCGCCTAAAACGAAGAATGTCACCTTAGTGGAATGCTCTTGAAAGACTTCCAGCATAAGTGTAACTGAATCTATTAAGCGAGAGGATTTCCTCTCCATTCTGCGATAATCGTATCCTGGGTAATTCCCATGATAGAAGTCTTCAAGATCGACGGTAAGAAATAAGGAACTATCTGTCATTGTTTTTTCTTGCGATAAGAACAAATTCGTCCTCAGTTTTTGTCAATTCCGCGATGAACATAGCAGTTCTGATACAGAGCCTTGCTATGGGATTTTTCAAAAAGCTCAACTCCGATTCTTGAACTGAATCTCCCCTAGCCTTCAACTCCTTTTTGTTAATACCTTGACTTGTATAATGTTCAAGTATTGTAAAACCGGTGTCTTCCAGAATACTAGAGAGAGTTTCTACGGTAAAATGATAAAAGTGCAAATAATCAAATTGCGTTTGGTAAAGAGCTATTACTGGTTCTTTGATTTTTCCTCCTGATAGCTTGTAAGCAAAAATTATTAACCTTGCTAACAGGGAGTTATAGTTGGGGACTCTAATAGCCAATAAACCGCCTTCTTTTAACTTAGAATGAACTTTCTGGAGTTCTTCAACAGGACTCAACATGTGTTCCAAGACTGACCACAATGTGATGATATCGAACTTGATGTCCGGGAAGATATCTTTTGAGAATTCTCCTTCAATGATCTCTGCATCAGGCAGGGATTTACGAGCATATTCAACCTGTGTATAGGAAGGTTCTACTCCATATATTTGGAGCCCCGCTTTTTGCGCATCCTCAAGGAACCACCCAAGAGCGCAACCGATATCGAGTATTTTCCCTTCAGATTTTGTGTATTGAAGAATTCTTTTAATGTCTTTGCGGTATTGGGAATGGCGGAAATCTTTCAGATATATCTCGTAGAAATCTAAGTTAAGCCTGGAATAATCGTCTTCTGTATCGATTTTCTGGGGCATGGGATCGATTTGAACGAGTCCACACTCCATACATTTTACAACTCTATTTCCATCAATTTCTAAGAGTTTTTTCGATTTATAACTTTGGCAATAATGACACTTCATAACTAACCTAACTTGGTAACTCGATATTTTAATAGATGGTAGATGGCTTTGAAACCGTCTTT
>NPIE01000016.1_pt1 | contig 24646 bp, 15 predicted proteins | sample 8637661 | NCBI WGS metagenome assembly NPIE01 (sample SAMN07420842, study PRJNA396082) | bioreactor metagenome | isolation source: sample BA12 brine-fed electro-methanogenic bioreactor BA | place: Japan: Kochi | collected 2016-12-09 | reverse complement strand
CAACGCCGAGACCATTCGCGCCGGCATTCTCGCCGTGCCCAGGGGGCAGATCGAAGCCGCACGCTCTCTCGGCATGGGGCCCTCGCTGACCATGCGCCGCATTGTTCTGCCGCAGGCGGTGCGCATGATTATCCCGCCCCTGGGCAACAACTTCGTTATCCTGATCAAGGACACCTCGCTGGTTTCGACCATCACCCTGGTGGAGCTGACCCTCACGGCCCAGCGCCTGATCGGGTCGACCTACAAGCCGTTTGAAATGTACCTGATGGCAGCTCTGCTCTACGCCGTCCTGACGACGACCGCCGACTCTCTGCTGCGCCAGTTTGAACGGCGCACCCTGGGGGTAGCGGCATGAAGCTGGATCAACCCTCTGTCGATCAACCGATGATCCGGTTGCGCGGCCTGCGCAAGCGGTTCGGACGCGCTGAGGTGCTGCACGGCATCGACCTCGATGTCGCGGTGGGAGAGGTGCTGGTCCTGATCGGTCCGAGCGGATCAGGCAAAAGCACCCTGCTGCGCTGCATCAATCACCTTGAAAAACCGAGCGGCGGCCAAGTCTGGGTGGCCGGAGAGCAGGTCAACCGCGGCGATCTTTCGCATCGCGCGCTGCAGCGCCACCTCAACCGGGTTCGCACTCACATGGGCATGGTGTTCCAGCAGTTCAACCTCTTCCCCCACAAAACGGTTCTTGAGAATATTATCGAAGCCCCTCTCCAGGTTCTGGGGCGCCCGCGCGAAGAGGCGCAAACCAGTGCTGAAGAGCTGCTGGCGAAAGTGGGGCTGTCAGACAAGCGCGATGCTTATCCAGGCAACCTTTCCGGCGGGCAGCAGCAGCGGGTGGCTATCGCCCGGGCGCTGGCCATGACGCCCGATGTGATGCTGTTCGACGAGGTGACCAGCGCGCTGGATCCTGAATTGGTGGGAGAAGTCCTCAAGGTTATGGAGGATCTGGCGGCCGAGGGGATGACCATGATCGTGGTGACCCACGAAATGGGTTTTGCCGAGCGGGTTGCCGACCGGGTGGTGTTTATGGCCGATGGCGTCATTGTGGAGCAGGGAGCGCCCCGCGAGATTTTCAGCGCGCCGCAGGAGGAACGGACGCAGCGCTTCCTGCGCGATATTCTTTAGCCGTTACCTGTTTTTATGCTCAACGGCTGCGGCTGCCGCGCAGGTAGATAAACCAGTACGCCAGGGCGACGAACACCACCCCGCCGATAATGTTGCCGAGAGTGACCGGCACGATATTGGCCATAAAGCCGCCCCAGGTCAGCTCTGCATTCTCGAAGGCGGGCAGGCGGGCGAGCAGAAGTCCGGTAGGGATAAAGTACATGTTGGCGATGGAGTGTTCGAAGCCGCTGGCGACGAAAGCCATGATCGGCACATAGCAGGCGAGAATTTTTCCCGCTACGTCGCGGGCCGCGGTGGCCATGAACACGGCCAGGCACACCAGCCAGTTGCACAGAATGCCGCGGATGAGGGCGACGCCGAAGGACAGCTCGGTTTTGGCTTCAGCGATGGCGATGGCGCGCTGTGCCACCTGTCCGCTTTCCCACAGCTGGCTGTGAAACATCAGCCAGGCGAAAAAAAACGACCCCACCAAATTGCCCAGCAGAACCACCACCCAGTTCTGAGCGATCTTATGCCAGGGGATGCGTCCATGCAGAGCCGCTTTGGTCAGCATGCTGTTGCCGGTGAAAAGTTCCGCTCCGCAGACCACCACCAGCATCAGCCCGAGGGAAAAGACGCTGCCGGCGACAAAGCGTGTCAGCCCATCGCCGAGGATAGGGGTGGTGTCATGGGTGACCATGGTGGCAAGTTGCGCACCGAAAGCGATATAGAATCCCGCCAGCAGGCTCAGAACAATTGTGCGTGACAATGATTGGCGCAGAACACGCTCTCCGTTGGCTGCAATCTGCTCCGCCGTTTGGGGGGGCGTAAGAAAGCGTTGTTCTGTCGGGCTGGAGGTTGGCGTCGGAGGCATGACTTTTCCCTTGTCGATTGTGGGTTCGGATTCGGCATTGCGCCTCAGTGGATGCACGTTTTGGCTCAAGCGGATTTCAATGCGAATTGACAAGTTTTCTGTTGCGGCAGCGGCACGAGTCGCCTAAATTGAAGACAATTCCTAGCTGTTCAGCTTACGGCAATTATTTACTGGAGGCGTTTGTCCCGTGAAATCAGATGACTTTTTGACCGATAGCTATCAGACGGCCGAGGGCGCGGCTGCATGGCCCTACAGTCTCCTGGCCTCCCTGTTCTATTACAGCCGCATGCTGCGCATCGTGCTGCGCTCCAGTCGCATGGCCAGATCGAATGTCTATGACGAAGAAGCCTGGGCCGCAAGCAGTCGCGATATTATCGAGGCGCTGGAAAAAGTCGGGGTGCGCTTTTCCATTGAAGGGCGCGATCATCTCAAGGACCTCTCCGGGCCCTGTGTCTTCGTCGGCAATCATATGAGTACCCTGGAGACCTTCGTCCTGCCGGCATTGCTGGTCCCCTTCACCCACTTAACCTTTGTGATCAAGCGCAGCCTGATGGAATATCCCGTATTCCGCCATGTCATGGCGACCCGCGACCCGGTGGTGGTGGACCGGACCAACCCGCGCGAAGACTTCAAGGTGGTGATGGAAGAGGGGGCGAAGCGACTCTCCGCCGGAGTTTCCATCGTTGTCTTTCCGCAGACCACCCGCGCGGCTGAGTTCGATCCGGCCCATTTCAATACCATCGGCGTCAAACTTGCCAAGCGCGCCGAAGTTCCAGTCATTCCGTTGGCCCTGAAGACCGATGCCTGGAGCAACGGCCGCTTCATCAAGGATTTCGGCCCCATTCGTCCGCAGAAAACCGTCCACTTCGCGTTCGGCGAGCCGCTGACCGTGACCGGCAATGGCCAACAGCAACAGGCCGCGGTGGTGGACTTCATCCAATCGAAGCTCGATCAGTGGCAGGATTGAATAAACCGGGTTCAGGCTTTTCGCTGACGCCGCTTTCTGTTTCCCGGTCTTTTGCTTCTTTCTTTCAGCCCGGAATCTTTTCCGTTTCCGCCAAGCAGTAAACGACCGTCCTTCTCCCGCCCGCATTCCCGCAGCGCGGCCTCAATCTCCCTGCCATTTTCTGGAAGATGCCACAATAGCAGTGCCTTCTGCAAGCGGCGTTCCCTGGGATCTGTCGGTACATGCACCGATTGGCCCGTAAAAGGGTCGCGTCCGGTGTGCCAGATGCAGGTGGAAACCGTCCCTGGCGTGGGTGTGAACTCCTGTACCTGCTCGACCCGCAGATTGTGCTTTTTCAGGAAAAGAGCCGTATCCACCATGTGCGACAGGGTGCAGCCGGGGTGACCCGCGATCAGGTAGGGAACTACCCCGCGCCGCTTGCCGCTGCGCCGGCAGGCATCGTAATAGTAGCGCAGGAATTTTTCCAGCGGCTGCGCACCGGGTTTGCGCATGATGGCCGTCACCTCATCAACTACCGACTCGGGGGCGATTTTGAGCAGTCCGCCGACGTGGTGCTCCAGAAGAGCCTCGAAGTATTCCTGCTGATGGTCGAGCAGATCGTAGCGAATGCCGGAAGCGACAAACACGTGGCGCACGCCCTCAATACGGCGAACGGTCCGCAACAGTTCAGCGGCTTTTCGACCATCGGCAGACAGTTTATGGCAGATGCGCGGATAAAGACAGCTGTCGCGGCGGCACCTGCTGCGGGCCTGGGGATCGCTGCAGGCCATGCCGTACATGTTGGCGGTGGGGCCGCCGATATCGCTGATGGTGCCGCGAAAGTCAGGATGAGTGGTCAGTTGTTCAACCTCGCTGCGCACTGAATCCAGCGAGCGAGACTGGATTGCCTTGCCCTGATGATGGGTAATCGCGCAGAAGGCGCAACCTCCAGCGCAGCCGCGATGCGCGGTGATGGAAAATCTGATCTGTTCAAAGGCGGGGATCTTTTCGGTGTAGCAGGGATGCGGCAGGCGCGTAAATGGCAGGGCGTAGAGCCTGTCCATCTCTTCTTCCGTCAGGGGCGGCGCCGGCGGGTTGATGCGCAGCCAGCGATCGCCGTAGGGTTGCATCAATGAGCGGCCGCTCCACGGGTTGTTCTCTCCGGCGGCTGACCGGAAGGTTTCACCGTAAGTGTGTCGGTCGTCGCGGACCTGTTCAAATGGCGGCAGTTGCACGGCGTCGCCGGGGTCATCCTTGACCATGACCGCGGTGCCGCGGATGTCCACCATCTCTTTCAGCGGTTCGCCTTCGGCTGCGCGGCGGGCAATCTCCAAAAGCGGTCTTTCGCCCATGCCGAACACCAGCAGATCGGCTTTGCTGTCCATCAGCACGGAACGGCGGACTTTGTCCTGCCAGTAATCGTAGTGGGCCAGGCGGCGCAGGCTGGCCTCAATGCCGCCGATAACCACCGGCAGCCCCTTGAACGCACCCTTGAGGGCGGCGGTGTAGGCGATCAGTGCGCGATCGGGGCGCGCTCCGCAGCGTCCGCCAGGGGTGTAGGCATCGTTGTTGCGCACTTTTTTCGCGGCGGTGTAGTGGTTGACCATGGAATCCATCGCACCGGCCGATACGGCGGCAAACAGGCGCGGGCGCCCCATGAGGCGGAACGACTCGGGATCTTTCCACGGCGGTTGGGCGATGATGCCGACCCGGTATCCTTTAGCCTCCAGCAGCCTTCCCAGCAACGGCACTCCGAATGCGGGGTGGTCAACATAGGCGTCGCCACTGATCAGCAGAATGTCAAGTTCGTGCCAACCGCGGGATTCCATTTCGGCTTTGGTGGTAGGAAGGTGCCGGGGAAAATTAGCGCTGTACATGAGGCATCTTTCGATTGGAGAAAGGGGGGTACTTGAAGCAAAGAATCAGAAGGCAGAATAGAGGGACCCGCCGATCCTTGTCAATCGCATGAGGTCTCTGTTCGCTGTTTCGACATGGTTTTTGCACTCCTTTAAATTCTGTTGGGGAGCAGGCGTGCATCAGAAGAGAAATTCCAGGCGATGATGTAAATGTCAACTAAGCTTAGAGCCTTGTTATGACTGTTTTTTAAGTGGTTCGGTTTGCTCACGTCTGCCTAGTTTTGCTCTTTTTTTTAATGATGCCAAGGAGATGGCAGCGCGAAATGGCTGTTTGAAGACGGTTAAAACACTGCCTGGAAGTGCTTTGCCGGCAGTATGAATGAATACGATTGGATCTTCATGACTTTTTTATCTTTTCAGCAAGCCTCGATTATTGCCCAATGGACACTGGGCGCAAGCGCTATGGTGTTGGCCGCCTGCCAGGTCTATCGCCTGCGCGAGATGATCGGTGCGCGTCGGGAGACAGCCCGCCGCCGGGAAGCTGAAGAGGCCCTGCAGCAGGAGCGTGCTTTTCTGCAGACGGTGATCGATGGAGTGGCCGATCCTACCGTGGTCGTCGACACCAAACACCGCATCCTGATGATGAACCAGGCGTCACGCATGTATCTGCCGCCCGGCAAGGACGCGCCCGCCGATCTTCGCTGCTATCGTGTAGTGCACGGCAGCGAACAGCCCTGCAGTGAAGATGGGGAAATCTGCCCGCTGCGCGAGGTGCGCCGCACCGGCAAAACGGCACGGGTGGTCCATCGTCATCTGCTGGGGGATGGTCGCACACGCACATTCGAAGTCAGCGCTTCGCCGCTGTGGAATACAGATGGTTCTCTGCGCGGCATTATCCAGGCGGCGCGCGATATCAGCGACCGACTGGCGGTAGAAGCCACCTTGCGGGAGAATCAGGATCGCCTTGATTACCTGGCTCATCATGACCCGCTGACCAATCTCCCCAATCGTTTGAGGTTCAATCAGCGGCTACGTGAGATGATGGAGGGCGCGCGAAAGGATAAAATGCCGTTGGCCCTGCTTTTTCTTGACCTCGACCGCTTCAAGAACATCAATGATTCTCTTGGTCATGAAACCGGTGACCAGGTACTGCGCGAAGTGTCGACCCGCCTGTTGGAAAGTCTGCGCGGCAGCGACCTGGTGGCGCGTGTGGGAGGCGACGAATTCGTGGTGGTTCTGCCCCAGGTGGAGGATATGAAGACTGTGGCAGTCGTTGCGCGCAATATCCTGCGCGCCATGGGGCGCGGCTTTCGTGCTGGTCCCCAGGATCTGTTTCTGAGCACCAGTATCGGTATCAGCCTCTATCCCCACGATGCCCAGGATGCGGAAAGTCTGCTCAAATTTGCCGACGCGGCCATGTACCGGGCCAAGGAGGAAGGGCGCAATAACTACCAATTCTATCGCCCCGAGATGAACCTGCGCACCCGCGATCTGCTCATTATGGAGGGCAATCTTCGCAAGGCGATGGATGAGGTTCAGCTGCAGGTCTTCTATCAGCCGCAGTTCGATCTGCGCGATGGGAAGCTGGTCGGTTTCGAAGCGCTGCTGCGCTGGAATCATCCGGAGCACGGCATGGTGTCGCCCGGCGAATTCATTCCGCTGGCCGAAGAGACCGGCCTGATCGTGCCGCTGGGGCACTGGGTGCTGCAGACGGTTTGCAGGCAGGCACGAGACTGGCAGATACAGGGTTATGCCCCTGTCCGCTTCGCGGTCAATATCTCCGCCCGTGAATTCCGACAGCCCGATTTCATCGACCATGTCGATGCCGTGCTGGAGGAAAGTGAACTCGATCCCCACTGGTTGGAACTCGAGATCACCGAAACCATCGCCATGCGTAACTTCGAGGACACCATCATGACCCTGACCGATCTGAAAATTCGCGGGGTTCATCTGGCCATCGATGATTTCGGCACCGGCTATTCCTCACTCGGCTACCTCAAGCGCTTCCCCATCTCAAAGCTCAAAATCGACCAGTCCTTTGTGCGCGATATCGATCGCGATCAGAATGACGCGGCCATCGCCGGCTCCATCATTGCGCTCGGGCGCAACATGAACATGGAGATCATTGCCGAGGGTGTGGAGACGGAGGCGCAGTCACGTCTGCTGCGAGAAAAAGGCTGTCATCAGGGGCAGGGGTTTCTTTTTTCGCCGGCCGTCCCGGCAGAGGATGCACAGGCTTTTCTAGCCCGCAAGAAGATTTCGCCCGGCACCAGCGTCATCCGTCCGGCCTGTTTCGCACAGGGGCAAAACAGCTGATTTTTTCCTCTCTCGGGCTATCTTCCCTTTTCTGCAGATTTTTTTCTCCTGTCTTTCCGATTGCGGGTTGATTCCTTGCTTTAAAAAAAATAGCATAGAGAGTCGTCTTTCTGCCGCACAGTGCGGCTTGCCGGTATCGGCTCAGTGCTGTTTATCGCTGTTTCTCCTCTTCTCCTTGACCCTACCCCGGTTCTACAGGGGCAAACCGGCCGTTAACGTGAAATCACAGCCTTTTTACAAAAGAATCGTTTTCAACCGCCTGCGCGGTCTGAGCACAGCCTTCCAGAGCCGATTCCGCATCAGCGAAAACACCTTCATGATTGCCATGGCGGTGGTGATCGGGCTGCTGTCGGGGCTGTGCAACTATGTGTTCAGGGTTACCATCGAATTTTTCGAGTGGGCGATCATCGAGCAGGGGCTTGATCTGTTCGGCGTGTCCTTCGACCATTGGACCTGGGGACGGCTGCTGGTTTTTATCTTCCCCGTCATCGGCGGCTTGCTGATGATATTTTTTGGAATTTTCTTTCCAAAGGACCTCAAATACGGTTTTCCGCGTTTTCTGGAGATCGTCAACCTGCGCGGCGCAAAGATTCCCATGCGCACCATCTTTACTCGGGGCGCGGCTTCAGCGATCACCATCGGTACCGGCGGTTCGGCCGGGCAGGAGGGTCCTATCGCCCAGATCGGCGGTGCGGTGGGCAGCCAGTTCGGCCAGGCGTTTCGCGTCAGCGGCGATCGCCTCAAGGTGCTGGTGGCCTGCGGCGTTTCCGGCGGCGTGGCGGCAACCTTCAATGCCCCTATCGCCGGAGTTTTCTTTGCCGCCGAAATTGTACTGCTCTCCTCTTTTGAACTTTCCAGTTTCACCTCCATTGTAGTCGCCAGCGGCATGAGTACCGTGGTGTCGCGTGCGCTGCTCGGTAACATTCCTGCTTTTGCGGTGCCTCCCTATGCCCTGAACAATCACTGGGAGCTGGTTTTTTACCTGGTTCTGGGAATGCTGGTGGGCGTGCTGGCCTCGGGCTTCATCGATATCCACTACCGCATCAAGGAGGCGTTTGACCGCCTGCGCATGCATCGACTGGTCAAGCCGATATTCGGCGGTCTGCTGGTAGGGATCATGGGGATCGGCTTTCCCCAGGTGTTTGGCAACGGCTACCATTTCATGGAGCGCGTGCTGCACGGCGAGGGGATCTGGTATATCCTGGCGGCGCTTGTTCTGATGAAGGCGCTGGCGACTTCCGTCACTCTCGGCTCCGGTCTGCCGGGCGGTCTTTTTGCCCCGGCGCTCTATATCGGAGCGGTGACCGGCGGGGCATTCGGCAAGCTTCTGCAGATGGTCTTTCCCGCGTTTGGCATTTCTCCCGGCGCGTATGCGCTGGTGGGGATGGGGGCTTTTCTGTCGGCGGCGACCCATGCGCCGATGACCGCTATTTTCCTGCTGTTCGAGATGACCGCAAGCTACGAGGTTATCATTCCCATCATGCTGTCCTGCGTGATCGGTACCGCCATCAGTCGTCATTTCAAGAAAGACAGTCTAGATACGGTGGAGTTGTCCAAGGCCGGCATCGATCTGGAGGCGGGCAAGGAGCGCAACATCATGAAATCGCTGCGTGTCGGTGAGGTCATGGTGCGCGACCCCGAATCCGTCCCTGAACACATGACCCTGGGTCAGTTCGCCGATTTCATCGCCACCACCCGTCATACCAATTTCCCGCTGGTGGATCAGGAGGGCAGGCTGACGGGGATTATCTCGGTGCAGGATTTTCTCGGCGCGGTATTCGAGAAGGAGCTGATGGACCTCGTGGTGATCAAGGAGCTTGCAACCCTTGATGTGATCACCGTGACCGAAGATGAAAATCTCGATGCCGCCATGCGCAGGATCGGCTACCGCAACATCGAGCAGCTGCCGGTGGTGGACCGGGACGACAAGCGCAAGCTGGTGGGGATCATCTCGCGCCGCGATATGGTTTCGGCCTACAACCGGGCGCTCATGTCGCGGACGTTGTCGGAGGATGTTCTATAGTCAGGGAGCCACTAAGGCTCTAAGAACACTAAGAGAAACATGGAAACCTGAAATTCTTAAAACCTTGAACCACAGAGGGCACAGGGAACACAGAGAAAGAATTTTTTCACAGCCCAGAATTTCTCCGGTTTTCCTCTGTGTCCTCTGTGCTCTCTGTGGTTCAATCTTTTCTTTCCCCCTGAAACGACAAGTGATCTTATGACCGACCTTCTGAAACAGCTCAACCCCATGCAGCGTCAGGCCGTGCAGCACGGCGACGGAGCGCTTCTGCTGCTGGCCGGTGCCGGTTCCGGCAAGACCCGTACTCTGACCCATCGCGTCGCCTGGTTGATCCGCGAACACGGCGTTGCGCCCTGGCAGATTCTGGCGGTGACCTTCACCAACAAGGCGGCTGGCGAGATGCGCGAGCGCATCGAGCAGCTGCTGGGCGGCGGCGAGCTGCCCTGGGTCTCGACCTTTCATTCCCTCTGTGTGCGTATTCTGCGGCGAGAAATTTCGGTGCTCGGCTATACCTCCGATTTCACCATCTACGACGACCAGGACCAGGAGCGCCTGCTGCGGGATGTGCTCAAGGAGCTGGGCGTTTCCGAGAAATCCTTTAAGCCTCGTGCGGCTGCCGCTGCGATCGATGGGTTCAAAAACCGCGGGCTGCTGCCCGAGGAGTGTGACCGGGACGATTTCCGTGGCGAGCAGCTGGTAAGGATCTACGACCTCTACCAGAAGCGGCTGCGGCTCGCCAATGCCCTCGACTTCGGCGACCTGATCATGCTCACCGTGCATCTGCTACGCAACGAAGAGGATATCCTGCGGCGTTGGCAGGAGCGGTTTCGCTACGTGCTGGTGGATGAGTTCCAGGATACCAACGCCGTGCAGTATGAGCTGACCCGCCTGCTGGCCGACGGCAGCCGCAACCTGTGCGTGGTGGGGGATGATGATCAGTCCATCTACCGCTGGCGTGGTGCGGAAGTGGGCAATATCCTTGGTTTCGAGCGCGACTACCCCGACACCACCGTGATCCGGCTCGAGCAGAATTATCGTTCCACCCGTACCATCCTCGATGCCGCCGGGGAAGTGGTGGCACGCAATATCGGCCGCACCGGCAAGACCCTGTGGACCGACAACCCGCAAGGGGAGAAGATTACCCTTGAGGCACTGCCCGACGACCTGGAAGAGGCGCGTTTCGTTGCGCGCGAGATCGCCCGCCTGCATCGCGACGGGCGCCCGCTGGGAGAAATGGCCGTATTCTACCGCACCAATGCCCAGTCGCGTCCTTTGGAGGAAGCGCTGGTGCAGGAGCGTCTGCCCTACGTCATGATCGGCGGCATCAAGTTCTTCTCCCGCATGGAGGTCAAAGATATCCTCGCCTATCTGCGGGTGCTGGTGAACCCGGCCGATACGGTTTCGGCCAAACGCATTGTCAATGTTCCGGCGCGCGGCATCGGGGCGACCACGGTGGCGCGCATCGCCGAACTCGAAGATGACGCGGGCGGTTTTCTCCCCGCATGCCGCCTGGCTCTGGAACGTGGCATTCTGGGCGCTGCGGCGAGCAAAAAGGTGGCGGCCTTTGTGGTCCTGATGGACGAATTCGCGGGGAAGCTGAAAACCAGTCCCTACCCGGAGTTGACCGCCGAGTTGATCGAGGCGACCGGCTACGGACCGAAGCTGCGCGAAGAAAAGACTGAAGAAGCGCGTGAGCGTATGCACAACCTCGAGCAGCTTCTGGCAGGTATGGAGGAACACCGGGGCAGCGAAAGCACCTTGCAGGACTTTCTCGAGCAGGTGGCGTTGGTGACCGATCTCGACAGTTATGACGGGCGCCTCGACCGGATCACCCTCATGACGCTGCACGCGGCCAAGGGGCTGGAGTTCCCGGTGGTATTCATGACCGGCATGGAGGAAGGGCTTTTTCCCCACAGCCGTGCTGGACGCGGCGGCGAGGAGCTTGAGGAGGAGCGGCGGCTCTGCTATGTGGGGATGACCCGCGCCATGGAAAAGCTCTACCTCACCCATGCCCGGCGGCGGCGTGTCTACGGCGATTTTCAGTTCAATCCACCCAGCCCGTTTCTGGCGGAGATCCCCCTTTCCCTGCTGGATGACCAGCTCGGGGTTGAAAATTCCAACTCGCCGCAGGCCGGCAGCCCCCCAAAGGCCACCGCTCACAACCTGGCGGCGGTTTTTGCCCACATGCCGGCGGCGGAGCAGCCATCAACCGAAAATGAAAAGGAAGTGGCTGAAGAATTCGAAGACGATGTGCGGCTGGTTCCGGATCCTGATCAGGGGCTTCGCATCGGCATGCGGGTGCGCCATGTCAAATTCGGGGTCGGCACCGTTCGCCGACTGGAAGGGGAGGGGGACAACCAGAAAGTCACCGTTTATTTCAACCGCGTCGGGCCGAAGAAACTCCTTCTTAAATTTGCCGGCCTGGAGCCGGCCTGACAGCCCTGTTCCAGGCACACAGGTCAGAGTGAAAAGTCTTTAAACTTATTCCAATGTGTGGTTGAATGTCTTTTATGGGTTTCCCACCGGTCTGGAGGAGACGTCATGAAAGACCCTGCCATGAGCCACATCCCTGAAAAAATCAGGCGACTAAGAACATTTTTGTTTCTGGCCGTTCTTTTGAGCCCTTCTCTTCTGTTTGCACAACAGACCCTGACCTATACGCCTCTCCCCATGGTTGGAGTCCGGAAAGTCGTGGCCGACAGCCGCCCCATGCTCGATTTTCTCGAAGAGAGCCTGGGGATTGATATCGAGCTTCATTACGAAAAGGTCAACGCCGATGTGGTGCGGGCATTTCAACAGGGAAATATCGACCTGGCTGAAATCGGCCCGCTCCCCTATGTGGCATTGCGCGAGATGTATCCGCAGGCGCAGGCGGTCCTGTTTTTCGTGGAACCGGATGGCAGCACTCACTATACCTGCGCCCTGGTGACCGCTTTTGACGGGCCGGGCTCGATGGCGGAAGTGAAGAAGATCGCGCACATCCCCCTGGCGTCCACCCAGCAATTGAGCACCTGCGGTCCCCTTTCCACCGGCTATTTGCTGCACAAACACGGCATTGATCCGCAGACGGTTTCTTTCGAGATTCTCGGCAATCACGAAGCGGTTGCCTTGGCTGTGATTCGCGATGAATACCCCCTCGGTGGGATCAAAACCCATATTGCCCGCCGTTATCTTTCGCTGGGACTGCAAGTGCTGGATGAAACTCCGCCTATGCCTGCCTTTGCCCTGGTGGTCAACCGAAAAACCGTCGAGGCTGAAACGATCGATGCTATTACCGAGGCCCTGCTGGCAGCTTCCCGGGATCAGCGCACCGAATGGGGAGTGGCACGTCGGGGATTTGTACGTGCCCGTGATGATGATTACCACAGCATGCTGCGGATGTTGCAGGAGACCGGCCGAAGAGCCGTTGATTTTTTGATGAAACCTTCCGCCGATGGTGAGGAGCAAAAGGGCGGATCGGCAGCAGACGGTGAAGAGGGCGGACGGGAATGATGAATGTCAGACACCGCATCGCGTTTGCTCTTTTTCTGCTGTTGGCCTGGTTGGCGGTGGCGGGGATGTTTCGGCAGAGGCATTCAGAGCAGAGAAGCGCCTATCTCAATCAGAGCCTTGAGATGCAGGATCTTGCCTGGCGGGCAACGGTCCGCTCTTTTGAGGATGGACTGGGCGTTTATGTGAACGAGTATGTCCGCCGCCCGGAAATTCTGGATCTACTGGCTAAGGCGCAGGTCGAATCACAAAGAGTGCAGGCTCGTGTTCTGCTCTACCGCAAGCTTTCTCCCGTATACCAGGTGCTCCGAGCCAGAGGCGTGCGGCATCTGCATTTCCATCTCCCTCACGCAGTCAGCCTGCTGCGTTTCCACACGCCCCACCAGAGTGATGACACATTGTTGGCCGTGCGTCCGTCCGTGCGCTTGGCTCAGTTGCATCGGCAGACAGTCGAAGGGTTCGAGGTCGGAAAAGTCATCTCGGGTTTTCGTTCGGTTCACCCTCTGGAAGCAGGGAATGGCGAACTGCTTGGCAGCGTCGAACTGGGTCTACCGTTCGATACCTTGCGACAGGCGATAGCGGAACTTAAGCCCGATTCCGAGTTCAATCTGATTCTGCGAAGACATGCCTTGCGGCACCTGTTTGATGAGAGTCTCGGACTCTATGGTCCCTGGGCAGGAGATCCCAGCGCCTGGGTGGAGGAAGACCCCCGCCGCGAACTGCCCGATGCTCCGCCGCCCATGTCTTTTACCAGCCGTCGCCTGGAGGCCCGCATCGCGGAGAGGGAGGATATCCGCCAGGCCCTGGAATTGAGCGAGGGGGGCGCCTTCAAACTCACACTGGGAGCGAAAGCTTACGTCGCGGTTTTTACCCCGATTACGGATGTTCAGAGAGATCTGGCGGGATATCTGGTGTCCTACGCGGATGGCCGGGCGCTGGCGGAACAGGATGTTAATTTCTTCACCAACCTGGCCCTGACCACCTTCTTTGTCATGCTGGCCGGCTGGGCTCTGTACCGCCTGATGCTGAGCCGCTCCCGCCTGGCCCAGGAGCGCCGCCAGTTTCAGGCGATCGCCGAGAGTATGGGGGAGGGGCTTTACGTGACCGATTCCGCCGGTCAGCTGACTTACATCAACCCGGCCGGCGCTGCCCTTCTCGAACGCGACCGGGACAAACTTCTGGGGGAGTCTCCCCACGACAGTTTTCATCCCCGATCATCGGGGCCGGATCGAAGCGACTGTCCCCTTTGCCGCTCACGGGGGCCTTTTCATGGTGAACTCACCTTTGTGCGCAGCAACCGTGAGCCGTTTGTGGTGCGTGCGGCCAGTCGCCCGTTGATCGAAGGCGGCGCCGTGCGCGGCATGGTGACCGTTTTTGAGGATATCAGCGAACGCAAGCGCACCGAGGCGGAGCTACTGCGCGCAAAAGAGTCGCTCGAGAAGGCCAACGAGCGCCTCAAGCGGGCTATTGCTCACAGCAACCGCATGGCAGAGCAGGCACGTAACGCCAACGAGGCCAAAAGCCGCTTTCTGGCCAATATGAGTCATGAAATCCGCACTCCCATGAACGGGATTGTCGGCATGGCGGAGCTGATGTTGGGAACGGAACTCGACAAGGAGCAGGAACAGTACGTGCGCACCATGCGCGCCTGCGGCGAGTCTCTGCTGTCCATCATCAATGACATCCTCGATTTTTCCAAGATCGAAGCCGATCGCCTCGTACTCGCGGAAGAAGATTTCAACATGCTGGAACTGGTAGAGGAATCCGCCGATCTGCTTACCTTGCAGATCGGAGACAAACCGATGGAGATGATCAGCTATGTTGCGCCTGATGTGCCGCTGTGGTTAAGGGGGGACCCCGGTCGTCTGCGACAGGTCTTGCTCAACCTGGGCAGCAACGCAGTCAAATTCACCACCCGTGGCGAGGTGGCGATTCTGGTATCTCTAGCGGAGTGCACGGATGAGAGGGCGACTGTCTGCTGCGAAGTCCGCGACACGGGAGTCGGCATCTCCGCCGAGCAGCGCGAAAAACTCTTTCTACCGTTCGAGCAGGGTGACCCCTCCAGTACGCGACAATTCGGCGGAACAGGGTTGGGGCTGGCCATCACCCGGCGACTTCTGGATCTGATGGGAGGAACGATCGATTTTGACAGCGCCCCCGGAAAGGGCACGATTTTCCGCTGCACCATTCCATTGAAATCGGTGGTTTCTGAAGACAATAGTGCAGACTCTCCGACTCTGGACTGTTCCGGTGTCCCGATGCTGGTCGCCTGTGCCAATGTCACACAGCGCGATTTTCTGATCCGCCGCTTGGAAAACCAGCAGGCCCTGATCCGGGTCGCGCACAATTCCGAGCTGGTGCTGGCTGTTGCGGAGCAGGCGCGTCTCGAAGGAGCGCCGCTGCGGGTGGTTTTTCTGGATCACGACCTTGCGCCCCCCATGACCGTACCCCTTGCGCACGCTCTGCGGCGGGCGGGGCAGGAGCCTCCCCCTGCCGTCATTGTGCTGAGCCGGCTCAGTCGTCTCTCGGTGGCGCACAAAGAGGATGAACAGCCGTTTTCCGGCGTGCTGCATAAGCCGATTCGAACGGCAAAGCTTATGGAGATGCTGGAGCAGGTTCTGTCTCATCGCTCCGGGCTGCTTGCATCGAAGCTCGATGAGGACAAAAAGCGTTCTGAGCAGGATGTCCCTGTCGAAAAAGGAAGAATCCTGCTGGCAGAGGATAACCCCGTCAACCGAAAGCTGGCCATGACGTTCCTGAGTCGGCTCGGCTTCGAGGCCGAAGAGGTTGAAAACGGGCGCCAGGCGTTGGAGCTTCTTGGCAAAGACCGGTTCGATCTCGTTCTGATGGATGTGCAGATGCCGGAGATGGATGGCATGGAGGCCACACGCCGTATCCGTACCGGCCAGGGCGGTGACGAGCATATGGATATCCCCATCATTGCCCTGACGGCCCACGCCATGCACGGCGACCGTGAACGTTGTCTGCGTGTCGGCATGAGCGACTACCTTGCCAAGCCGATCCGTATGGCCGAACTCTCTGACAAACTCCAGCGCTGGATCCAACCCTCCTGAGGCGCGGTGCGCTTTCCAGGCTTGTTCTTGCCGTAATCCTTGCTAGACTTGGCGCGGACACTTTCTTTTTAAAGCGTTCATTCTGCACAGTTGTGTATATTTCCCGCAAGGAGGAATGCATATGGAAACCACACGTATTAAGGGAACCGATCTGGTCGCATCGCGCATTGCTCTCGGCACCTGGGCGATCGGCGGCTGGCTGTGGGGCGGTGCCGATGATGAAGAGTCGATCCGCACTATCGATGCGGCGCTCGACCAGGGAATCACCCTGATTGATACCGCACCGGTGTACGGTTTCGGCCGCTCGGAGAAAGTGGTCGGCGAGGCACTGGCCCGTCGCGGCGGGCGTGACCATGTTTTGATCGCCACCAAGGCCGGCCTTCAATGGACTGAAGATGAGAAGGTCTTTCGCAACGCAAGCGCAGACCGCATCCAGGAGGAGGTCGAAGCCTCCCTGAAGCGCCTGCGCACCGACTATATCGACATCTACCAGGTTCACTGGCCCGATCCCGTAGCGCCAATCGAAGAAACCGCCGAAGCGATGGACCGACTGCTGCGTTCAGGCAAGGTGCGCGCGATCGGCGTCAGCAATTATTCACCCGACCAGATGGATGCCTTTCGCTCAAAATCGACGCTGCACACCTGTCAGCCCCCCTACAACCTGTTCGAACGCGGCATCGAGGAGGATGTGCTCCCCTACTGTCAGCAGCGTGGCATCACGACGCTTGCCTACGGAGCCCTGTGCCGCGGCCTGCTCAGCGGAAAAATGCATGCAGACAGCCGCTTCGAAGGGGACGACCTGCGTCGTCACGATCCGAAGTTCAAGCCAGAGCGCTATCCACAGTACCTGCAGGCGGTGGAAAAGCTCGATCGCCTTGCCCGTGAGCGCTTCGATACCGATGTCCTTCATCTGGCAGTGCGGTGGATCCTCGACCATGGCGTCGATATCGCCCTGTGGGGGGCACGGCGACCGGAGCAGGTGCAGAGCGTAGGCAAAGCCATGGGATGGCGGCTCAAGGCCGACGATCTGAAGGAGATCGACCGCATCATCGCCGAGACGGTGACCGATCCGGTCGGCCCGGAATTCATGGCGCCGCCAGACCGCAACCGTCTCCAGAAGAAATCCTGAAATCGTTCATTCTGGATCGAGTCCTCTCCTGGTCCTTGAGACCGGGGGAATTTTTTCGTTTTCGGAGGATGCAATGCGTAAAACCTTTCTATTTATTTTTTGCGGAATGATCGCAGCGATAGGCCTGTGCCTTGATCCGGCGCCAGCGACTGCCGAAACAGCGACCACCCTCGAGGACCAGACCGCCGTGGCCGTCACGATTTACAATGAGGACCTGGCCCTGATCCGCGATCGGCGTGAGGTGGAGTTGCCACAGGGTGAGACGCGCCTCGCCGTGCGCGAAGTCAGCGCTCGCATCCGCCCGGAAACCGCCCTGCTGCGGACCCGCGACGGAAACTCAGCTCTGCGGGTTGTCGAGCAGAACTTTGACTTCGACCTGTTGACCCCCGACAAGCTGTTGGAAAAGTACGTCGGCAGGGACGTGCTGCTGGTGCGAACCCACCCCACCAGCGGCGCCGAACAGACACAGGCTGCTACCGTTCTGGCTTATAATGATGGCGTTCCGGTTCTGAAGGTGGGTGACCGGATTGAAACGGGGGTTCCGGGGCGACTGGTCTTTCCTGATGTTCCCGAGACTCTGCGCGATCGTCCGACGCTGGTGCTGTTGCTGGACAATCCCCGCGCCGGGCAGCGCGAACTTGAGCTGAGCTACCTGTCCGGTGGACTGTCCTGGCGCGCCGATTATGTGGCCCGCCTCAACGAGAGCGACGACCGGCTCGATCTCTCCGGCTGGGTGACGCTCACCAACAGAAGCGGCACCTTCTTCCGGGATGCACAGGTGCAACTGGTGGCGGGCGACGTGCAGCAGGTGCAGGACAAGATGAGAAGGGCAGAAGCGCAGCCGCGCATGGCGATGGCCATGCAGGATGCGGCACCTCAGGAAGAGAGCCTGTTTGAATACCATCTTTATACCCTGGCGCGACCCACGAGCATCCGTGACAACCAGACCAAGCAGGTCAGCCTGCTGTCGGCGGCTGGAGTGCCGGTCCGCAAGGAACTGGTGCTGCGCGGCGCACCCCATTTCTACACCGGGCGCTACGGCGAACCCCAGCGCGGACTCAATGTGGCGGTGTTCGTCGCTTTCGACAACCGGGAGCAGGACGGGCTCGGCGTTCCTCTGCCCAAGGGGATCATGCGCGTCTACAAGGACGATTCTCGCGGCACGGCGCAGTTCGTCGGCGAGGACCGCATCGACCATACGCCGAAAAATGAAGAGGTGCGCCTGCGCCTCGGCTCCTCCTTCGACCTGACCGCCGAAAAGGTCCAGACCGACTATCACAAGCTGGACCAGGGGCGCGACAAGTCGCCTGTGATCGAGACGGCCTGGCGCATCACTCTCAAGAATGCCAAGCCCCAGGCGGAGATTGTGCGGGTGGAGGAGCCGCTGCCCGGAGACTGGAGCATCCTGGAGGAGAATTTCCCCCACCGCAAGCTGTCCTCCGCCCTGGCGGCGTGGGATATCGAGGTGCCGGCCGAAGGAGAGGCCGTTCTTGAATACCGGGCGCGCATCCGTTACTGAGCATGGGAACCGATAAGCCTTGACTCTGCTGGATCATCCCATATCCCTGCTGCTGCTGATCATGGCCCTGGGTGAACTGCTCGGACGCGTGCGCGTCTCCGGCATCACCCTCGGGCCCTCGGCCACGATCTTCGTGGCGCTGGCCTTCGGCCATTACGGCTGGACCCTGCCGCAGGAGGTCCAGACCCTCGGCCTGGCTCTGTTTATCTATGCGGTTGGACTGCAGGCGGGTCCGGGGTTTGTCTCCTCGTTCAGACAGCACGGTCTGGTTATGTCGGTGGTGGTGCTGGCCATGGCGGCGGTGGGGACCCTGGTGAGTTGGGGTTGCTGCCTGCTGTTCGGCTTCGACGCCGGGACCGGCGCAGGCCTGTTGTCGGGGGGGATGACCAGCACGCCGTCGCTGGCGGTGGCGGTGGAGCAGGTCGGCCACGCCAGCGCCCCGGCCGCCTACGGCGTGACCTACGGCTTCGGGGTGGTGGGCATGGCCCTGGCGATCAAGGTGATGCCGCGCCTGCTGCGCATCGACATGGAGCAGGAAGAGCAGAGGCTGGCGCGCGAGTTGGAGCAGATTCATCCGCCGATTACCTTCCAGCATATCGAGGTCAGCAACCCCAACCTGTTCGGCAAACGGGTGGCCGATCTATATCTCAAAAGTATCGCACCGGTTACCATCACCCGCCTGTTGCGACGGGGCAGCACCGAGCCGGTGCTGGTAGGAGCCGATACGGTGCTGCAGGAAGGCGACCATCTACGGGTGGTGGGCAGCTCGCAGGACCTGGAAAAAGTGAGGCTCTATATCGGTCGGGCGGTGGAAGGGGAGATCGCCTTCGACCGGGTTCTCACCAAGGCCTCCATCATCATATCAAAGCGCGAATTTTCCGGGACGACTCTGGGTTATTTCAACTTCCGCGAAGTCTTCAACGTGCAGGTGGCGCGCATCACCCGCAACGGGGTCGACCTGACCGCCGATGCCAACACCATGCTGCATCTGGGCGATGTGCTGCACGTGGTGGGAGATGAGCGCTCACTGCGCAACATCCGCCGCATGCTCGGCAACGACCTCAAGGCGACCTACGAGATCAGTCTGCTGCCCATTTTGCTGGGTCTGCTGTTTGGACTGCTGCTGGGCAAGATCACTCTTCCCCTTCCCCTGATCGGTCCCCTGAGCCTGGGAACCACCGGCGGCGTACTGTTGGCGGGGCTTTTGCTCGGGGCCCGCTATCAGACGGGAAAGATGATATGGGAGGTTCCTTCCACCGGCAACAACCTGATTCGCGATCTGGGGCTGGCCTTGTTCATGGCGGCGGTGGGGACCGCTGCCGGCACTACCTTCATCGAAACTCTTTCACAGCAGGGCGCGCCGCTTCTGTTGTCAGGCGTCCTGGTGACGCTGGTGCCGGTTGTGGCGGGCGCGGCCCTGGGGTTGTGGCTGCTGCGCATCCGCTTCCCCCGGCTTCTCGGTGTGCTGGTCGGAGCCATGACCTCCGCCTCGGGTCTGGCGGCCGCCAACTCTCTGTCCAGCACCCCTTATGCCTCCTCGGCTTACGCCACCGTCTATCCCGTGGCACTGATCGGCAAGATTCTCGCCGTCAAGATCCTTCTCTTCTTCCTGCTCAATTGAATGGAGCGCTTGGCCGGTTTTCGTGTGGATCAGCGCTCATTCTCGGCATAACCGGTCAATTCCACGTAGCCGTATCCGGTGACGGGCCGATCTCCGTATTGCCCTGAAAAACGCACTGCGCCCTCCCAGTAGCGTATCGTCACATCGAGTTCCTGATCCGCGAGCAGGGGGGTGATCCGCAATTCGAGATCCTGGTCAGGCACCTCCATTCGCCAGCCAGAGGGATAACTTCCGCCGCGGGGACTTTGCCAACGGGAAATCGCCTCCAGGTGAAGCTGCTCACTCTGCAGGGAAAGGGTGCTGCCGTCGGGGAAAACCAGCACCCCGCGGCTGGCCGGGTCTGCCGATCCGTCCTGGCGGCGCAGCTGGTAGTACATCAGTTCATGGCCATCGCCGCTCTGCAGGGCGAACCAGTCCCACCCCTGCTGATCGGCAGCCAGAGCGCTGGTGCTCCATTCGCGGTCCAGCCAGCTGCTGCCGCGGACCTCGTACTGCTTTCCCTCAATCCGGATTCGGCCCTGCGTGGGCATTCGTGTCAGCGAATAGTAGTAGCTAGCATTTCCCGCTTCGGCGCTCTTCTGACTCAGGCCCTTTTCGCCTTGAAGGACGACCGGCTTGCCTTGTTCTAGAGACAGTTCAATGGCCCCCGTATCCGTGCTTGCCGACAGCTCCATGGGGAAGGTTTCCGCCGGTCCACGGGCCTGCCAGTCTTCCAGCCAGACATGAAACGGTGCGCCCTCGGCTCCGGCCAGTCCCATGGCTCCGCGGGCAAAGCGCTCATCGTAGAAAAAGCGGTCGCCGGCAACGTCGGTGAGGGCGAAATGGGCCATGTAGGCCTGGCGGGTTCCCCAGCTCGAGGGGCGGCGAATCGCCTGCGGAGCCAGGGCGATGCGGAAGAAGGTCAGCTGGTAGCCGAAGCGCCGTCCTTCTTCATCCTCGAGGTTTCCAGTGTAATACCACCATTCGGTTTTGAAGTCCGGGTGTGGGCCATGGTCGCGGGGAAACGCGAATTCTCGGGTTTCCAGGGCGCGGGCATAGCCGGTGTCTTCTTCGGCGCCCAGGGTGCGCCCGACTTCCAGCCGGGAAGAAGCAGGCTCTCCTTCGTCAGAGAAGCGACAGCCTGCCGCGCAACACAGCAGGTAAAGCATGATCAGTATAAACAAGGCCGAGGCTCTACCAGGCATGATTCACTCCTCCCGCAACGCCAGCGCCGGCGCGGAACGGGCCATGCGCCAGGCGGGGTAGATGCCGGCCAGGATGGCAGCGCCGACGGCCAGAAGAATCGCTTGCCACAGGATGTCGCCGGTGATGGCGGTCTGCATGGTCCAGCCGAAAGAGCGGCGGTTGATGACCAGAATCAGGACCAGGGCCTGGATGATCCCCAGCGGCAGGGCCAGCAGTCCTGCAATCAGCCCCAACAGGCCCGTTTCCGTACTGACCATGACCCACAGTTGCCGTGGGGTTAGCCCCTGGGCGCGCAGGATTCCCAACTCGCGCGAGCGCTCGATCTGCATAGCCATCAGGGCGCTGAGGATCCCGACAAAGGCCACGATCACGGCCAGCAGCCGCAACACCCCGGTAATGGCGAAGGTCCGGTCGAAGGTCGCCAGGGACGATTCCCGCAGCGCCCGATTGGAGTAGACCAGGATCTGTTGACCGACTGCGGCATGACGTCGCAGAGTCTCCGCCACGGCTTCGGCCTCTTCGTCCGGCTCCAGGTAGAGACCGAGCGCGTCGCTGCCGGGGTCGCCCCAGTAGTGCTCGAAGAGATCCCTTCGGATGGTGACGCGGCCGCGGTCGGAGCTGTAGTCGGTAAAGACGCCGGCGATCCGAAAGGACACCGGCCCCTTCGCGGTCTGCATCTCCAGGATGTCGCCGCGCTCGAGGTCGCGGTGGTAGGCGAAAGGTTCCGAAATAATGACCGCTGTCGTCCGGTCGAACTCCTGCCAGATCTCTTCCCGCGCGCCCTCGGCAAACCAGTAGCCGTCAAAGCTGGCCCTCGGAATCTCTGCGACGAACAGCTCAAAAGGTTCGTCGCCGGTTTCCATGCGCAGGTGACGGGCATGAGTGACCTTTTCGACCCCTTCCGTGCCGGAGATCTGATCGATCACCTCCTGCGGCAGGGGGGTGCGCTGTGCATCTACATCGCCTCCGGCAGCGGTGATGTAGATATCGGCGCGCAGGAAGCTGTTGAGCCACTGGTCGACGGTGAGCCGGAAGCTGTTGATCATGATTCCGACGCCGACGGTTGCGGCGACGGCCACCACCAGGGCTGCCGTCGCAACCCCGGTGCGGCTCAGAGACGCCAGAGGGGCGCGCAGGGCCATGCGTCCCAGGACTCCAGCAAGGGGATTGAAGATTTTCTGCAACCCTTTCATCAGGGCGATCATCAGGACCGGTACGATCAAGGCATAGCCACTGATCAGCACGAACAGCGCTCCGAATCCCACCAGCAGGCTTTTGCCCGGGAGCGCAAGCGCCCCTGCGCCGGTTGCCAGCAGGGCGGCCCCAGTGACGGAAACCAACGGAACAAGGCGATGCCGGTGGCGGCTCTCCAGTGCGCTGCGGGCCATGACGACGCGTGCCTGGGAGCGGGTTGCCTCGAGAGACGGTACCACGGCAGCCGCCAGGGTTGCCCCGAGCCCGAGCACCAGCCCCTTGCTCAGCGACCAGGGGGAGAGCGTCAGGTCGCGAACCTGGAGGACGAAATACAGGTCGTTGATGGTGCGGGTGACCAGGCCGAGCAGCCCGTGGCCGAGGGCATATCCGAGCAGCAGGCCGAGAATGCTCCCTGCCGCGCCCACGGTCAGCGCTTCGCCCAGCACCAGCAGGAATATGCGTCGACGGGTAACGCCCAGAGTGCGCAGAATGCCAAGCTGGGTGCGGCGGCGCAGCACCGAGAAGGTCATGGTGTTGTAGATCAGGAACATGCCGACCACCAGCGCCAGCAGGCTCAGCGCCGTCAGGTTGAGTTGAAAGGCGCGGGTCATCTGCGCCATGGTCTCGCTGCGTACCGAGGCGTGTACCAGGGAGGCGGTGGGGGGCAGAATCGACTCTATTTCAGAACGGATACCAGCCGCGCTCGCATCGTCGGCGATGATCAGTTCGATGCGGGACAGCCGTCCAATCTGCGCCAGAACCTCCTGGGCGGTGGCGATGTCGGTGATGATCGTATCCGCCAGGGCGGCCTCGGTGGTCTGGTCCCGCGGGTCCAGAGTCCCGAGAATCTGCAGGTCAACGGTGCGGCCGGCCGCTTCCACGGTCAGGGTCTGTCCGGTAGCGCGCCCAATTTGGCGGGCGCTGTTGTCGGTGAGAAAGACGCCGTTCGATTGGGTCAGTAACTGACCGACGGCGGAGGAATCTTCCAGGGCGGAGGTGTAGCTGCGAAAGGGAGATTCAGCGAAAGGGTCCACCCCCAGCAGTCGTACGGTGCGCGGCGGATCAGTCTCTTTAAGGCTGGCATATCCTTCCACCACGGGAGCGCTGAAACGAAAACCGAGTTCGACCCGCAGGCGGCGGTAGATTTTCTCGTCGAGCCCGGTCGGTCCGCCGACGATGTGATGGGTCGCGCTGCCGGAAAGGGTCTGAGCCGAAAGGCGAAACGCCCGCTCGGCGCTGCTGTTCGCCAGGTCGATGCCGATGACGACTGCCACCCCCAGAGCGACGCCGATGGTTGCCAGGATCCACTGCAGGGGGTGGCGCAGGGTCTGTCGCAGGGTGGCGCGGGCCAGGATCATGGGGACGGCTCCCGGATTTTTTCTTCAAGGGTGCCGTTGCGCAGGGTCAGAACGCGGTCGGCGTGGGCGGCGATTTCGGCGCTGTGCGTAACGAGGATCATGGCGTGCCCGGCCTTGCGGGTGGTGCGCTCGAGCAACTCCAGCACCTGGTTGCCCGTTTCGGCATCGAGGTTGCCGGTCGGCTCGTCGGCCAGAACCAGCCGCGGCTCATGGATCAGCGCCCTGGCGATCGCCACCCGCTGCTGTTCGCCGCCGGACAAGCGGTCGGGGAAGCTCTCCCCCCGGTCGGCCAAACCGACCTCCGCCAACATATGGTCGACCCGCTTTTTGCGATCAGCGGTCAGTTTTCCCGTCAGCTCCAGCGGCAGCAGCAGGTTCTCGCGCACCGTCAGGGTGCCGATAAGATTGAAAAACTGGAAGACGAAGCCGATATGGTGACGTCGAAACAGGGTGCGCTCGTGTTCGCTGAGCCGGTTGAGCTGAACTTTGTCGAAGATGATGTCCCCGGCGTCGGGCCGATCGATTCCGCTGATCAGATTGAGCAGGGTCGATTTGCCCGAACCGCTGCGCCCCAGCAGCGCCACGCACTCGCCCGGATGGAAAGAGGCGCTGAGGTCGCTGAAAACCGTGCGCAGGCTGTCGCCTTCCCGGTAGCTCTTGGTCAATAAATCCAGCTGCAGCAGCGGTTGTTGAACCATCGCAGGTCGTCTTTCATTGGAAAGGGAGTTGTGATTCAGCACAAAGGACACTCGATGTATTATACTTTATCATATCGTCCCCAAACTCGTTGTCATCTGGGTGGAGAGCCGCTGTCGGCATCTGATGGTTTTTCAGCACCGCTTTCAGGAGATTGACAGGGCGTTAGAAGGGCTTATGATGGTGTTGGAATAAATCGATAATCAAGGACTCCGCATGTCGGAAAAAATACTGATTGCCCACACCCGGGACGATGAAC
>NPIE01006042.1_pt1 | contig 24667 bp, 27 predicted proteins | sample 8637661 | NCBI WGS metagenome assembly NPIE01 (sample SAMN07420842, study PRJNA396082) | bioreactor metagenome | isolation source: sample BA12 brine-fed electro-methanogenic bioreactor BA | place: Japan: Kochi | collected 2016-12-09 | reverse complement strand
GCCATGCCTGGCGCACCCAAAAAACAAGGCCGGACAGTGCCCGGCCTTGAATCCTCTTCAGTGCAGCAGACTGCAGATCAGCTCAGCGAACGGCCATTGATATAGGCCTGCTCAGCCACAGCCGTCCATTTTTCAACCTGAGCCCGATAGGCCACGAAGGAGTCATACACTTTCTTGGTGATGGCATCCTTCTGCGCCTCTTCCGCCACCACTTCATCAGAGATTTCACGCAGCTTGCGCATCACGTCTTCCGGGAAGTTGCGCAGCTCGACGCCGTGCTCGTTCACGAGCTGTTCCAGCGCACGGTTGTTCTTCACCATAGACTCGGCCAGCATATCCTGGTTGGCTACCCGCAGTGCCGCACGCACAATTGCCTGCAGATCATCGGGCAGAGCCTCAAACGCTTCCTTGTTGATGAAGCATTCCAGCGTGGTGCCCGGCTCATGCCAACCCGGGTAGTAATAGTATTTAGCTGCCTTGTGCAGACCGAACGCCAAATCGTTGTACGGACCAACCCACTCGGTGGCATCAATGGCACCGGACTGCAGTGACGGGAATATCTCACCGCCGGGCAGCAGTACCGGAGTACCACCGGCACGCTTGAGCACCTCGCCACCCAGGCCCGGGATACGCATTTTCAGACCCTTGAGGTCCTCAACGCTGTTGATCTCCTTGTTGAACCAGCCGCCCATCTGCACACCGGTGTTACCGGCAGCTCCGGCAACCAGGCCAAACTGGTCATACACTTCCTGCCACAGCTCCATGCCACCACCGTGGTAGAGCCAGCCGTTCATCTCCTGAGCCGTCAGACCAAAGGGTACGGCAGAGAAAAACTGAGCGGCCGTACTCTTGCCCTTCCAGTAATAGGCGGCACCATGACCCATTTCCGCCGTACCGCGGGAGACGGCATCAAAGATCTCCAATGCCCCGACCAGCTCACCGGCACCATACACCTTCACTTCGATGCGGCCATTGGTCATCTGCTTGATCATGTCGGCCAGATGGTTGGCACCCGTGCCCAGGCCCGGGAAGTTTTTCGGCCAAGTGGTGACCATCTTCCATTTGTATTCCGGCGCGGCCATCGCCTTACCGGATACCAGGGTACCTGCTGCGACTGTAGCGGCTCCAGCACCCTGAATGAATTGTCTGCGTTTCACGGCTCTTGTTCCTTATGCTTTATAATTTGTTGTTAAGCGTGGATAACGTTTTTGAAATTAGCATGCTCTCATACAGGCTGCAATTACCTGAATGCAGGCCAGAACAGCACTTGAGCAGCATTGGGCCGATACCGTTTTCGTTGTTATACTCCTGACCTTCTGCTGATAATCGGATGTGACGGAGATGAACTCCTTCAACCTGCTCAAATCAATTGCTGAAGCCCGCTCAGACCTGCGCAAGTCTGAGCAGAAAGTGGCTGACTATGTGCTGGCCAACCCCAATGACGTAATTCACATGCGTATTGTGGATCTGGCATCCGAAGCACAAGTCAGTGAACCGACCGTAGTACGCTTCTGTCGTGCGCTGGATTACGATGGCTTTCAGGACTTCAAGCTGACACTGGCTCAGGGTCTCGCCAGCAACGCCAGCTATGAACAGTTCTCTCTCGATTCCAAAGACACAGTGATCGAGTTTAAGCAGAAGATCTTCGACTCCATGATCGGCAACTTGATCAATATCCGCGATCAGCTTGATCCCGGCACCCTGGAAGAGGCGATCGACTGTCTGGCAAAGGCAAACCGGGTCGAGTTTTACGGTTTCGGGGCATCGGCACCGGTCTGTGCCGATGCCCAGCACAAGTTTTATCGGCTGATGGTATCGGCAGCCGCCTATTCCGACCCTCACATGCAGACCATTTCGGCCCTGACGCTTGGTGAAGGTGATGCCGTTGTAGCCATTTCCCAAACGGGCCGTACCAAGGATCTGCTGCATACCGTCAAACTGGTGAAGGACAAGGGCGCAACCGTGATTACCCTCTGTCCGGGCAACACCCCCCTTGCCGATCTGGCAACCATTCCCATTCATGTCGATGTGGAAGAGGACAAGGATCTGAGCACGCTGATGTCCTCGCGCGTCGTACACTTGGTCATCATTGATGTCCTGGCCGTTGGCGTGGCCATGAAACTGGGACCGGTACTGTTGGACCACCTCAAGACCATCAAACGCAGCCTGCGCAGCCTGCGCCAGAACGACAAGCGGATTCCCACCCTGCGCCGCGGATCAGACAGCGAGGATGACGGCGAATAGAGCCGTCATTCATCTCGCTGCAACACGAAGCCTCTACCCTGATGCATACCGGTGATTTGAAATTCGGCGCCGGTTAGGGTAAATAAAAACTCCTGGAGTGTTTGCTGTCATCGGACAGACACCTTCTGTCTCCCGATAGCGGCAACCCTGAGATCGGAGAGAGGCTATGCTGATACGGAAAGAACAGGATCTGGACCCGATTCAGACTGAGGTTTTCGACATCATGGTTGGATACGATGTTGAACAGAAAATCCGGCGCAAGCAACACGCGACCAAACGCCTGCTTGAGGCCCGAAGAGCCATTGAGCGTCATCAGGAGGAAAAGGAGCTGATGACCTGGCTTGACCGCGAATCCTGGTTCGACGACGAACGCTGAACCAATAGTGAAGCCAGCTTGATTGCTGGCTTCACTCTTTCCGCTCTCAGGAGCGGGGGTAGAGGATATTCAGCGGTACCGACCCACCACCATCGACCACGACGGCGGCATGCTCACGTGTCAGCTGGCGAGGTTCTGATACACCGCAGGCATGGGCAATCATTTCGACTTCATGCACCAGGTTGTGGTGAAAGTTGGCTACCCGTTCTGCCTTTACATCCGGTACCAGCCCTTTGTGCAGTTTGGGGTTGTGAGTGGTAATGCCGGTGGGGCAGCTGTTTTTGTTGCACTGCAATGCCTGAATACAGCCCAGCGCAAACATGAAACCACGTGCGGTCACAACAAAGTCAGCCCCCAGACAGATCGCTGCCGCCACATCGGTCGGGTTGATCAACTTGCCCGATGCAATCACTCGCACCCGGTTGCGCAGGTTATGCTGAATGAGTTTATTGACCAGCAGTGGCAGGCTCTCACGCAGTGGCAGGCCAACGCTGTCCATCAGCGGCATGGGCGCTGCCCCGGTGCCGCCGTCAGCACTGTCCAGGGTAATGAAATCCGGTGCCGACTCACTGCCTCGATTTGACACAGCTTCACAGAATGCATCCAGCCAATCCGTACTGCCCAGCACCAGCTTGAAGCCAACCGGTTTTCCGGTCACTTCACGCACATGTGCAATAAAATCCAGCAGGTCATCAATACTGGATATTTCCGGGTGGCGATTGGGGCTGATCGAGGCCTGCCCTTCCGGAATGCCTCGCGCCTCGGCAATCTCGGCTGTCACCTTGTCGCCCGGCAATATGCCGCCCTTGCCCGGCTTGGCGCCCTGGCTCAGCTTGATTTCGAACATTTTGACCTGTTCAATCGCGGCCATTTTCGCCAGGCGCGCATCGTCAAGCCGTCCCTGTTCATTCCTGACGCCGTACTTGGCAGTGCCAATCTGAAATACGATATCGCAGCCACCGGTCAGGTGATGCTTCGACAGGGCGCCTTCACCGGTATTCATCCAGCAACCCGCTTTTGCTGCTCCCATCGACAATGCCTGTACGGCAGGTGCCGACAGAGCACCAAAACTCATGCCCGAAATATTGAGAAAGGATGGCGCATCGTAGGGCTGCCGGCAGTAGGGCCCAATCCGCATCGGTTGTGTACTGGCCGCATCTTCACTCAGTGTCGGAAACGGGCAGTTCAGGAAGTAATAAGTCCCCGGCTTGCGCAGATCCCGTGTCGAACCAAAGGCCACCGTATTATCAATATTTTTCGCCGCCCGATAGACCCAGGAACGCTGGGCACGATTGAACGGCATCTCTTCACGGTCCATGGCAAAAAAATACTGACGCAAAAATTCGCCCAGTGTTTCGAACAGGTAGCGAAATCGCCCCAACAAGGGATAGTTGCGCCGTATGGTATGTGCCGTCTGGCGCTTGTCTATCTGATACATAATCACGCCAACAATAAACAGGACAACAATCAGCAACAGCACGACAACACCAATAAGCGCAATAAAGTCGATCGCCAGCATGAAGATGGTTTCGTTCATTTCAGTCCCTGTCAGCCTGGTTGATGCCACCTATCCTACCGCTCAGCCAGAGGAACAGCCATGGTCCGGTAGCGCAAAAGGCGGTCTTTCCTCCATTTCACTGAAGGGTTAAGCTGACACGAACAGATGGATGGAGCCACTGCCGTTATGCACGTACAAAAAGTTGTGGTGTTGCACGGTCTCTACATGTCAGGGCTGGTGATGCGCCCTTTATGCAGGCGCCTGCATAAACAGGGTTATCAGACACTCAACCTGACCTACAACACACTGTCGCCCGATCTGGATACGATCTGCACTCGAATCGATGAGTTTATCGACAACGAGCCCACCGCTTTCGTCTGCCATTCCATGGGAGGTTTGATTGCACGGCGCTACCTTGAGCGCAACAGCAAACAGAGCCACTGGGTCGATTTGGTCATTACGCTGGGCACCCCTCACAAGGGCAGTCACCTGGCTCGTGAGATTCATGATTCCAGGTTCAAGGGGATGCTTAAAAACAGCATCGAATATTTGTTGGCCGACAATCATCACTGGCCCTTTAAAGCCCGGCTATACAGCATCGCCGGCGACTTACCTGTGGGGCTGATGCCTTTGCTGAGCAGGGATTCGATATCCGATGGGACCGTCCTGATTGATGAAACCCGTGTCACCGGCATGACCGAACACAAGGTATTTCCCCTCTCTCACACCAGCCTGATTTACTCACGTCGGGTACTGAATTACATCGTTGAAACACTGCAACGGCCAACCTCGAATGTGGCTGATGATTGAGTTGAGCTATGGCAAGCAGCGGGCTTTTAAATTGTCCTTTCGGTGAGTCTTGGCCCATTATCCATACTGTATGGTCAAGATACGGAGCCTCACTCATGCCTTCAGTCAGGCGACAGACACAATCTGAAATAATCAGCCCCCCATTGCGTTGGGGCTGGTTACTGCTGACTTGGGTCTGTATTGCCCTGGCCTTGATCGGCGCCCTGTTGCCGGGATTGCCCACCACCATCTTCGTACTGGTCGCCGCCTGGAGTGCTTCGCGCTGCTCACCCCGCCTGCGCGGCTGGTTGGAACAACATCGACTGCTTGGCCCATGTCTGCACAACTGGGAACAGGGTGGCTTTATCGATCGACGCACCAAATGGACCGCCAGTATCGGCATGTTTGTGGCACTTTGTATCGTACTAATCAGTATCCGCCACCCTGTATTGCTCCTGAGCATTCTGGTTTTCATCACCATCGGCGCAGTCGTTGTCTGGTCACGACCCGAGCCGGTTATGCACGAGTTAAAGCGGAACGACCACCGCGACTCAACATGAGAGACCCACACTTCGCGGATACAAAAATGCCCTGCACTGCAGGGCATTTTTCATTGTGACACAGGTATCTCTTATTCCACCGTAACCGATTTGGCCAGATTGCGTGGCTGATCCACATCCGTACCCTTGAGTACGGCAACGTGGTATGACAGCAATTGCAATGGCAATGTAAAGGCTATCGGATCCAGTATGGCTGGCATCTCGGGAAGATGGATCACATGCACACCATCCTCTGGCTGGATGCTTTGCTCGCAACCGGCAAACACAAACAGCTCACCGCCTCGGGCACGTACTTCCTGTAGATTGGCCTTGAGCTTGTCCAGCATGCCATTGCGAGGCGCCACCGCGATGACCGGCATCTCCTTATCCACCAGCGCCAGCGGACCATGCTTGAGTTCGCCAGCCGGGTAGGCCTCGGCATGAATGTAAGAGATCTCTTTCAGCTTGAGAGCTCCCTCCATTGCCACCGGATAAAGACTGTTACGACCAAGAAACAATGCATGGTGCTTTTCGGCAAAGTGCGTCGACATCTGCTCAATCGCACCATCCAGCTGCAGTAGCTGTTGCAGCAGTTCAGGCAATTGCTGCAGGGCTGCGATCAGCTCGGTCTCACGCTCAGCGGTCAGGCTGTGACGACGCCCCAACGCAATGGTGGTCAGCATCAAGGCAACCAGCTGGGAGGTAAATGCCTTGGTAGACGCCACCCCAATTTCAGGGCCGGCATTGGTCATCAGGCTAAGATCAGACTCGCGCACCAGTGAGCTGCCCGGCACATTGCAGATTGCCAGTGTGGCCAGCACACGCTGTTTTACTTCACGCAGTGCCGCCAGGGTATCGGCCGTTTCACCAGACTGGGACAGGGTCAACAGCAGAGTCCCCTCAGGCAACACTACCGGGCGGTAACGGAATTCACTGGCCACCTCAACCATACAGGGGATGCCCACCAGATCTTCAATCCAGTATTTGGCGACCATGCCGGCATGGTAGCTGGTACCGCAGGCCACGATCTGCACCTGTTTCACCTGATCAAACACTGCACTTGCGCCACTGCCAAACGCTTGCTCCAGCAAGTGGCCCGAGGCGGTGCGCCCTTCCAGTACCGCCTGCATAACCCGCGGTTGCTCGTAAATTTCCTTGAGCATGAAATGGCGAAACTCGCCCTTATCGGCATTGCCCAGGCCATACTCGAAGGTGGTCACAGCACGTTCGACCACGTCTCCACTGGCATCAAATACCTGAATGCGCTCAGCCTCCAGCACCGCAATATCACCATCTTCAAGGAACATGAAGCGGTCGGTGACCGGCAGCAGTGCAAGCTGGTCGGAGGCGATGAAATTTTCGCCAATGCCAACCCCAATCACCAACGGGCTGCCCTTGCGCGCGGTCAGCAGTTGCTTCGGGCTATCGGTATGAATCACGCCCAGTGCAAAGGCGCCTTCCAGATAATTCAACGTCTGGCGCAACCCATCCACTAAGGTCAGACCTTGTTTGAGCTCGCGATCCAGAAGGTGGGCAACCACTTCGGTATCGGTTTCCGAAGTGAAAACATAGCCCTGCTGCTGCAGCTCACGCTTGAGCGGCTCGAAGTTTTCGATGATGCCATTATGTACCACCGCCAGACGCTCGCCGGACATGTGCGGGTGGGCATTCTGTTCCGAGGGCTTGCCGTGGGTCGCCCAACGAGTGTGAGCGATACCCAGATGCCCGGCCAGCGGCTGCTTCTCACAAGCCTCAGCAAGCGCCTGTACTTTACCAATACGGCGCAGGCGGCTGATCTGACCATTATCCAGCACCGCCATACCGGCTGAGTCATAACCACGGTATTCAAGGCGACGCAGACCTTCCAGCAGAATTCCGGCCACGGAGCGCGCCGCAATGGCGCCTACAATTCCACACATGCTCAGGATCCTTTCTTCTGCGGGCGCGCCCAGTTATCGAGATTGACCTGCTTGCCACGGGCCACCGCCAGCTGGTTGTCAGTTACGGTTTTGGTCACGGTAGAGCCAGCGCCGATGGTTGCACCAGCACCAATATCGACCGGTGCCACCAGCGAGCTGTTGGAACCGATAAAGGCACCATCGCCGATGCGGGTAAGGGACTTGTTAACACCATCATAGTTACAGGTGATGGTACCGGCTCCGACATTAACCTCTCGACCGATCTCGGCATCGCCGATATAGGTCAGGTGGTTGATCTTGGAGCCCTCTCCAATACGAGCCTTCTTGGTTTCTACAAAATTGCCTATCTTGCCGCCTTTGGCCAATTCGGTACCTGGACGAAGCCGAGCAAAGGGGCCGATCTGCGCATTGTCACCCACAGTAGCGCCATCAATCATCGAATTGGCTTCTATACGACAACCTGCCCCAATCACCGCATTACGGATCAGGCAGTTGGGGCCAATTTCAACACCATCACCCAGCAGCACCTCGCCTTCGAACACCGCGTTGATATCGATCAGCACGTCACGACCGGTTTTCAGCACACCACGGATATCAATACGGGCAGGGTCGGCTAAGGTCACGCCTTCAGCCATCAGTGCTTCAGTCTGCTGCTGCTGGAACCAGCGTTCCAGCTGAGCCAGTTGCAGACGGTTATTGACGCCCTGCACCTCCTGCTCTGCTTGCGGCTGGATGGCGCGCACTCGCATGCCTTCTTCTGCCGCCATGGCGATCACATCGGTGAGGTAGTATTCGCCCTGAGCATTATTCGCAGACAGACGCGGCAGCCATTCATGCAGCGCCGCAGAAGGCAGCGCCAGAATACCGGTGTTCACCTCACGGATCAGCTTTTGCTGTTCGCTGGCATCCTTGTGTTCAACAATGGCCACCACATCGCCAACTGCATTGCGAATGATTCGACCATATCCGGCTGGGTCTTCAAGATTCACTGTCAGCAGCCCAAGGTCGCCCTGTGAAGCAATATCTGTCAGCTGCTGCAGCGTTTCAGGACGCGTCAGTGGTACATCGCCGTACAGAATCAGTACAATCGAGTCGTTGCCGATCTGCGGCATCGCCTGAGCCACGGCATGGCCTGTCCCAAGCTGCTCATGCTGCCAGACAAGATTCACTGCCTGACCCTTCATTGCCTGTTCAACCTGCTCACCGCCGTGTCCAATCACCACATGCAGCGCTTCAGCCTGAAGTGCCCGGGCACGATCAATAACATGCTGCAACATCGGCTTTCCTGCCAGTCGGTGCATCACTTTCGGCAACGCCGATTTCATGCGACTGCCCTGTCCGGCAGCCAGAATCACTACATCCGTTTTCATCATCCACAACTTGTCTGTTTGCGGCCCTGACACCTGTCAGGACCCATTGATTCAAGAGTTGTCAGGCACTTTAGCGTATACTCGAAATCGATCAATCCTTTTTGTCACTCAAAAATTGACAATATGAACCAGCAGATTTTTGAACAGCTCGGCCTGAGTGAGCGTGATGTCAGCATTTACAAGGCCTTGCTTGCATTGGGACCCAGTGCAATACGAACCGTTGCTGAACGCGCAGGTGTCAATCGCGGGACAACCTATGAGTGTCTTAAAAGCCTGCAACAGCGTGGAGTCGTAACCTACCTGCCCAAGGGCAAGCGCCGTTATTTTTCAGCGCGAGAACCAGAAGTATTACTCCAGTTGGCACAAGAGCGACGCCAGCAACTTGATCAGGCGATCAATCAGCTGAAAGGCAGTGTGATTCCCGAACTGCACCATCTTAAACCTGAATTCAGCGTCGCCAATGTGGAGTTTTATGAAGGGGATGCCGGGATTGAGCAGGTCCTGCGCGATATTCTCAACCGTGTTGGTGATCAGGATGACCGTGTCTACTCGGTGTTTTCCTCCAAGCCGATTCGGCCCCTGTTGTACCGTCCATTTCCCAACTTCACGGCTCAGCGGGTTGCCCGCAAAATTCGCGTGCGGGTGATTGCGATCGGTGATGGAGGTGAGAGCGCCGAGTACTCGGAACGTAAATGGATACGAACAGAGGGTTCAGTTGATGCGGCATACATTGCAATTTACCCTCCACGCTGCGCCATTATTTCGTTGGCTTCAGACAATTACCCTACCGCAGTGGTGATCGACTCACGTGAAGTTGCCGCTGCCCAGCAGATCATATTCAATACATTGTGGGGATTGTTATGAGGTAACTTGCGTACTGCAAGACAAATTACGTAAAATTTTAACCAAAGAGGTAATGGATCTTTTTTACTCTCATCAAGGATTAAGGATATACGATGAACATAAAACTGAAGTTAGCTTCAATTGCTATTCCTGCTTGCCTCGCCATGGCTGGGTGTAATAGTGCTAATATCCAATCGGCTGTCCAGTCAGCTGCCAACGGCATTATACAAAGCACATTACCACAACCCCTGTCGGGACGAACTTCTTCAACAGGTTATTCCATCGCAAATGAGCGAATTGACCCCTTTAAAGCAACCAGAACCAGCCGAGATATTGGCAATATCAGTCTGAGAACGGAAAAAAACCCTCAAGGTCTTACATTGGTAAAACTGGTATCAGTTTCTCAGCTAAGCTCTGGTGGTGAATTCGAAAGCGGGTTTGCCAATCTTTTTCCAGTATCTCCCGAGGGCTGGTTATCCGAGAAAAAAACCTATACCTCTAAAAAGACACGACCTGCTGCCATTAATGGTGGACTTTACTACCTTAAGGGAACTGATCACGGCCAAGATTTCTATGCCAGTGGCGAGATCACTATCAAAACAGGAGTTACAAATCTTATATCCATAAGTATTGAATAAATTTCGTTTTTCAGACACAAAAAAAGCAGCCATGAGGCTGCTTTTTGCATGCAATCGAAAGGTCGGTTATTTACCAACCTTGCGACGAATCTGCTGCAGAGTGCGAAGCTGAGCCGCTGCTTCAGCCAGCTGAGCCGCAGCACGTGAGTATTCGAACTCGCCGGTCTTGTCAGCCATGGCATGCTCGGCATGCTTCTGGGCTTCAAGCGCGGCAGCTTCACTCAGGTCACCCGCACGCAGTGCAGTATCAGCAAGCACTGTCACTTTATGCGGCTGTACTTCGATAAAGCCACCGGAGACGTAGAATACATCTTCCTCACCGCCCTGCTTGCGCAGCTCGACAGGGCCTGGTTTCAGTTCCGTCAGAAGCGGAGCGTGACCCGGATAGATACCCAGGTCACCCAGGCTACCTGTCACGGAGACGAACTCGATCAGGCCGGAGAAGATCTGCTCTTCGGCACTTACGATGTCACAATGAACAGTCATAGCCATCTTGATTACCTCTTAAAAGGTTCCGCGCGGAACTTACAGGCCCTTCGCTTTCTCAACAGCTTCGTCGATGGTGCCAACCATGTAGAACGCCTGTTCCGGCAGGTGATCATATTCACCTTTCAGAATGCCGTCGAAGCCACGGATGGTTTCCTTCAGAGACACGTATTTACCCGGAGAACCGGTGAATACTTCGGCCACGAAGAACGGCTGAGACAGGAAGCGCTGAATCTTACGCGCACGGGATACAGTCTGCTTGTCTTCTTCAGACAGCTCGTCCATACCCAGAATCGCGATGATATCCTTCAGCTCCTTGTAGCGCTGCAGGGTCTGCTGAACGCCACGAGCGATTTCGTAGTGTTCCTGACCGATAACCAGCGGATCCAGCTGACGAGAGGTGGAGTCCAGCGGGTCGATCGCCGGGTAGATACCCAGCTCCGCGATTTGACGAGACAGTACTACAGTCGCATCAAGGTGGGAGAAGGTGGTTGCCGGAGACGGGTCAGTCAAGTCATCCGCCGGTACGTATACCGCCTGGATAGACGTGATGGAACCGGTCTTGGTAGAGGTGATACGTTCCTGCAGAACGCCCATCTCTTCCGCCAGAGTCGGCTGGTAACCTACCGCAGAAGGCATACGACCCAGCAGTGCCGATACTTCGGTACCCGCCAGGGTGTAACGGTAGATGTTGTCGACGAACAGCAGTACGTCACGGCCTTCATCACGGAATTTTTCCGCCATGGTCAGACCGGTCAGAGCTACACGCAGACGGTTACCCGGCGGCTCGTTCATCTGGCCATAGACCATCGCCACCTTGGACTTGTCGAACTGCTCAACGTTTACAACGCCAGCTTCCTGCATCTCATGGTAGAAGTCGTTACCCTCACGAGTACGCTCACCAACGCCCGCAAATACGGACAGACCGGAGTGCTGAGTCGCGATGTTGTTGATCAGCTCCATCATGTTTACGGTCTTGCCTACACCCGCACCACCGAACAGACCGACCTTACCACCCTTGGCGAACGGGCAAACCAGGTCGATAACCTTGATGCCGGTTTCCAGCAGCTCGTTAGTAGCTGCCTGGTCCGCGTAAGACGGCGCCTTACGGTGGATGGCGTAACGCTCTTCTTCACCGATCGGACCACATTCGTCGATCGGCTCACCCAGAACGTTCATGATACGACCCAGGGTGGCAGTACCGACCGGTACAGATACCGGAGCGCCAGTGTTGGTCGTTTCCAAACCACGGCTCAGACCTTCAGTCTGACCCATGGCAATTGCACGTACGACACCGTCGCCCAGCTGCTGCTGAACTTCCAGTGTCAGGCCGGTTTTTTCGACGGTCAATGCGTCGTAAACCTTCGGCACGTTGTCACGCGGGAATTCCACGTCTACAACCGCACCGATAATCTGAACAATACGTCCGCTACTCATGTTCGGATCCTCTTAACTTTTAAACCTGTTCACTGCATTAAACAGCAGCAGCACCACCGACGATCTCGGAAATTTCCTGAGTAATCGCCGCCTGACGAGCCTTGTTGTATACCAGTTGAAGCTCGTCGATCAGGTTGCCGGCGTTGTCGGTTGCATTCTTCATCGCCAGCATTCGGGCTGCCTGTTCACAGGCGTTGTTCTCAACCACGGCCTGATAGACCAGGGACTCGATGTAACGCGTCAGCAGGCCGTTCAACAGCTCCTTCGCGTCCGGTTCGTACAGATAGTCCCAGTGATGGTTAAGCGTCTTGTCATCGTCTTCCGCCTTCAGCGGCAGCAGCTGCTCAACGCCAGGCTTCTGGGTCATGGTGTTCACGAAATCGTTGGATACGATGAACAATTGATCCAGCTTGCCTTCGTCGAAGTTATCCAGCATCACCTTGACCGAACCGATCAGCTGTTCCAGTTCCGGCGCATCGCCGAGACCGCCCTTCGCAGCAACGACGTTACCGCCGTAGTTACGGAAGAAGGTGATTGCCTTAGAGCCCAGTGCACAGATATCGACTTCGATATTCCTGTCGTGGAACTCTTTCATCTTGCTTACAGCTGCCTTGAACGCATTCACGTTCAAACCGCCACAGAGGCCACGGTCGGATGCCACAATAATGAAGCCGACACGTTTGACCTCACGCTCCTGCATGTAGAGGTGCTTGTATTCAGGGTTGGCTTTCGCCAGATGCTGAATAACACCACGGATGCTCTGGGCGTACGGACGGGAAGACTGCATGCGATCCTGGGCTTTACGCATCTTCGACGCAGCAACCATTTCCATGGCGCTGGTGATTTTGCGCGTGCTGCCAATGCTCGCAATCTGCGTCTTAATCTCTTTTCCGACTGCCATAGTTCCGCCTATTAAACTTGAATCAGTATTGGACCGGCCGGTGTATCTGGCCGGTCACCAGCTCTGACGAGCAATTACCAAGTTTGGGTAGACTTGAACTTCTCGATGCCAGCCTTGAACTGAGCCGCGATTTCGTCGTCGTAACCGCCTTTCTCGTTCACTTTCGCCATCAGATCAGCGTGTTCGCTGTTGAAGTAGGCGACCAGGGCTGCTTCGAATGCACCGATCTTGTCCAGCTCGACACCTTTCAGGAAGCCTTCGTTGGCAGCGTACAGGCTCAGCCCCATCTCGGCGACGGACATCGGAGAGTACTGTTTCTGCTTCATCAGCTCGGTTACGGCCTGGCCGTGTTCCAGCTGGTTACGAGTGGCATCATCCAGGTCGGAAGCGAACTGCGCGAACGCAGCCAGCTCACGGTACTGAGCCAGTGCCAGACGCACACCGCCACCCAGCTTCTTGATGATCTTGGTCTGGGCAGAACCACCCACTCGGGATACGGACAGACCTGCGTTGATCGCAGGACGTACGCCAGAGTTGAACAGGCTGGCTTCCAGGAAGATCTGGCCATCGGTGATGGAGATTACGTTGGTCGGTACAAACGCAGATACGTCACCACCCTGGGTTTCGATGATCGGCAGCGCGGTCAGAGAACCGGTCTGGCCTTTCACTTCACCTTTGGTGAACTGTTCAACGTAGTCAGCATTTACACGGGACGCACGCTCCAGCAGACGGGAGTGCAAGTAGAATACGTCACCCGGGTATGCTTCACGGCCCGGCGGACGACGCAGCAGCAGAGAAATCTGACGGTATGCCCAAGCCTGCTTGGTCAGGTCGTCAAATACGATCAGCGCGTCTTCACCGCGGTCACGGAAGTACTCACCCATGGTCGCACCGGCGTACGGTGCCAGGTACTGCATTGCAGCCGGATCAGCAGCGCCTGCAGCGACAACGATGGTGTGATCCATCGCACCGTGCTCTTCCAGTTTGCGCACCACGTTGGCGATGGTGGACTGCTTCTGTCCGATCGCAACGTAGATACACTTGATGCCGGTACCTTTCTGGTTGATGATCGCATCGATCGCAATTGCGGTCTTACCGATCTGACGGTCACCGATGATCAGCTCACGCTGGCCACGGCCAACCGGTACCATCGCGTCAATCGCTTTCAGACCGGTCTGAACCGGCTGATCTACGGACTGACGTGCAATTACACCCGGCGCTACCTTCTCAACCGCGTCGGTGAGCTTGGTATTGACCGGCCCCTTGCCATCGATCGGGTTACCCAGCGCGTCAACAACGCGACCAAGCAGTTCCGGACCAACCGGCACTTCAAGAATACGACCGGTACAACGTGCGGTCATACCTTCGACCAGACCCTGATAGTCGCCCAGTACTACGGCGCCGACAGAGTCGCGCTCCAGGTTCAGTGCCATACCGTAGACACCGCCCGGGAATTCGATCATCTCGCCGTACATAACGTCGGCAAGACCGTGGATCAGGATAATACCATCGGATACGCTGACGATGGTGCCCTCGTTACGGGCTTCAGAAGACACATCAAGTTTCTCGATGCGCTTCTTGAGAATCTCGCTGATCTCAGATGGATTCAGTTGCTGCATTGTTATTCCTCACACTCAGGAATTCATCGCTTCGGCCAGTTTCGCCAGTCGTGCGTGAACGGAACCGTCGATCACAAGGTCATCAGAGCGAACAACCACACCCCCGATGATGGACTTATCCACCTGGGATGTAAGCTTCACTTCACGACCCAACTTGGTGCTGAGGGCCTTGGCCAGTTTCTCCTGCTGTGCATCTTCGAGCGGGAAAGCCGTGGTCAGGTCAACATCGACCTTTTTCTCCAGATTGGCTTTCAGGCGCTCGAACTGCACGGAGATCTCTGGCAGCAGGCTCAGCCGGCCGTTTTCGGCCAACAGACGAACAAAGTTCTTGCCTGCTTCATCCGCCTTGGCATCGAGCACTGACAGTACAACGTCAGCTTTTTGCTCGCCGCTCAGGGACGGATTGCTCAGCACTCGGGTCATCAGGCTGTCACTGGCCGCCATGGCGACAAGTGACAGTGTCTGAGACCATTGATCGAGGTTGCCCTTCTCACGCGCATATTCGAATGCGGCTTTGGTGTAGGGCCGGGCGACTGTATTGAGTTCAGCCATCGTAAACCTCGCTTAAAGCTCAGCTGCCAGTTTCTCAACCAGCTTAGCGTGCGCTTTTTCGTCAACAGAGGCTTCCAGAATCTTTTCAGCACCGGCAATTGCCAGTGTAGCCACCTGAGCGCGCAGTGTTTCGCGTGCACGGTTGACTTCCTGTTCGAGTTCAGCCTGAGCAGATGCTTTCACACGGTCGGCTTCGACACGTGCCTGCTCCTTGGCTTCTTCGATGATCTGGTTAGCCCGCTTGTTGGCCTGTTCAATGATGGCGGCTGCCTCTTCCTTGCTTGCACGCATTCCGTCAGCTGCTTTTTCCTGTGCCAGCTGGAGATCACGTTTAGCACGGTCGGCCGCATCAAGCCCTTCGGCAATCTTCTTCTTACGCTCAGCCAGGGCACCGGTAATCGGTGGCCAGACGTATTTCATACAAAATACGACGAAGAGGAAGAATGCAATGGCCTGACCAATGATGGTGAGATTGATATTCACGCCATTACCTCTCGCGGTTGTCTGTTCAAGTAGTTACCCCCGCAGGGGCGCAGTGCCATTCGAACTACTTAATTAAGCAACAGCGAACAGGACGTACAGACCCAGACCAACACCGATCATCGGGATCGCGTCAACCAGGCCCATTACGATGAAGAACTGAGTACGCAGCAGAGGAACCAGTTCAGGCTGACGAGCAGCACCTTCCAGGAACTTGCCACCCAGGATACCGATGCCGATAGCAGCACCAATAGCACCCAGACCCAGCATCAGCGCAGCAGCGATATACAGCATTGCTTCCATTTTTTCTCTCCAACTATTTTCAAGGTTAAGTTAGTTAGTTTTGCAAAGGTAAATCGGTTGTTCAGTAAACTCTATCCGTTACAACTCAGTGATCATCATGCGCCATGGCGAGGTACACAATTGTCAGCACCATGAAGATGAACGCCTGCAGAGTAATAACCAGGATATGGAAGATCGCCCAGGGTACAGACAGCACCCACTGCGCCCAAAACGGCAGCAGCGCGATCAGGATGAAGATCATTTCGCCCGCGTACATGTTGCCGAACAATCGCAGTGCCAGCGACACCGGCTTGGCAAGCAGACCAACCAGCTCAAGGAACAGGTTGAACGGAGCAAATATTTTCGGCAGCGGCTGGAATGAAAGCTCAGCCAGGAATCCGCTCACACCTTTCTGCTTGATGCTGTAGTAAACAATCAGGGCAAACACGCTCAATGCCATGCCGCCGGTAGCGTTCACGTCAGTGGTCGGTACAATTTTCATGTACTCAACACCCATCTGCGCAAAGATGTAAGGCACCCAGTCAACCGGCACCAGGTCCATCAGGTTCATCAGGAAAATCCAGACGAAGATGGTCAGTGCCAGTGGGGCAATTACGGCATTCTTGTGGTGAAAGATGCTTTTGACGTTCTCATCGATGAACTCGATCAGAGTTTCAACGAAGTTCTGCGCCCCCCCAGGAACACCGGCTGTCATACTTTTGGCCACCTTGCGGAAGAACCATATAAACAGCAGGCCCAGCCCCACGGACCACAGCATTGTATCGACGTTGATCGCCCAGAAACCCATCTCTGCCGCTTCCTGCGCACCGTGCGCGAAGCTCCAACCGTTTTCGGGATGATTCCCGAACGTCAAGTTGGTCAAGTGATGGGAAATGTATTCTGAGGATGTAACTGTTCCACTTGCCATTCTCAGTATCTCTCATTCAAAGTTTCAGGAACTGTGTCTGCACTGCTTCAGCTGCAGTATCCATCCGGATAGCTGCAGCAGTATGAAGGTGCCAAATAGGGGAAATGGGCTCAAAGGCTGAACCAGCATGAAGGTTGCACTGAACAGCGCAACCGCCAGCATCATTTTCCCTATTTCGCTCGCATACATACGAATCACGATGCGATGGGCGTTATCGGCGTCCTGGCTGGAAAATGCCCGCCAGGCAAAATACAGATTCGGAATCAGGTAAAGCAGACCACCCAGCAGGGCCGAATATGCTTGTGTCACCCCGAGTAACAAACAGGCCACAGATACACAGAGTATCAACACGGCCTGTTGCAGGAAGATTCGCTTGAATCCCTTGATGCTGCGCCTGTCACGTACACTGACAGCCGCTTTTGGGACTTGCTCCGCTGTACTCTTCCTCAATCCTGATCCTGTATCGTCCGAAACAGTGCCCAAATAGCGGGCAGATTATAGGCATTCCCCCCCTGTTTCTCAACTGAAACCCGGAAGATTTGCACTAAGGTCTTACCCTAAGCCAGTACGACAGGATATTACCTGATGCGGGTCAGCCAATCAGCTGCAGGATTGCATCGAGTTCATCACGCGACTTGAAATTGATTGAAATCTTACCCTTGCCGCTTGCCGTCGCATTGATCTTGACTGGCACAGAAAAACGCTGAGACAGCTCTCCTGCAAGCTGCTGCAGCTGCTCGTCTGGCTGCTTTGCCTGCTTTTCTTTGGCATCAGCGGGTTGCTGAAAACGCTTCACCAACAACTCGGTCTCGCGTACCGAAAGCCCTCTGGTGACGACCTCATCTGCAGCCTTGATCTGAACCAGCCCTTCCAGGGCCAGCAATGCCCTCGCATGGCCCATTTCGATATCGCCATACTCCAGCATTTTTTTGACTTCATCAGTCAAATTCATCAACCGGAGCAGGTTGGTAATCGTGGAGCGGGACTTGCCAACGGCATCAGCGACCTGCTGCTGGGTCAGTTCAAACTCGGTCTGCAGACGATGCAGCGCGATCGCTTCCTCGATTGGGTTGAGATTTTCACGCTGGATGTTTTCAATCAGGGCCATGGCGATGGCCGCTTCATCGGGCACATCGCGGATAATCACCGGAATTGTGCTCAATCCCGCCATCTGTGCCGCTCGCCAGCGCCTCTCACCTGCGATGATTTCGTAACGTCCTTCCGCTACCGGTCGGACCACAATCGGCTGCATGACGCCCTGGGCACGAATCGAGTTTGCCAGCTCTTCCAATGCCTGCGGTTCTAGATCACGCCGTGGCTGATAACGACCACGCTGGATGTCATCCAGTGGCATCTGTCGCAAGTCACCCTGCTTGTCTGCGGCCTGACGTGCCTCGGTCTGTTCCGCGTAAGGTGAGTCTTCTGCCGCCACATCAGACAGCAACGCATCCAGCCCGCGCCCCAGTCCCCGTTTTTTCGCTACCATCATTCAGCTTCCTGTTCCGTTGTCACCACCGCCTCTGCGGTGCGTTCCCGATCCGTACGGCGAATCAATTCACCAGCCAGAGCCAGATAGGCCAGAGCCCCGCGAGAGCTCTTGTCATACTGCAGCGCCGGCAGACCATGGCTTGGCGCTTCAGCCAGACGCACATTACGGGGGATCACCGTGCGATAGACCTTATCCCCGAAATACTCCACCAAGTGAGTGGATACATCCTTCGTCAGGCTCATGCGCGGATCGTACATGGTGCGCAGTATGCCCTCGATCTTCAGCTCCGGATTAAGGCGCTGATTGATCTTGTTGATGGTCCCGACCAGTGCACTGATCCCCTCCAGTGCATAGTACTCACACTGCATAGGAATGATCACACCGGATGATGCCGCCAGTGCGTTGACCGTCAGCAGATTGAGTGACGGCGGGTTGTCGATCAGGATGAAGTCATAGTCATCCATCACCGGCATCAGTGCCATCTTGAGCCGGAATTCACGCCGCGGGAGCTGCAGCAGCTCAACCTCGGCAGCCGTCAGGTCGCCATTGGCACCGATCAGATGATAGCCGCACAGGGTATCCTTGATGATCGCATTGGCGGCATCGGTCTGATCTGTCAGGAGTTCATACACCGAATGTTCCAGTTGATGCTTGTCGATGCCGCTGCCCATCGTGGCATTCCCCTGGGGGTCCAGGTCGATCATCAGTACCCGTTTGCGGGTCGCGGCAAGAGATGCCGCCAGGTTGACGCAGGTGGTGGTTTTACCCACACCACCCTTCTGATTGGTGATTGTGATGATCTTGGCCACGTTCAGATTCTCCCAAGGATCAGCAGGTGTCGCTCGCCATCGGTATCCGGCAGGTTAAGCCGGTGTACGTCCTGCAATGAAAACCCTGCCGGTATCTGTTCGAGTTCGGCTTCAGGATACAGTCCTTTCATCGCCAGAAACACTCCACTTGGCGCGGCCAAATGACCGCTGAGTGTCAGCATGTCAGAAATGGAAGCAAAGGCACGTGAAACTATCATGTCGAAAGGGGCTGCCTCTACCTGTTCCACTCGACCGTTGATAACGGTCAGATTATCCAGCCCCAACTCGATTCGCACCTGCTGCTGAAACCGAGTCTTCTTGCCGTTACTGTCCAGTGTGGTGACATCAAGATCGGGACGGCAGATCGCCAGCGGAATACCGGGCAGACCGGGGCCACTGCCCACATCGAGCAGACGTCCCGAGCCAATCCAGGGCAGAATGCTCAAGCTGTCCACCAGGTGACGGCTGATCATCTCCTGCGGATCACGCACAGCGGTCAGGTTGTATGCCTTGTTCCACTTCACCAGCAATTGATGATAGGCCAGCAGGCGCTCGACTTGTGTTTCGTTGAGGTCGAGTTTCAGTTGTTTCAGCGCCTGCTCCAGCGTGTGGCGATACCGATCCATCAATGTTGCACCTGTGTCCTGTTATGGCTGAGTTGGCGTTTTTTCAGATATACCAGCAGCAACGAAATCGCTGCAGGTGTCATACCCTGAATGCGTGAAGCCTGTGCCAGGGTTTCCGGGCGCTGTTGACCCAGCTTTAGTTTCAACTCATTGGACAGACCACTGACCTGACTGTAATCGAAATCATCCGGCAAGCGAGTGTTTTCCTGGCGGCGCATCTGCTCGATTTCAGTCTTTTGCCGCTCGATATAGCCGGAATATTTGAGCTGGATCTCAACCTGCTCTGCGGCCTGAGCGTCATTGATCGGCTCGCCCTTGAGCCAGGCCACGTCGTTGTAGCCCAACTCGGGGCGCTTGATCAGGTCGGCCAGATTGTATTCTCGGGTCAGCTCACTTTTCAGACGGCTGCTGAGTTGCTCTGCTTCGACCGTAGCGGGATGTACCCAAGTATTTTTCAGGCGTTGCAGCTCCAGCTCCATCGCTTCGCGCTTGGCCTCGAACCGCATCCAGCGTTCATCGCCGACCAGCCCCAGTTCACGCCCCTTTTCGGTCAAGCGCAGATCGGCGTTGTCTTCACGCAGAATCAAACGGTATTCCGCCCGACTGGTAAACATGCGATAGGGCTCGGAGGTACCCAGCGTGATCAGATCATCGACCAGAACACCGATATAGGCTTCATCGCGGCGAGGATACCACTGCTCGCGCTCAAGTGCGCGTGCTGCTGCGTTGTAACCCGCCAGCAGGCCCTGAGCGCCGGCTTCTTCGTAACCGGTCGTTCCGTTGATCTGACCGGCAAAATAAAGACCACTGATATGTTTTGTTTCCAACGTATGACGCAGATCCTGCGGGTTGAAAAAGTCATATTCGATGGCATAGCCCGGTCGGGTGATATGTGCATGTTCAAAACCGCGAATCGAACGAACCAGCTCCATCTGTACATCAAACGGCAGACTGGTGGAGATGCCGTTGGGATATAGCTCATGGGTAGTAAGGCCTTCAGGTTCAACAAAAACCTGGTGTTGGTCCTTGTCCGCGAAGCGATTGATCTTATCTTCGATAGAGGGGCAGTAACGAGGCCCAATCCCTTCGATCACGCCGGTATACATGGGCGACCGGTCCAACCCGCCACGAATAATGTCATGGGTACGGGCGTTGGTATGGGTGATGAAACAACTGACCTGCTGTGGGTGCTCATCCCGGCTGCCCATGAAAGACATGACCGGTGTTGGAGTATCACCCGGCTGAGGCTGCATGACGGAAAAATCGACACTGCGGGCATCGATGCGCGGAGGTGTGCCAGTCTTGAGCCTATCGACCCGTAACGGCAATTCTCGTAATCGCTGTGCCAAACGGATTGAAGGCGGATCACCGGCACGGCCACCGGCATGATGATCCAGTCCGATATGGATAACACCTCCGAGGAAGGTACCTGCAGTCAGAACCACGGAACGTGCGTGAAAACGAATGCCGGTTTGAGTCACTACCCCCCTGACCTGTTCACCTTCCACGATCAAGTCATCAGCCGCCTGCTGGAAAATATGCAGGTTAGGCTGATTCTCCAGTATCGAACGAACGGCAGCCTTGTAGAGGATACGATCAGCCTGGGCGCGTGTTGCACGTACAGCAGGCCCCTTGCGGGCATTAAGTACCCGAAACTGGATACCCCCTCGATCAGTTGCCCGTGCCATCGCCCCATCAAGCGCATCGATCTCTTTCACCAGATGACTCTTGCCGATCCCGCCGATGGCTGGGTTGCAGGACATCTGACCCAGCGTTTCGATGTTGTGTGTCAGAAGCAGAGTTTTGGCACCGATGCGTGCGGATGCCAAAGCGGCTTCTGTTCCGGCATGTCCGCCGCCGATCACGATTACATCAAAGTGGTCAGGGTAATCCACTGCACAGGCCTCACAGATTGTGTTGTCGAACTGACCGCATGGGTCGGGTGAAAAGGCTGACAAGTATAGCGTTCTGAAGTGCTGCAGGAAATGGTCAAATATTGAACAGCTCTTTTTCTTCTTATATATAAGTAAGGATAAGTAAGGTTTATATATAAAGATGATTATTGTTTGTTATGTATGGTCAGTCACATTTCCGTTGATAGTACGGTTTTTTGCATGTATTTCATATGGTTAGACATCGTCAAACCCTGTATACCCTTGCCCTTGTGACTGGTGACGCCCTTGGGATGAGCTGTGTGTAAAACAGCACCATATCCACAGCCTGAATTGTTCCACCGTTTGTGCACAGATGGTTCCGGGACAGGAACACAGTTTCCGGACAGGCTGGTGTGAATTGTATATTCATGTGGTTAAGAGCAGAGCAAGCTGTACGTTGGCTGTGAATTGATTTCGACAACACAAACAAGGCCTGAATATCGTGAAGATAGTTCTGTTGGTAAGTCTGTGTGTGGTATGTATAACATGAGCAGGTTTTATTGCAGGATGGGATTGGCAAGTTGTGCCATGATAACAGGGTAAAACCATTAAACACTTTAAAAACAGCAGTTTACGAATATTATATCTGTGGATAAGCAGGATTTATCATAAAGCCAACCCTTGTTTTGCACAGGCTATCACAATGCCGGTCAATAAATGCCCAGCAGGGTTAGGCCCGGAATCAGTGACACATGTGGGTAAGATACTGAAAAAAAATTCGTCTTTGCCTGTGGGTAAGTAGCAAGAAACGCTAAAGCCGCTGCAAAGCGATAAAAACAGGGGGAAATGAAGGTGGAAAGGCCGACGGTGCCGGCCTTGATTGTGTAGAGCTTACTGGCGGATACCTTCAATACTCAAAATCAGTTCGACTTCCTGTGCAGCAGGGCCAAGATCCATATCGATATTGTAGTCCTTCAGACGAATGCTGGTGCTGCCTTCGAAACCTGCGCGGTATCCACCCCAGGGGTCTTCACCCTCACCCAGATGTTGGGCATCAATGATCACTTCGCGGGTCGCGCCGTTCAGTGTCAGGTTACCCTTGATCTCCAGCGCGCCATCCTCAGACGCAGTCACAGAAGTAGACTCAAAGCGTGCAACGGGATGAGCGTCCACATTGAGAAAGTCTGCGCTGCGCAGGTGTTTGTCACGTTCGGCATGATTTGAATCCACGCTGGCAGTATTGATATTGACGCTCACACTGCTGTCTTCCGGTGATTCGGAATCCCAGTTGAAGCGACCATCAAACTCATTGAAGCGGCCGTACAGCCAGCTGTAGCCCAGGTGGCTGATCTTGAAATTGACAAAAGCATGCTGGCCTTCGATATCAATGGCATATTCCGCTGCCTGTGCTGTCACAGCAGACATTGTCAGCATTGAACCCAATGCCATACCGGCAAACAGTTTATTCATTATGACTCTCCTTGGTATTAGTGGACCCCGGCCTCAACATGCGGATGAGGGTGGTGTCACGATCAATGAAATGATGCTTGAGCGCACCCAGAATGTGCAGGGCTACTAACGCAAGTACGCCCATGGCCAACCAGTAATGCACAGCCCCTGCGCGATCAGCCTGACCAGGAAGCTCGGTGATCAGTGCAGGCAGTTCAAACCAGCCAAATACACTGATGCCCTGGCCCTTGGCGGTCGAGATCAGATAACCACTGATCAGAATGGCAAACAGCATGAAGTAGAGCAGAGCATGAGCGGCATGGGCAAGACGAACCTCCCAGCGGCGATGGCTGGGAAGTGTCTTGGGTTGAGGGTTTGTCAATCGCCACAGCAGGCGTGCAACAAGAACAGCGGCCAGACTTAAACCGATACTCTTGTGCCAGAATGGTGCAAGCTTGTACCAGGGGCTGTAATAGTTCAGTTCGACCATCCACAGCCCCAAGGCAATAAGACCGAACACTGTCAACGCAACCAGCCAATGCAGCAGGATGCTGATCAATCCATAGGACTCTATTGTGTTACGCAGGGCTGGCATTCTTCTCCTCCTGATTCAGTGCAATGATTGTCACACTAAAAGGAGAATCAATTAAGCCGTCTGAATGGTGCAAATATATCAGTTTTTTTGATTGTTCTACCCTGTATGGTTTGCAGCCAAACCCAACAAAAAAAGAATCATTATGGCCAAGATAGAGCCAATACTTTTCAATTTTTTATTAGCGAACTTGAAGTCAAACTTCCCGACTACAAATAGCACAAGGTAAACAATAGCGGCACTCATCAGCAAGCGGCCCAGTAAATTCCCTACAACATAGGCGTCCATATAGTGTATTTCCTTTTAATTATTGGGAAGAGGTTTCAAGTTACTGATTATTTTAGTCAGCATTGGATGGATGTGTTCTGACTTTCCCTGAGCGGTAACAGCAAAAAAAGCTACGGAGCGTCCTGAAGGCATCATACCGGCAAAACTGAGCGCTTCGTAATCCACCCCTTCAGATCTCAAAGACAGAAGCTCTTCATAACCTACGATGTCGCCATAGGTTACTTTTTCCATTTTTCGCATGACTTCAGGATTCATGGCACTTGCGCTCTTGCGTACAGTTGCCAAAGATTTCAGTGCAATCAAAGGTAAAAGTTCCTTTTTGATCGTGATATCAGGCACACTGACAATATCAATACTTGTGGGTGGATAATAGTCCTCAGGTGTACTGAGTATTATCGCATGGGTATCACGGCGGCGTTGAGTTTCCCAGTTCCATTGTGGTCGCGCGGGTACAAATATTTGAAGGCCTGCTTCGGGTACATCTGTCACGGCAAAGGGGCGTTTGGCCCGCTGCTCTTCGGCCTGTGATGGCACCGCGATAAAAAAATGCATGAATAAGGTGACTAAAGCTAAAAGGTTCAGACGGTTTCTGGACATGATTAATTCTTCCTGATTATCAGTCGTTATAAAACGGAGGCG
>NPIE01007218.1_pt2 | contig 24671 bp, 23 predicted proteins | sample 8637661 | NCBI WGS metagenome assembly NPIE01 (sample SAMN07420842, study PRJNA396082) | bioreactor metagenome | isolation source: sample BA12 brine-fed electro-methanogenic bioreactor BA | place: Japan: Kochi | collected 2016-12-09 | reverse complement strand
AAGCTTGAACATCTATCGAAATCGGGAAATCCTGGATATAAGTATCATGACTGCGGTATTTAACACGTCGGAATTTATAATATACATTTGCTTTAGGTAAGAAATTTTCACAGGTACGGATAAAATTTAGGCCATCTTCACTGGTTTGAAAACCCATTAAATCCACTGCTGCCAATCCATCCAGAATTTCCTGTCGCATTCTTGCAGGTAAAATACCCCAATATTCTGGGCCAGGCCAAGGTATGTGAACAAAGAGAGATATAGTTACATCTTGTCCTCTCAGATATTTCTTTAAATATCTTGCTGCTAAATAGAGATGGTAATCTTGTAACATGATCAGAACTGGTTTTTCCATCTTCTTAACAAGTTCAGAAATTTCTCTGGCAAATTGACGGTTCACAACCTGGTAACCTGTATCCCATGCAATCCAGGTTTGATGGTCTATTACGGGAGATCTAGGCACATCCCACATTGAATGTTGTAGAAACCATAGCAACGGGTTTGATATTTGGTTGTAATAACCTTCGTAAGCTTCAGGAGCAGGATTGATGAAATAAACACTCAAATTACAATCATCATTTTCTGTACAAATTTCCCCTTGTTTCCATTCAGCGTCTTCTTCACTCATTGCGCAAGCAACCCAGGTAAGCTTCGTGTGGTGTGCTAAACCTGTTAACGCGGTTACTAACCCACCACTTCCTCTCTTAAAGGTCACTTCACCATCCACATCCTTTGTAAATGTTACCGGCCCTCGATTGGAAACAATGATTATCTCTGAAAATTGGTCAAATTTTATTGAATTGTCGGATTCCATTTTTTACTCCTGGAGAAATCTCTGATTAATCAATCTTAAAATTTCTAATTGGAGATTGTTTGGTTAAATTATTCTACATTTAATTTACACAAAATCCAAAAACTCCTTCTGAAGGAGAAAAAATTCCCATTTAGATTTTATAATGCAATCTGTCAATGATTAATCAACTTCCCCGTAATCACACCATAACAAAATGATTGATCTGCGAAATTTGTATATGCGAATTATAACATGTCAAAAAATCCTTCTCTTAGTAGGAGAAGGATTTTTTGCTTTATAGTCATTTTTTATCCGCCGGACATTGCACCAATGATTCGTAATGGTTCTCGTCCTTCAAGAACTTCTTGCGGTAAAGATNNGAAAGGTGCTTCCAATGAATGTTGTGAGTAGTCCTGACCACAGGCAAAAAACCTGAGATATTCTCTCCGTTCCCCTGAATAATGGTCTCGAATCGTGCCTTTAAGCATTGGGTATTTTGTTTCAATTATTTTTATAATTTCACCAATGCTTCCCTCACCTTCTAATTCGAGATGAATCTCTTTATCTGTTCGAGCTAGTCTTTGTAAATACGTTGGTAATATAACGCGAATCATTGTAAGGTTTGCACCTCAACCGATAAAACCTGGGGTAGATTTTGTGCGATTGCATTCCATGTATCACCAGAATCGGGAGATACATACAATTGACCTCCAGTTGTTCCAAAATATACACCACAGGAGTCAAGAGTATCAACTGCCATCGCACTTCTTAGTACGTTTACATAACAATCTTTTTGAGGTAACCCCTTGTTAAGTGCTTCCCACTGGCTTCCGCCCGAACGACTTCTATAAACACGCAATTTTCCTTCAGGTGGAAAATGTTCCAAATCGCTCTTTATTGGAATCACATAAATCGTTTGGGGATCATGTGCATGAACAGCTATTGGAAAACCAAAATCTGAAGGTAGATTATCACTGACTTCGAACCAACTATCTCCCCCATCATCAGAACGCATCACGTCCCAATGTTTTTGCATAAAAAGAGTATTTGGATTAGAAGGATGCATCGTTATATTGTGGACACAATGGCCAATTTCAGCATCTGGATTTGGTAATTCATATTCAGATTTCAAACCATGATTGATACCTTGCCATGTTTTTCCTCCATCTCTGGTACGAAACACACCAGCGGCAGAAATCGCAACGTAAATTTGATCTGGATTCTTAGGGTTAATGAGAATTGTATGCAACCCCATTCCACCTGCACCTGGCATCCAAAGTGTAGGATGAATATCACGGAGGCCCGGTAATTCCTCCCAGGATAGACCCGCATCGGTTGATTTGAATAAGGCTGCATCTTCTGCGCCAGCATAAACAGTATCAGGTTCAATCGGAGAAGGTTCAAAAACCCAAATTCTTCTGAATTTCCAGGGAATCTGATTCCCGCTAAAATCCTGGTGCGTTTCTACCTTACCTGAATATTCAAATTGATTGCTAATTGTTTCCCAGGTTTTGCCACCATCGTCAGAACGATGATTCACTTGCCCAAACCAATCACTGGCTTGGGAAGCATAGATTCGATTTGGATTTACCGAAGAACCTTTGATATGGTAAATTTCTAAACCAGACATCAATGGACCCTGGATATCCCAATTTTTGCGGTTTGAATCCGACGTAAAGATAAATGCTCCTTTACGGGTACCTACAAGAACACGAACGCTGCTCATTATTTTTTCCTTTCATTGTTGGGTATGAATGAACCAAATCTTTATTCACTAATCATTCCTATTAGCTGTAGAAGTCCTGAGGATGTTGGGTTAATTGGATGGTGATTCCTACGTCAATTTTTATGAATGAGATTTTAGCAATTCATATATTAATTGTCAAATTAAATTAGTACAAAGTTAAATTCTCTTTAAAACTTAAACTTGGCTGGAGAACTCTATTTATTTAGTCTTTTAACAAACAAGTCCAATCCCCCAAGCAAAATGGCTATCGCCCCAATGGGTAGAAATGCGCCTAGTAAGCATATTAACCCTAAAAGGGCAGCTTGCAACCCATAAATCACAGCAATCAATCCCAAGCCCACTACAAAAAATAAAATTATTCCACCAACAATTAGTTGAATTTTGGTTTGTTTAGCATATTTACGCATATCTTGAGACATTAAACGCCTTTCAGATAAGGGAAAAGGTAGTTTGTGAAGTGAAGTAAATTATTTTTTCCTTTATTTTTTTGGAAAATAATCCCGTTCAACACGTGGACTGATTTGGCAGGTGATTTCATATGGGATAGTGTTTAATTTTTCTGCCCATTCGTAGCAACTGATTTCTTCCAGTCCACTAGTCCCGATCAATACAACATCATCACCCACTTTTGTGTCCGTTTCTGGACCTAGATTAACCATCGTTTGATCCATACAAACTCGCCCCACAACCGGGTAAGACTTACCATTGATGAGGACCCGCCCTCTGTTTGAAAATAGGCGATTAAAACCATCAGCATAACCAGCCTGAATCGTACCAATCCATGTATCTTCCCTGGCAACCCAGGTTCTTCCATACCCAATGCTCGTGCCAGCTGGAATTTTCTTTAGAAATGAAACCTTTGTAAGGAAACTCAACCCTGGCTTTAAAGGAATAATCCGTGGGGTCTCGTCACTTGGATAATAACCATAAATCATAATTCCTGGTCGAATAATATCCATCCAACTTGACGGATGTGCCAATACACCAGCTGAATTTGAACAATGGGCAAAATTGATTTTTCGACCAATTGTTGTATTTACATTATCGACAATAGTTTGAAACTGTTGAATTTGATTTTGTGTGTATTCCAAATCCGATTCGTCGCTGACAGGTAAATGAGAATAAATGCCATCTAGAAGCAAGTGAGGACAATTTTTTTCAATGTAATCCGCATAATTTACTGCTTCCTCAGGTCGTACACCAATTCGCCCCATACCTGTATCAACTTTAAGATGTACATCGACAGTTCTGCCTAGATTTTTACAAGTTTTTTCCAAATGATCTATATTTTGATAATCACAAACCGTTAATGTTAATTTGTGATTTATCGCATCTTCCATTTCCTGTGGAAAAGCAGGACTAAATTTAAGGATTGGCAATTTGATACCTGCATTTCGTAATTGAGCCCCTTCCGGGACAGAGGCTACTCCTAGCCATTGAACGCCAATTTCCTCTGCCAATTTTGAAACTGGTACCGCTCCGTGACCATATCCATTAGCTTTAACAGGAATTAATAATTTTTTATCAGGACCAACTAATTTTCTAATGGATTCAATGTTAATTCTGATGTGGTCAAGATGAATTTTTGCAATGGTCTGTTGAAACATAGTGTCCTCTATTGCGAATTAAATGGAATTTTGTCAGTATATCATTATTTCTCAATTTTTGACCAACTTCAATTTCGAAAACTTGAAGATTTCGCATGAGAATTAACTGTGATAATTTCTTACCTTAAATTATTGTTCAAATAAACCGAAACCCAAACAAACGGTGCATTCCAATTGATTGTCACTTCATTCGTTGTATAAGATCCGATATCATCAATATAACGTTTAGATTCAGGGAAATCCTTCAAATTTGCTTCGTTTGCAGCTGGATCTTCAGGATTGGCATTTGGCCCTCCTGAGAGTGCTCCGGCGGGTGGTGGGGGAAATCCTTTTGCAGGATCATTTGCCCAAAATCGATGATGTGGGTGCTGCATCGAGTAGGTACCGTATCCCGACACATAGCTTTGATTTATCGGATTCTTTCCTAAAACATAGTCCATACTTAGTACGACTGAATCCAGGTATTTTTGCTCACCACTTAATTTGTGAGATACACTCACCAAGATTAAGTTGTTCATAATCAAGCCATTTGAACCCCATGGATAAGAACCCTTGAGCAATACACCATATCCATCTTGTTGTTGGAGTTGAAGCAATTCTTCCACAAAATCGATTAATCTGGTTTGAATAATTTGTTTTTCATTATCACCCAACCCATTATCTACTGTAAGGAGAGAAAGGGTTCCTAAAGATGCGGTGTGACCCCAATCAAATTGTTCTGCAGAACCAAATTTTTCATTATTGATGAGAAAATCCTTATAGTCTTTATTGCCAGTGGTTATAAATAACTCTGAAGCTGCCCAATAGAATTCATCTCGGACATCCGCGTCGTCATAATTACCTCCACCTTGTCCAGGAATGTTTCCATAGAATAGATCAGGATTTGCCAATGCTGCTTCCCAGGCTTTTTCTGCAGCAATTAAGCACCTTTCAGAAAACTGAGGGTCAATAACCTTCCAAAGGCTCGGTGGAATCATGAGCTAATAAAGCAATTTTTTTGGAGGATGGATAATAGCCAATTTGGTTTAAACTAACCATAGTAGGAATTATATCAAGTGTTGGTACTGTAGTAGATGATGCGTCCAACAGTTTATGGTTATTATTTTTTGGTTCTGGACTTATCGGGATTGGTTTTATCATCCAATTGCTGATTTCTTCAGGAGAAATCTGACCTCACCATAATCCTGGAATCAGTCGATATTTCACTATATTTGCGTACTCTACATAACCATCCAATTCTTTGACCAGGTTCTTTTCTTCATTTAATAACCTTATTGCTAGAATAAATGGAAATAATATAGCAGGGATTATTGGCCAGAAGGAAGCCAAAACAATTGGGCTAAAAAGAAAAATGATCGTCATTGCCAGATACATCGGGTGATGTACGATAGCATAAACACCGCTGGATATTACTTTTTGTCCTTCCTCAACAGCTACATTTCTTGATGCAAACTCATTGGTTTTTACAGTCAGAACAAATACGAGATAACCTACTAATACCAACAAATTTGCCATAACAGAAAACCAATCTGGCACATTCGGCCAACCAAAGCGTTTATCAAATCCGGGAATTAGAATAATCGCGAGAATTAAAAAAGTAGACAATACAATAATCCACTGTTGTTGACTTTTTTTCTCTTAAGTTTATCCTTCTTTCTAGAACAGTTTGTTGTTTTTCAGTGAGTAAATCGCATAAATTGTCATTGGTTTGAATAAAACTGCCATCTACAGCAACGCTTGCAAATAGCGAATGGTACCTGCAGTGAAAAAGAATATCAACCGATAATCGCTACACCTGCAATTAAGCACAAAAACACCATAAAACCTAACCCTATTGGTGTGGAAGCTTTATTCATATGATACTCTTTTAAAAAAATTTTAATTTTTATTATCTCGAAATCACCGGAAGATAGGATACAAAAACCTTCTCAAACGATAGATCATAGATTGCTTCTGTTCCAAAAAGGTTCGAGTATAACGGTTCTATTTTTATATAAAAAGTTCCCGGAGCATCAAATTTATGTATTGTGTTTAGATCCTGACCAGCACCTGATGCTTGTGCAGATAAAAGAATAGTCATCCCATCCTGAGCATAAACCGTCGCTTTGACAGCAGCACCACCCGAGACAGACCTGGCTAATAATTGGTAGTCACCTGGTTCAGATATGGACTTTTCAAGCCAATCGGGATTTCCCGCAGGACACAACCCTCTCTGAGCTGATTGTCCATCTAAAACAATGACGGGGTGTGAAATATCATCATCAGGTTCAAATATATCCGGAATACATTCGGTAGGCATAGAAAGGCTGGTTTCAAAAACCTCTCCAGCAGGCCAGGCTTCTATTTGGTTATTATTATCAATTGCTCGAATCCTGAAAGCGTAAGTACCTCCAGGCTGGCCAACAAACCAAGCTGTACGTTGATAACCCGGAATTGAGATTATATTTTGAGCTTCCCAAACCCCAGGTTCTGTTCTCCATTGCAGTTCGAAGGAAGAAATTCCTGCCCCACCAGAATTAGCTTGCCAGGTTAAATTTGTAGCCGTCGAATCAAAACTTTCCGCAGGAGTCAAATTACTTGTTGGTGGTGGACAAGCATGATCGACGTAAATTGTTCGAGGGCTTAAAGTCGAAGCTACATTTCCTTCATGATCCCAAATCCGCATGGCAACTTCTAAGTTCCCATTTACTGGAGCTGCTTGACAAAGATTGACATCCCAATCATATACACCTGACGTGGATTGGGTTACCTTCGGACCTATCTCTACCCATTGATTATTTAATTTGGCTACTAATTGAACTGCCTTAACTCGCACATCATCACTGGCGGTCGCAGTAATATCAATATTAGGATTATCACCAGAAGTTACAGTAGCTCCTATAGCTGGGCGAGTTAAAGTTCCAGTTGGGGGATATGCACCAGTGTTCCCTGAAACAAACCAATCGTTTGCTGGGTTTCTCGGATCAAATTTATCACCCAAACATTGGGTTGCGTTATCATAAATCGGAAATTTTGTTACTTCATAACAGGTTCGAGGTAATCCATTATTGATCGGAACATCGGCAAATCGCACATCAATCGATCGACCCCAATAATATTGACTTCCATAATCAAACCATAAAGAATCAACAACCATAAAATGAACATGATTGGAGGTACTATAACCAGTGTCATCGGTGTCCCCAATATACTGTCCTCGTTTAACAAAGGTACCGTATATCAATTTGTCCGGAATTGTGCCATAAGCAAGATGGAGATAAATTTGATAAGTTGACCCGTTCGTATCTTTCAAAACAATATAATTCGTACAATAAGGATTGCCATCACCACAACTATCTTTAGACGCCAACACAGTTCCTTCTTTTGATGCCACCAGCGGAAAATGGTTTGTGTTTGTAAAATCATAAGCATAACGACACGCACTCACATCACAGGAAGGGTATCCTAATTCCGGAATATTTTGAAAGTGACTGATGGAACCTTCCAACCACTGTTTTGTCCCCGCAGCGTATGGCAAATAATAACCAGTTAATGCACTGGGTTGACTTAATTCATCCAATGCTACAACTTTAGGAATGGATTTTAGTTCTGCTGGCAATAATTTTTCAGGGATTTGAGAAAACACTGAATCCCAATCCGGATCACCTGGCAAAACAACTTCCCATTCTCCATTAACAAGTCTGCCTAAGGCTAAACCAGGCTCAGTAGCCATTTTGCGTCCGTAATCATCCCGTAAAGCTAACCAAATAACAGCAATATCACCATCATCATTTAAGTAGGCTGAATCAATCTCCGGTTTGAACACATCAAAAGCAATCGCAGACTTTGCAACAGAAGCTTGAATTCTATGATCAAAAGCATCTGACAGATCGTTTATTACTTTCTCTGATACTGGTCCAGTTTCTGGTGGTTCTGTCGCTGCGATAAGCAAAATCGCGACTAGAGAAAAAATGAGGAAGAGAAGAAATCTAAAGTATCGCATTAGCTAAAAACTTACCTCTTCATTTACAATAGAATCAATCCTAATTAAAAGATAGAAAAATGACGTTTTAAGTAAAGATTTTGTTCCACAATTTTGATGTTTTCAAATAATTTGTATCAAATCAGTAAAGAATCAAAATCGTTGCTATTTTGTTAATGCAAATTCTGTGCCAGAAAATGATTCTCTGGTCATTCCCCCTTGGAAAAAATATTATTATTTTCTAGTCTTTGTATTCCTCACCGAGTTCTACTTGACCGCTAGTAAATATATCCGCATTAGGATTGAAATTTGGAAAATCTCGGTAATTCCAATCACCATCATAATTGGGACAAAATAACGTTACTGGATCCGGAAAACTTCCATCCCAACAAGTGTTAGGTAAGGCTTTATATAGGCGCAAGTTGTTCTCCCAAAGCACCGTTCCATCAATATTCTCCAATTTGCCTACGTAAGTAATTTCCCAAAATGGAGGATCAATGACAAAATTATGATCTAAGTAGGTATATCCTTGAGAAGGATTTTCTGAATTTTGGATAATTTTTTCAGAATACCAGGGTTTAGAACCATTTAAATCATAGATATTAAAGAACACCTCTTCATTTAAAGGTTGATTAAATTCAACTTCCACAACAACAGCACTGGCTGGTACCCTAACATTCATTTCAGTTTCGTCAATAAAACCATCATAGGTAGTGGAATAAACATCTTTTGATATCCCAGACTCGGAAATCAAGACAAAAACATCTTTAGGAATTGACCACATCCAAAGATTATCATCAACCAAGGATAAATCTGGTACAGGTGTGTTAGTTGGTGTAAAGGCTTGTTCTAGTGTGGCCGTTGGGCTAGGATGAAGGGTTGTTGTAAACGATGGCGTATTGGTAGGGGTTATTTCTTGTGTTGCAGTCATCGTGTTTTCGATTTCAGTGATAATGGATGCCGAAGGCTGACAGGAGCTGAAAACCAACATGGTTGAGAAAGAAAGAAATAGAAACGTCTTAACTCACCACCCAACATCTAGTATTTACCTAAAATTAACCTTAAATAAACAACCCCGGATCAAACCGGGGTTGAAATTTAATCTAAAGCAAACTTTTTTGTTTACTGTACTTCTTCTACCAAATCATTTGCTGTTATTGTCAATTCTGCCAGAATCGCTTCGACCTGTGCTTGGTCTTCAGCATTCCAAAGTTGGGCAGCTGCATCATTGATTGAACGTCGTACTGATGACCAGGCTGGGAATGTCTGTGGTTCGGATGGCCCAATGGCTGCCAATTGAACACCGGAAGCCCATACTGGATTCTCTGTTGCGTAATCTGCTAATAATGCTTCGGTTGAATATTGAGTACCATAGTAACCACTCATCTGTACCCAACGAGCTTGAATCTCTGGTGAAGTTAACCACTCAACAAACAGCCAGGATGCCATTTCTTGGTCTGCTGTGCTGGGAACAACACCCAACATTTGTTGAAAAGCATTTACAGCTAATGTACCATCTGGACCTGGGGCAGCCATCCATCCCCATACATCGGTTGTATTACCAGCGTCCTCAAAAGCAGCAGCATAATAAGGAGCGCCAGCTGTTGAGCTCATGGTGATGATAGCTTTGCGTAAAGCCTGTTCAGGATTTGGGTAACTTTCGGTCTGCCATGCACATCCTGATTCTTTCAGATCCAAGATGAACATCGAGGTATCAATAGCTTCCTGCGTGTTAAAGTCGTATGCAGTGCCATCATCATTGAGTTCATCACCACCAAATGCATACAGGAAGTGTAACCAGTTGGTAGCACTTGGGTAATAAACGATACCACCTGTACCAGCAAAATCACCACCCTTTGCTGTATTCTCTTCAGCTGCAGCACAGACAAGGGTTTTCAATTCTTCGGTATTAGCTGGTGGAACATCAAATCCCAGTTCTTCTCCCCATGTGAAATTATAAACCAACACATTAGCTGATTGGGTCATTGGATAAGCAACCCAAGCGCCATCAGGGGTTGAACCAGCAGCTTTTAAGTGAGGATAAAGATCTGCCATTTGATCAGCAGTCAGTCCATAATCAGGATCATTGATGTAAGGATTCAAGTCAATGATGGAATCAACTGAATACCAATCCGCTAAAGAATTGGTATAAGCCATTACTACATCTGGCAAGTCACCTGATTGAATACCTGCGTTAAATTTATCTTCAACATCACCATAATTACCCTGGTTTAAGGCTTCTACTGTAATGCCATATTCATTGGTTGCATTGAATTCATCTACCAAAGTTTGTAAACCTTCACCAGGTGCATCTGAATACACATGCCAGAATTCAACAACGGTACCTGCCAAAGGTTGTTCAACAACAGGCTCTTCTACCGGTTCAGCTGGTTCCTCAACTGGCTCTTCAACTGGTGCCGCAGGTTCTTCTACGGGTTCTTCGACAGGGGCAGCTGGGGCTTCGGTTGGGGTTGGTGTACATGCGGCAAGGGCCAAGGAAAACACCATCAATATTGATAATAATAAACCTACTTTTTTCATTTCTTTTCATCTCCTCAAAACTAGATTTTGATTAATAAAATAATAATTGAAAATCTTTACCGTTTCACCTCCATTTTTTTATTATACGATTAACTATCCTTTTAAACCTGATCGTGCAATACTCTCCGTAAATTGCTTTTGTGTGAAGAAATAAATAATCAGGATCGGAATGATGGTAATAAAAGCACCAGCCATCGTCAAGTGTATTTCTTGCCCGGCTTCATTGACAAAATTCATCAGACCTACAGAAATAGGTCTCCAATCTGGTGTATTGGTAACCAGCATCGGCCAAGCTAAAGAATTCCATGTACCTATAAATGATAAAACCAAAATAACCATCAACGGCGCTTTGGATAGAGGCAATACAACCTGTACAAGGAAGCGAAAATGACCTGCACCATCCATTTGAGCAGCATCAAACAACTCATCTGGTACTTGAGCGAAGAATTGCCTTAGTAAGAATATCGAGAATATACTTCCCATGAATGGAATGGTTAAGGCTGGCCAATTGTTGATCCATGGAATGGGGCCGATACGTCCTAACCATGTAACTGTAAGAAAATTGGGGATGATAAATACCATCGCAGGAATCATCAAAGTGCTTAAAAGTATCGTGAAAATCAGGTTTCGACCTGGAAATTCCATTTTAGCAAAAGCGTAAGCAGCAAGAATACTAAAAGTTAATTCACCCGCTAAAGTTATAAGCGTAATTAGGACACTGTTAATAATATACTCTGAGAATTGTGCTCTCTTCCAGGCTTCAATGTAATTTTCAAACTGCAACGTTGAGGGAAAGAAGGAAGTGCCCAATGCTTCACCTAATGTCTTCAAGGAAGTCGATACCATCCAGATGAAGGGAATAAGTGAAAGCAATGCGCCAAAAATCAATATGACGTACGTGAGAATTTTTCTTCGGGTCGAAATTGTGAGACGACTAAACCTCTTTTTCTTTTTAACCATAAAACACTCGCGAACCTTGAACTTTATTATTTATGAAGGTTAATGAAAGAATAATAGCAAAAAGAACGAATGCCATCGCGGAAGCATATCCGTACCGTAATTTTTCAAAGAATTCAATGAATATCGTTACACTAAAAGTATCTGTAGTACCAAGTGCAATACTCTCTCTAAAAATCCAGATCGTGTTGAATGCTTTGAAAGTACCGATAATCGCAATTAATGAAAGGAAATACGTGGTGCGCGATAACAATGGGAAAGTGATATGTCGGAAAACATCCCATTTACTGGCACCATCAACTTCAGCAGCATCAACTAATTCGGTTGGAATGTTGCCCAATCCTGCCAAGTAAATCACTGTATCATATCCAACAAATGTCCAAACAGAGTGAATGATGATTACTACCAATGCCAAGCTAGGTCCAGCTGCCCAGTCCGGAACATTAAAACCAAGATTATTTCCCAATAATGTAACTACCCCTTTCGCCTCAAACAACCATTGTTGTGGTTCCATCCCTAAACTTTGCAACAACATGTTAACTGGGGCAGAATGACGATTGGAAAACATTTGTTTAAACACTGCAGCACTGGCAATTGCCGGTGTGACATATGGAATGAAGAATATAATCCGAAAAATATTGGATCCAATTAATTTTTGAAACAACAAAATTGAGAGAAACAAAGAAATAGCTAACTGAAACGGCACAGTTCCTACTGCGAAAAACACTGTTACCTTCAAGCCTTCCCATAAATCTTTATCACCAGCTGCAACAATCGTAGGTATTTCTCCAATAAGAAGCCATCCGCCAACAAGTAGAACCATCGTAGCAAAGACATGTAGCCAGAAACTAATTTGGTTTTGTGCTTGTTCAGATCTTTTCCAAATTAACCACCCAAGAACTAATAGAATAACTCCACTGGTGATTGAGATAAATTGTGGCCAAATTCCCGGATCCACATCTTTGAGTATTGCTGCTTCATACGCAAGAGCGATTTGTTGTTGGGTATAGTATAACAAGCCAATTCCAACACCTAATGCAAAAAATATCAGGCTAAAATATGCCTGATATTCTAAATTTCTCGGATTTCTCCAAAAATACAATACCAAACCGCCACAAACTAATCCAATAACCAACAGAATTATGAAAGTTCGCCAGGCTGGAAGGACTGTCTCCGCTCCAAACGCCTCGCCCAGTAAACGCATAAAAACTTCTTGCGATCTTTCCAAACCTCGCAATTTATCGGCAATGCCAAGTAATTCAGGTAAGGCGTTATATATCCAGTTTAGAAAAGCAAATGCGATTGCTCCATTAAGAATCCCTGGCAAAATACAAAGCCACGGTTTTTCCTTATGCCCCTCAGATAATTTTTTTATCTTTCTAAACAGAAAATAGATACTAAATAAAGCACCAATTCCCAAAAAGAATACAACTACATAGGCTAAATTTCCAACCGCATCTGTGTAATTCTCCAAACCAATTACTTCAGATCGTTTAATGCGCCATTTATGCAAACTAACGTATAACGCGAATCCTACCGGAAAGATTCCAAAAATAAAAATCAGGATGGTTGCCGGTGCAATGAATGTATAAGCTGTCAGATACTCTTTTAACTTTCTTCCTCTGCGACCGGTAAAAATGTTTTTTAAAAAGTTTTGATTTTTCATCATATTCTTCAGAAAACTACTTCTGGTGGAATGTTGTTTAACATTTGGTATCTGAATTTTTTAATAAATATAATTATACAAGACTATTTTTAATTTTTTAGTAATTAATTCTTAAAATCTCTCATAGATTCATGAGATGTTTGTCATATAATTTTATTTTACTTGTCAAAACAACAGATTCAAAATTCAATAAAAGGAAAACAAATGTCAAGCACAATAAAGCAAGACCACATGGACACAATAAAAAATCATAGGATACCAGGGTTGGACCTTCCACCTGAATTTATATTACCTTCTTATGGTGGACAATCCATCGTAAACATTCCCGCTTCCATCTGCCAGGCTTTTGGCTTAGCACCTCTTCATTCAGTTCCATTAACACCAGGTATTTTTCCTCAGGTGAATGATGAAATTCAGCGCATTATTATCATATTGATGGATGGACTTGCTTTATCCCGTTTCTCATTCTGGCTGGAAAAAGGTGAAATTTCTGTTTGGAATCAATTACTTAAATCTGGCAGTATTGCACCCATTACATCTATTTCACCCAGCACTACTTCAGCCGCCATGACAACCCTTTGGACAGGACAAACAGCTGCTGAACATGGTGTAATGGGATACGAAATGTGGTTAAAACAATATGGCATTGTCTCTAATATGATCTCTCAATCGCCGATGAGTTTCAAAACTGGTCACGCAAATCTCGCACAAGCTGGATTTGATGCGGAAACGGTTTTAACTATGCCAAAGCTCGGAGAACATCTTGCAAGAAGTGGTGTGGCCACCTATTCTTTCCAGCATTATTCCATTTCAAATTCTGGTTTATCGCGAACTTTTATGAATGACGTCAATATTTTTCCATATGCTAATGAAGCCGAGTGTTGGGTAAACCTAAGAGAATTAATGGAAGCGAAAAATAATGAGAAAATGTATCTATGGACATATTGGAGCGCTTTAGATAGCCTGGGGCATCGTTACGGTCCAGATGATGAACGCACAGAAACGTATTTCCAAAACTTTAGCCGGAACCTGGAACATAACCTGATCAACCGACTGACCAAAGAACAAAGAAAAGGCACATTATTGATCCTAACCTCCGATCACGGTCAGGTTACTACCTCAAAAGACCCGTATTATAGTCTTACCAACCATCCAGAATTCATAGACTGCCTGCATATCAAACCTACCGGTGAAAGTCGCCTGACATACTTGCACGTGAAACCTGACAAAGAAAAAACTTTACGTGAGTATGTTGAAAAGACATGGCCAAATCAATTTCTACTGATGGATTCCTCAAAACTACTAAATGCAGGATTATTTGGGAGTGGGGTTTTTCATTCTGACATCTATAATCGCATTGGCGATAAGATCATGCTGGCAAAAGAAAACAATTTCTTGTGGTGGTCAGATGAAGAAAATCCACTCATTGGAAGGCACGGCGGTTTGTCAGCAATGGATATGATTGTTCCATTCGTTACCATTTCTCTATAAAGTAAAAAGGATAATCCATGTTCAAAATAAAAAAATACTTTTCCTGGTTGTTCATTCTTGTATTTCTATCGAGCTGTATTCAAAAACCTGTAGCAACACCAACTGCTGCTGTTGANNTTGAAGCTAGCCAAGCTCCAAATACTATTCACCTGGTGATCAGCGAAATCATGGCAGGTGAATCCGGAAACAATAATTTGGATTATATTGAACTCTATAACCCATCCCAGGAAATGGTAGATCTTCAAGGTTATTCACTCTGGTACCAACTCAAAAAAGATCAAGAGGACGTTTTGATTTACACCTGGGAGACATCCACATTCATTCCTCCATTTGGACATTATTTGCTTTTACGCCAAAATCAGGAGATCGGTTTGGAAGTAGATGCTTACTTTGAATATTCGCTGGTACCACAACGTGGAAGTCTGGCGTTGCGCTCTCGATCTGATGGGATTGTTGACCAGGTTGCCTGGGGAGACACAGATGCGATCTTCGTTGAGACATCAAATGCCCCAACAATGCAAAATGGAAATTCACTCGAACGAGTACCAGGTGGAGAAGCTGGCAATGGTGAAGATAGTGATAATAATGCCAGGGATTTTTCTATTAACAAGAAACCAAAACCACAAACAACAGCGAGCCTGGCTACACCACGTCTGGAAAATGATCTTGAACTTACCATAAATGCACCAGAAACGTCCGAACCGGGAAGTGTATTGCTTTACACAGTAACGATCAATAATTTAACCAATAAAAAATTAGAAGATGTGAAGCTCCATATCCCCGTTATTGAAGATCTTGTTTTCAAAAACAGCTCTATTGCATTTGAACAAACGAGCAATCAGATTGATTTCTCTCTTGGAAATCTCGACCCTGGATCTTCGACGAATTTTGATATATTTTTTGAAATTGCCTGGAAATATACAACCATTACAGTTCCGGGCATTTATGCCGATGCTAATAACATCAATTCCCCGGTAATGAGTGGTCCTATTCGGACCGTTATCCAAGGCGGATCAGTTCCGATTGGAATTGCACGCAACCTGCTTAATAACGAAGACGTCATTATTGAAGGCACAGCAACCATGTATACCGGAGGTTTTTATGCTGGATCGGGCGTGAAATTCTATCTGGAAGACAACTCTGGTGGTGTTCAAGTGTATGTACCAGGTGGTAGTGGAAAAGTGGAAGTTCCCTTAGGTGCATATGTGCGCGTGGAAGGAATTCTGCAACCCTATCGAGGTGCTATTGAAATTGTGCCTTCGCCGGAGAATGTAAATGTCATACAACAACCCGTTGACCCATTTGCATGGGAACCACGATTAATGACAATTAATGAATTAAAAACATCTTCTGAGGTCTTTGCAGGAGAATTGGTCACCATGAGTGGTGAAGTGCAACGCGTTGAAGAATTTTCTTACAGCTATGAGATGGACCTTGTTCAGGATGGAAATATCCTTGAAGTCTACATTGATAAACTAACGGAAATCAATGTTGAAGCAATAGAAACTGGACAATATTTTCAAATTACAGGCGTTCTCGAAAATGTGGACGATGGTTTCCAGTTATATCCACGCGTCCAATCCGACCTTGTTGAAATTCAACCCCCCAGTGTAAGCATGACAGCACATATGCCGATCAATTACGATCCGTCTAAGGAGTTTGAGATTCAGGTGTCGGTTAACAATCATTTATCGGAAAGTATTGAGAATTTGAATCTATCATTACAAGTTCCTGATGGTTTTATAGTTAATGAAATTTCGGATAAAGGCGAATTAATTAATGAAAGCATAACCTGGAGTTTGGATACTCTTACTGGTGAAGGAACTGAAAAAACATTTTCAGCCTCCGGTACGATTTCTGATACGATTGAATATCTGTTCCTTGAAAATTATNNCAGCTAACTTTCGAAACCCAAGAAGAGGTATTGTTAGGCAATCCAACTTACAGTTTCCCGGGAGATTCAGTGCCGGTGTGGGCAATACAGGGAAGAACAACACGCTCACCATATTTGTTGGAATATGTAAAAACCAGCGGTGTTGTGACTGGTGTTTTCCCGGAGTTGGAAGGTTTCTTCATTCAAGGAGAACCAGACCAGGACAATCTTACCTCGCAAGGTTTGTTTGTTTATTCAGAGTTAGTAGACCCAACAATTGCCGTAGGTGACCTTATTTCAGTGTATGGAACGATTCGCGAACCACACAGCGAAACCCAATTATTTTTAGAGGATTGGCAAATAACTGCTAGTAATCAATCGCTTCCTAGCCCAATCACCCTTAATCCACCCACTTCAGAAATGGAAAGTGTTGCCTATTACGAAGCTCTTGAAGGGATGCTGGTTCAAATTGAAGGATCAGCAAGAGCCGTATCTCCCACCAACAAATACGGGGAGACAGCCCTGGTTCTTCCTTTATATAATAGAACTCATCTTTTACAAGGAGAAGAAAACGGATTAGCAATTCGGATAGATGATGGATCCTCTGTGACACACACAAATCAATCAACAATGTCATATGCCGCCGCGACGGGTGATGTATTCTTCAATGTCAGCGGGCCACTCTCTTACACATATGGTTATTTCAAAATTCAACCAACATCCAACCTGGAAATTGAAAAGCAAGCTACAATCATTGATGCATTACCAAGGACGGCTAACAATGAATTCCGGGTAATGAGCTGGAATGTAGAGAATCTATTTGATTTCCTGGAACCTCATCCCAGCGACCCTGGCTTGCCAACTGTCGCAGAGTATCGTGCCTGGTTGGAAAAGGTTGCCAATACCATTCTCCTGGCAGATTATCCAGCTGTGATTGGCTTTCAGGAAGTGGAACATTTGGGCGTGCTTGAAGATATTGCAGAGCAACAATTATTACAGGAAGTCAATTATCAGGCAGTTCTGTTGGAAGGTAGCGATAGTCGTGGAATCGATGTTGGCTTCTTGGTGCGTGGTGATGTTAAAATTTTAGATGTTCAACAATTCCCAGCTCCCAATGAATTAACCCCACGGCCTCCATTACTCGTAACTGTCCAAATAAACCTGGGAGGTGAAACAAGAATTGTTCACCTGCTGAATAACCATTTTCTCTCCATGAGTGGTGGCGAGCAGGCAACAGAACCACGGCGCATTGCCCAGGCTACCTGGAATGGCGATCTGGTTAAGCAAATTATTGCGGATGACCCAGAAGCATTTGTGATTGTTATGGGCGATTTGAATTCCTATTATGAATCTCCACCCATCGAAACCCTTCGCTCATATGGTATGGCACACGTGTTCGACCAACTGGCACCAGAAGATCGCTACACCTATATTTATCAGGGAGTTGCACAGGTGCTGGACCATATTCTGGTGAATGAGTTGTACGAGGACTCAATATCGAGTGTGGACATTCTTCACGTCAATGCAGACTACCCACTACAACCTCCCGGAGATACATCTGTCCTTCACAAATCGGATCATGACCCGGTTGTTGTGACGTTTCGGTAACAACATAAGGCGATTGTGTATTTTTGCTACACAATCGCCTTTTTTTAAAGTAGGCAACGTTTAGACGCTCAGAGAANNAGAGAACCACGGAACCCCCTGGCACCATAGTAAGAATCCGCCCCGTTATGATAAACGAAGACTGTGTTATAGCGTCTGTCTCCATAGATGGCTCCCCCAAGTTTTCGAATATCAGCAGGTGTTTTCAACCAACTTGAGGTTTTCAGATCAAATTTCCCAAGTTTCTGCAAAGAGCGATATTCGTCTTCTGTTAGTAGCTCAATCCCCATCATTTCAGCCATATTCATAGCACTATCAACTGGTGGATATTTTTTCCTGGCTTCAAGGGCTTCGCGATCATAACATACGTTTCTACGGCCTGAAGGACTTTCCGGTGAACAATCATAGAAAACAAGTTCATCGGTCGTTGTATCAAAACCGACCACATCTGGTTCGCCGCCAGTTAATTCCATCTCATGGAGTGACCACATTTTTTCCGGATTGGTTTCAAGCCTTGCCTTTACTTTTGACCACTCAAGACCTTCGTGACGCTTCATGTTTTTCTCAAAACCGGTTTCCAATGTTCTGAGTAATTCTTCGAGTTCTTCGGGTGATAATTCTTTTTTGTTGTTTTTAGTTGTATTCATATTTTTATAGTAGCTTTGTAGGATATGTGAGTCAAGTTGATTCATCCCAGATCCTCTACAAAATAATTACTGGGTGATATTTACAGCATTATTCAGTACGCATAATCCCTGCAACAAATTCAGAAACTTGTTTCATGCTTTCTTGCGTTTCATGTAAAAAAGAAAAAAGCTGGAAAACATGGAACATATCATCCCAGATTTTAAGGGTCACATCAACACCTGCCTGCTGTGCTTTTTCATAAAACCGAATAGAATCATCCAGCAGGATCTCATTCCTACCGGATTGAATATGGATAGGTGATAGACCACTCAGATCTCCAAATAGAGGGGATATCAAGGGATCATTTGGATTGTGGGTACCAATGTAATAATTCACATATTTTTCAAGGATTGTTGCACTTAAGATCGGATCGTTATGCCTATTTTTCGTTACAGAATCACCACTGAGTGTTAAATCAAGCCAGGGTGAAAAGCAGAAAACGCCTGAAGGTAATGGCATTCCTTTTTCTTGCAGTGCCAGGAGAGTAGAAATCGCTAATCCACCTCCAGCAGAATGCCCTGCTATACAAACCCGGGATGGCTCGATACCACTTGAAATTAACCAAGAATATGCACGAATGGCATCTTCCAAAGCAGCAGGGTATGGATGCTCAGGAGCAAGGCGATAATTGACCGCAAGTGCTTTGCAACTTGTGTTTACAACCAGCCTGGCGATCAATTCACGATGGGAATTAATCGAACCCAGCGCATAAGCTCCTCCATGAAGATAAAGGATAACACCAGGACCAGCATTTGGGGGTGTGATCCATTCGGATGGAATGCCAAACTCTGTGATTGCTTCCGTCTTAATTTGTTTTGGCAATCGGAAAAACCGTACAGATTTCTCCTGCCTGGTACGTTGTTCCGTGATGGTGCCCTCAGACCAACCAGATAGTTGTGTCCTGAGAAAATTCAGTATTATTTTTGAAAATATACGTTTCAAAGAAAAGCTGCCAACCCAAATAATACAACAAAGGTTAAAATCATCACACCTAAAACAATTGAATAATTTTTAGGTCTGATTTGGTCATCACGATCCATTTTCCGAATTAGCGGAAATAAACGCCAATAAAAAGTCAGGGTTGCAATTCCTAACGCAATTAGACTCAATTTCTGAATCTCAAGATCGCCAAAAAAGACTAATACACCCAGTAGAAAAAGAAAAATTAACTTTGTTCCAGCCACCCAATTAACCAGGTATTTTACAAAATCGTGAATTTCTGGGTATTGCTTTGATCTCTCCCAGCCAGAAAACACCCCCACAGCGTTCGCGTTCTTTGATCCTGGTTTGAAATATAAAGCAAGAACATTGGATACTTCTAGCAGCATGAAACCCAAAATAACAATTTTTACAAACATGTGGACACCTCTCAGTGGTAGGTTTTTTTTTAGTTATCTGTGTCTACAATTACATGAAAAACAAATGATCAAGCTCTTTTGTTATTAGACGCTTTAAAGATTTTTTGGGTTGCATACCAGCCTGTCAACATTGCTATTGGGACACCAGCAGGTGAATAAGACCATTGTCAGGCTTGATAGATATTAGGAATCGGTGTCAAAACAGACTTAGGAATTTCCTGCAATTTATTGATCACAGGTGAAGGTGTTTCGAACGACCAACCAACGATGGCACCTTCCGAACTTCCAGCGATTTTTTCAATGGTCAATGGTGTTGATGAGAATTTGAAAATGATATCTTCATCAATATTTTTATAAATGGATTCTGAGAGAATATTGATGATGTGATTCTCGGTGCTTGCTTTAAATTCATCATACCAGCCAGCTTTTTCTACGAGTTTCAATAGCTGATAATCAAACAAACAGCTTACCATCAATCCAGACTTTTCCTCTGGTGCAAGAGTGTGATCGCGAAGGGCTGGGATCGAAATTTCAAACGTATTTAACTTGAGGTATTTTTCAAGCCAACTAAAAACTTCCTCTTTCGATTTTTTCTCAAAATTCTGAATAAGTTCTAGCCTTTCTTCCGAATTCGTTTTTGCTAAACCAAGTGGAGAAGGAGTATAAAATAAATGCTCACCCCCGTTTTGTTTGAAATAGGAAGGCGGACGATCGACAGCAGCGTACAATATAAAGACTGATTCTGCTCCTTTGGCAACTTGCATACTTTCCGATACAACTGCTATCTCATTAGTTATCACTGTTTCTAATCCGTCAGTGTTAAGATTGCGGTACATTGTTTTCAGATCTGCCGCCCAGATCAAATGATCATATTGATAATCGTGACCTTCAGCATCAACAACTTTCGATTGAGACGGGGAAATTTCCACTATTTTCGTATTTAGTTTGATTTCACCGCCGTTCGCAAGAATATACTCTCGTAAAAGATCACTTAAAGCACCTGTTCCATTTTTGGGATAAAAATAATCGAGGTAAACATAAAAATACCCAAGGGCGAAATAAGTGGGAGTCTTTCTAAAAAAGTGTTGAATAATGATATCAATTGCAGATTGATTTGTTAATCTTCCCCTCAGAAAGTCCTCCATGGGAAGGTTGTACTGATTCAACTTTTGGAGTGTGTAAAGAAATTTAAATGTCCAGGGAATGAGTTTCTTGAAAATAAACTTTTTATTGTTTTTAAGGTCAACAAAATTTGGATTATCAAATTCGTATAAAACTTTTGTATAGTCAGAGAGTTTTGAAATCTCTGCAATGACATTTTTGATTTCTTCTTTATTTTCCGGGTATAACTGCTCCAATACCCGTTGATACTCTTGCAGATCCTTCATAGAATTTACTTGGAAAACATGGTTTTCAACTCCAATTGAAATTTTATTTTCCAAAGTATCCAATTGAATTCCCAAATCTGCAAAGATTGGTTTTACAATACCAGAATTCACAAAAGCCCTGGGACCAGAATCGAAGAAGAATCCATTACTATCAAATGTTCCTACCAATCCCCCAACATTATCATTTTTATCGATTAATAAAACGTTGTAATTTTCTCTGGTTAAATATGCAGCTGCCGTTAACCCCGCCATACCAGCACCAACGATCAATACTTTTTTATTTTCAGTCATTATTGAAACCACCTAGATCCATACTGATTCTCCACAATATATCTGCAGCTTCTTTGTCCAGCGCTGGTGGGGCAAGCTCTTCTTCTGTCGTAAGATTAAAAAATTTACCTTTAACATTATCCACCTCTGATGAGACACCCAAGAAGTAAAGAGCTTCAGCCGACACCGATATAGGCCTGGCAGATCTATCAACAAATATCTTCTTAAGGTTTTTATAAAACCATCCATTGTCTCGTCCACTATTAGTTCTTACATTCCCAGGATGCATCGCGTTTACTGTTATGGTAGATCCTTGAAAATATTCATTAAATTTTATCATCGAAAGCAATTGAGCCATTTTTGCATAACCATAGCTTTTTATGCCTGAGAATTTGTGTTTATCCCAGGATAAATCATCCATATGAATGCCAAACGCAGCGAATCGATAGGCTTCAGAATTCACAAAAATGATTCGCCCATTTTTTTGATTTCTAAATTTTTCTCTCAGATAATAATTTATGATAAAAGTGCTCAGATAATTAGTTTGGAATACGGTTTCAAGATTATCAACTGTAAATGATTTTTTTGTTAGGTATAAGCCTGCATTATGAATTAATACATCAATCCCCCTGTTAAGGGTGGATAGTTTTTCAGCTGCTCTATGAACATCTGATAATTTTGAAAAATCTGCAATGAAATATGAGCAATTTGTATTAAATTCAGCACGTAGTTCAGCACATAACTCTTTTGACTTCTCTTCATTGCGATTTATTAATAATAAATCTGCTCCATGCGAAGCATACTTCTTCGCTGTAGCATAACCAATTCCGGAGGTTGCTCCTGTAATAACAACCAAACGGTCGTAAAAGTCATCTGTGCAAATTTTGGGATCTAATTTTAAATTGTGAACCATTGCAAAGACATTAGACCATTTGTAATCTTTCCAATATCGTCTCAATATACCTCCAGATTAGGTCAATTTTATCAGGAAAAGTCATTGATTCCAATGAAATCATGATGCTTTTGTCTAATATTTCTAATTTTTTTAATCATTATGTAAGATTTTTAGTCAACAAAGAAATTGATCTTTCTCTTCAGCGCTTTTTGCATTAATTTGGTGAGTTTGATCAAATAACTTTCAATTCTGAAGAGTATGGTTCTTGGAAATAATCAACAGACGTCATTTGCATAAGCTTGTACTTGATTATGTAAAATGTTTGTAGTATGTTTAATGAGTAGAGGAAATTATGACAGAAACACCTAGTTATTCTGTAATTAGAAAAGAAAAAGACGTTGAGTTGCGTCTTTACCCGGCTTATATCAAAGCAGAAGTTTCCATCGTTGAAACATCCTATTGAAAAGCTGTATTTACAGATTTCCATATTCTGGTCGATTATATTTTCGGTAACAACATCAAAAATGCTCAAGGAAATGACATCGGCACCCAATACCAAACTGGCGTTTATTACACAGATGAAACTTCTCATGCAACAGTGGAACGCATCGCATCTATCGAACAAGCTCGTCATGAAAAATTTGTGGTGGAAATTGAAGCACTGTAGCAATACTACGATGCAGAAGAATATATTAAAGACTAATTAACCAAAAATCCTCTTGGATAGCCAATTTCCAGGGATGAGGTTGAAATGATCAGTGAAATGATCATTGACCCAGGTAAATATTAACTCTCTACCCAAGAAAAGATCAGAGCAATCCTTACCGACCTGCAATATGACGTAACCCAAAACGCTGGCACTGAATGAGCATTCAATAATGAATACTGGGACAACCATGCCAAAGGGATTTATGTAGATGTTGTAACAGGTGAACCTTTATTTTCCTCAAGTGATAAATTTGATAGCGGCACTGGTTGGCCAAGCTTCACCAAACCCATTGATGAAAATACCATCAGGTCTATAGAGGATAACTCAAACGGAATGAAACGTATCGAAGTTCGTAGCCGGGCAGGCAATTCTCATTTAGGGCACCTTTTTTACAATGATCTTGTTTCACCTTCTAGTACGCGTTACTGTATGAACAGCGCCGCCATGCGATTCATTCCTTACGAAGAAATGGAATCAGAAGGTTATGGTTTTTGGTGGAATTTGTGGAGTAGTTAAGACAAATATATTCTTGAAAAGTTCAGACTCTTATTGAACCCCGGAATCCTCTGGCGCCGTAATAAGATTCTGCCCCATTGTGATAAATAAAAACTCTTCCAAAGCGTCGATCACCAAAGATAGCGCCACCATGTTTTCTAACTTCAAGTGGTGATTTCAACCAGCTTGATGTTTTGGTATCGAATTCGCCAATTTCCTGCAAATAAAAGTATTCCTCCTCCGTAAGAAGTTCAATCCCTATCATTTCTGCCAAATTCAAGGCACTATCTTCTGGAGGATACTTTTTCCTGGTTTCCAATGCTTCATGATCATAACAAACGTTTCTGCGACCATTCGGTGTTTCTGCTGAACAATCAAAGAAAATCAATTCACCCGTTTCTTTATCATAAGCAACTACATCTGGTTCTCCCCCAGTTTCTTCCATTTTATTGAGGGACCAGAGTTTCTCTGGATTAGCTTCCAATTTATCCTTAACTATTGACCACTCCAGACCTTCATGGCGTTGCATATTACTTTCAAATCGAGTTTTCAATACATTGAGCAGTTTCTCTTGTAGAACAGCACTCAATCCTTTTTTAACTTTATTGACACTATTCATAATTTGATC
>NPIE01015513.1_pt1 | contig 24705 bp, 24 predicted proteins | sample 8637661 | NCBI WGS metagenome assembly NPIE01 (sample SAMN07420842, study PRJNA396082) | bioreactor metagenome | isolation source: sample BA12 brine-fed electro-methanogenic bioreactor BA | place: Japan: Kochi | collected 2016-12-09 | reverse complement strand
CGCCTGACTGTTATTAATATTCGCGACACGCTGCACCTCAGGTGCCGGAGTGTCCACAGACGTCAGAGCACTGAGCCGGTCTTTCATGGCAAACAGGCCGGAACGTGAGGCGGTTTCGCGAGCCTGCTCGGTCGTCTGCGGCGCAGGCTCAGGCTCAGGCTTCGATTTCGCTACCGTCGGTTCAGGAGGGATCTGCTGCGGCGCCTCAACCCGCTTCGGTTCCGGCTCTGGCTTGGATTGCTCAGGCTCTGGCTCCACAACCGGCTCTGGTGGCTCAACCGGCTTCGGTGGCTGTACCAACTTCGCCAGCCGTGGCGGCAACTGCTCAGCCTTTTCACGCTCGGGTTCCGGTACCTGCAAGCCCGGGATAATGAGAGCAGGAATCAGGAACAGCGCCAGCATCAGCCCCGTTATCAGGCCGAAGCGGCCCGACTCTGCTCTGTCCCTGGACCAGGGCAGCCGGGAAGGTTGCGACAGCTCCCTGCGATCAACCATTACGAACCTCCGACTCCACCGCCAGGCGTACCTGGCGGAACTGCTCATCGACACAGGTCTGCATGATCTTTCTCAGCAACCGGTAATCAGTATCTTTCGCTGCCATAATCGTAACTTCAAGACCGTTGGCCGGTACCTCAGCCCAACGGTTCCTTCGGTACGCCAACTCTTCGGACAAGCCGGCTATGCGAGTATCCGTGGCTTCTATGCCGTCCAGGCGTGCCACTTCCCGGCCCTGGACCAGAATGGACTGGCCAACCACCTGTACCGTCAGGCTTTCCACAGCTTCCTGTTTGGCGGTCGAACTGGGCAGGGGAACGTCCGCGGTGTTCTGCATGACCTTAACATCCGAGGAATTCACCATCAGGAAGAACACCAGGATGGTAAAGATATCCATCAATGACACCAGGTTCAGGCCACCCGCCTTGTGCATCCGGCCATAGTGTCGCTGGCGCAGTCGGGCTCGTCTCGACAACTTCACGCGCCTTCTCCTTTGCCTTCCATCGGTCGCGCGGCCAGATTGCGATCCTCACCAGCATCCATCAAAGACACATCCGGAAAGAGCTCTGCTTCCACAACGCTCGCTGCCACCACCGCCTGGTAAGAGCGCACCGTATCCACAACCGACACCAGAGTCTGGTAGTCAACGTCTGGTCCGACTTCCAGGATCACGTCCGTCTTGTCGGGCATCCGGGATTTAATCCGCTGCAACAGTTCACTCAGTCGTGAATAGGCCTGGCCCTGCCCGGTAACAGGCAACACGTCAATGAGGCCGCGGTCGCTGTCCGCCACCTCAATACCCTCCGGGAGCACCGTGACCACCAGCCGGAACGATTCGGCATCTGGCGCCTGCCCGGCTTCCATGCCCGGAAAGTTGAGCTCGATCATCCGGATCTGGCTGAACACCATGCCCAGAAGCAACACCGGAACAAGCACAATCATCAGATTGAGAAAGGCGGTAATGTCGAGGTCTGCCGAGGCCGTCAGTCTGCGATGTCGACGTCTCATGTTCGGCTACTCCTGATCAGATCCTGGAATGCCGGCACCATCAGGCGGCCGCCGCCGGCCGGTTTGCGGACTCAGACACCATGTTAAGGAGCTTGACCCCCGCCATCTCAAAACTGTCGACAATCTCGTTGGTGCGGGTCTGTAGTACCGCATGGAACAGCAGCAGCGGAATGGCCGACATCAGGCCAAAAGCGGTGGTATTCATGGCCACGGAAATGCTTTCCGATAACAGCGATGCCTTCTGCGCGGGGTCTGCGGCAGCAACCGCGGTGAATGCCGCAATCAAGCCAATGATGGTGCCAAGCAACCCCAGCAGCGTCGCAATATTGGCCAGGGTGGCGAGATACTGCGTGCGCTTTTCCAGTCGGGGCAATACTTCCATCAGCCCCTCTTCCATAGCGTATTCGACATCTTCACGCCGGCAGTTATTGATCAACCGGGCAATGCCAGCGCCAAGCACTGAGGCAATTGCGCTGTCTGAGCTGGATGCCGCTTTCATGGCGCGCTGGTAATCACGTTTTTGCAGGGCGGGCAGAATGCCGCGCTCAAATGCCACACGGTTTCGACGGCGAACCGCTCCGAGATACAGGAAACGTTCCAGAGTGATCGCCAGCCCCAGTGCAAGCACAATGGCAATCGGGTACATGAAGGGACCACCCTCCTGGAAAAAACGGATAACGGTATCAAGCATGGTGTAGTTCTCCATCTACTGCGACGTTAGGGTTGCGACTCGACTGATGCGGCGCCCTGCCCTGCAGAAAGCGTTGGTGTTAGCACAAGGGGGTTCAGGGTTTCGCGGAACTGGCGGTGGTTCTCCAGAACCGGTTGAAGTACCGGATGCAAGAGTTCCGGTGCCTGTTGATTGAGTTCGGTTCTCGGGCGCCGGGGCAGGCTCGGCGTTTGCCAGGGCAATATGTACAGAATTCTCGGATCGTCTTCGCCGGTGCCAGCGGAGAGCCCCCGTACCTGCAGAACGTTCTGTTGGCTCTGCCCCCCGTTACTGATGCCTTCCGCGGAATAGCCGATAACCGGCCAAAGCAACAGAAGAGACAGGAGGAAACCGCAGCACGTTAACCTGGACAGAATCATTCCAGCCTCCGTTCAAGATCTGCGATCCAACCGGCAACCTGCGAGCCTTCCTCTCCCGCCAGGGACTGATATTGCTGGTAATGTTCCAGCGCCTTGTCGAGGTCCAGCAGGTAGATCTCTGATATCACCGCCAGGTTGTAATGCAGTTCCGCCACCTTCGGCGTCACCTTCAACCCCGCTTCCAGCATCTCGGCGGCTTCCTCAAAGCGCTCCTGCTCTTTAAGAAGCAGTGCCAGATTGTTGCGAACCCTCACGTTGGCAGGATCCGCCGCAACCGCCTGGTGCCAGGCCTCCAGCGCCATCTTATGGTCACCGGCTTCGTAGGCCTGCCGGCCCTGACGCTCCCACTCTTTTGACTGTTCCGGCTGATACACCGGCGCCACTTTTTCAGGTGCCGGCGCTTTGGAAGCGCAGCCAGCCAACCCCGCAATAACCAGAAGAAGCAAAAACCGGAAAACCTGCGGTATCCCTCTCAACCTCATCATGAGCCTCCCTGATTGGTGTCCGTCGTCCAACTCATCCAGCGAAGCTGTCGGTCGTAGCGCCCGGGATGCATGGTGGCCAGGGCCTCCAGGCTGCGCTGAATCCACTCATCGAAACCCTCCGTGGGGATACGCTCGTGGTTGCGGGCATGGAGCGCCATGGCCTCTTCCTCAAGTGGAAACGCTTGCTCTTCCAGGAGCATCTGATACTGCATGGCTTCCATTTCGTTCAGTTCCGCGGGTACTTCAGAGGACATGAGGTCAGACGCCAGTGTTCGATAGAGTTCAGCACGGCGATATAAAACCTCCGAACGTACTCCATCGCCGGCAAAGGACTCTGCCTCCTGGAGATACTCCTGAGACTGCTGCATGGCCGCCTGTTTTCGTGCAAGGGCCTGCTCCAGCGGGTGAGCCAGGGCAATACCGGCAAAACGTTCTGCCGTCAGCGCACCAAAGAACAGTGCCGCATCCGCAGCCCATTGCAGGGTATCCTCAGAATGCCACTGACTGGCTCTTTCCTGAGCCAGCAGTTGTTCACGTATGGCACCCGTAGCGTCGCCCGATTCGATCAGGCGCTGGCGCATGGTCTGCTGTTGAACATGCTCCTCGGCGGAATCGGGCGTGGGTGCAACCGCCAGCCAGTTTTTGTAAAGCTGGTTTCTGGAAGCGCTGTCACCCTCTGCGTGGAAAATGGCCGCAGCACGCAGCCTGGTGGGCCACCGGTCCGCAAGCGTTTCTGAGCGACTCAGCAGCTCTTCAGCGGCTTTTAATCCCTGGCCAGATTCCTGATAGGCAAGAACCAGCTTCTCACTGGTTTCAGGCGTAAGCTCATGACTCGGATAATCCATCCGGAAGCGTTGGAGTTCATTGATGGCAGCCAGCCAGTCGGATGCCCGAAGCAGGGTATTCGCGGCGTCATAGCGAGCCTTGATCGCAATTTCAGAGCCCGGCATAACGCCCTCAACCCTCTGGAAATGCGCCACGGCCAAAGTTGCGTCGCCGGCACGAGCAGCCTTTTCACCCTGCTGATAGATAGCGGACGCGAGTTGTTCCAGAAGACTGCGCCTTTGGCTTTCTGCATCCGGGCTGGCTTCGTCAGCTAATGGCAAAGCCTGGCGCCACGCACGTTCAGCGAGCCCAAACTCGTTGTTTTTCTGTCGAATACGCGCGGTCACCAACCACGCGGCGTAACGCTCGGTAACCCCCGCCCGCTCCCAGGTCAGTGTAGAACTGGCGTATTGCAGGGCACGCTCGAATTCGCCCAGGTCGTACCAACGGTTGGCAAGGTCGGCACGGAGCCCCGACAGACGTTCATCCGGGCCAAACGCCTCTGCATATTGCTGCTCTTCGTTGCTCAGGACGAGCAGCGTCGCAGTTCTGCTCTCTCCTGATGCCAGCTCAAGATCCTCACGAACAATTCGGATAGCGGCCCAGGCCGAATCCCGGGAATCCCCATGGCGATGGTCGTAGGCTGCGGCCCGGAAATTCCTGACGGCTTCAGTCCGATCACCAGCCAGTAACCGGGCATCGCCTGCGAGATGGAGAAGTTCCCCGGCTTGTTCCGAGCGAGGTGCAAGCCGCTCGTAATAGTGGGCGGCTTTGGCCCAGGCTTCACTGGCAGCAGCCGTTTGGTTCCGGCTACTGAGGTCTGTACCGGTGGCGTAGTAGTGATCAGCGAGGAAGCGGCTGTATTGCGCCCAAAGCCCCTTTTGCTCAGGAGTCATCGTCTGGAATCGGGCCTCTGCCCCCAAACGCTGGACGTAATCATCCCGCGCCGCCAGAGCTTTTGGGGTATTACCGGCCAGTTGCCAGTAGGAAACACTCTGGGCCAGGAAATCCGGGCTCGCTGTATGGCCCGCAAACTCGGACACAAAGGCGTTGTTGACCGACACCGCCCGTTCATAACGGCGTTCCACCGCATGCAGATCCGCAAGCCGGTCGTATAACAGATGCTGCCATGCTGATGACTCACGACCATCCAGCCAGTCGGCAAGGGTCCGGGCATCACTCTGGCGGGATGCCATCAAGGCCAGCACCCGGAAGGTGTCCTCCAGCATATCCATGGACTGCGCCGGCGAGTTGGCCAGCGTGGATTGGTCTGGCAATTGCTGATCCAGTACCGCCATGAACGTATCTGCCGCGCGGGTCCAGGCGGGCTCACCCTGTTTAAACTGACTCCAGCCGAGCATGTAGCGGGCTTTGGCGGCGAGCTCCTGATGGCTGTCATGCTCCAGCAACTGCCGGTAACCGGCCTCAGCCTTTGCGTAACGGCCGGCGGAGAAGGCCGCTTCCGCTATGCGAAAACGGGCCTCAGGTACCAGTTCCGAGTTCGGGTAAAGCCCAACAAGCTGTTTCAGTCTTGCGATGGACTGCTCCGGTTGCCCGGTCAGCGCGTGGGCCTTGGCCATCTGGTACAGCAACTCGTCGAGACGCCCGGAAAAGGACCCTTTGGCCAGAATGCTTTCGTAGCTCTCGAGCACTTCCTCATAGATGGCCGCTTCCCGCTCTTCGGAGAACCCGACGTCCTCTCCCGACCTATCACGGATGTTGTTGAGCCGGTTCAGGGCGTCTATCCGCACTTCAGGCTCATCCGAGGACTCAAACAGCTTCTGATAACGGCGAGCCACTTCCAGAGGCGAAATCGCCGGCAGTGGCCGGCTCTCAAATTTCAGAAACACCGGGCGCATATCCCCCAGGGTTTCACCATCCCGCCCCAACTCCACGCGGAACGATTCCTGCGCAGAAACCGGCGCATGGGCCAATGCCATAACCATTACAAGTGGTGCCGCAAAGGACTTGGGAGCAAAAGGCAGATTCACTGTGCACCCTCCCCGAGGTTTTCCAGAGCCAGATACTCGTAGAGATGGGCGATTTGCTGCTCGGTTTTGTCCAGCGCGTGAGTCATGTGCTGGGTCTGCTTTTTAACAAACGCCAGTGCCAGTGCATCCAGTTTTCGCGCAGCCTGCTCCCGGAGACTGAGGGCCTTGTAACGTAAATCCTTGGTGGCGTCTCTCATTGCACGAGCTTCGTCCAGAACCTTTTCCAGGCGCTCAGGTCTTTGGAGGATCTGCTCATTCAACGCGCCCATGCGGCGGCCGGCTCCTGCCAGGGACTGTTTTAGCTGACGCAACTCTGTGACCTGGGCAGGCGTTGCCGCCTGCTCCACCAACCCATTCAACCTGGATTCCAGATCACTCTGCTGTTGCTCAAGCCCAGCGGTTTGTGGCGCCACCCCCCCTGAACCGGCCGAGGCCATAAAGACTTCAAGGGCCTGGATGAAAACCTCCAGGTTGTACTTGCTCGCATCCAGTGTTGCGACCATCTCATCAAGGCGCGCTACCCTCCGCACCGCCACCTGGGCCCCGGGTTCTTCCATGAAGCGCAGAAGATACGCCATTCGTGGCTGGGTTAACGTTCGGTTATCGGCCAAAAACCATTGAATGTCGTCACTACGGGCATCCTGAACCAGAGCTTTGTAGGCTCCTTCAGCCGTGATCCTTTCGGACAACTTGCCAAGGGTAACCCGTTCTCCCTCATAGGCCGCGTTGGCTGCCAACCATGATTCTCCCGCCTGGCCCGGATACCCGGAAAGATCATAACCACGGCCCATACCAATCCACGCATCTGAAACACCCGGAAATGCCAGCGGAAATTTCTTGGCACGGTGCCAGCTCTGCATGGCGGCACGGTGGTTGCCTTTGCTCGACAGGGCAAGGCCATGAAGATAGAGAGCCTGAGGTGTGTGATAGCTTTCCAGAGAGACCTTCTCCAGGAAATCAATCGCTTTGTCGTAATCTTCGCTACCCAGTGCGAGATAGCCCGCCCGGAGATTGAGCTGATCAAGCAGTGCCCGGCTCCGGCTGGTGTCGGTATCCTTGGCAGCCATGGCCATGGCAACCCGGAGCGAAACCAGGGCCCGTGACGAATCGAGATCATCGCGGGCGAAATCCGCCGCCAGGTTCATATAGCCCACAGCCGCCCAGTAGCCATCTTCCATACGCGCAAGGTATTGACCGGCCGCGTCGGTCTTCCCTTGTATTCTGACCAGCTCCGCCAGACCAAGAAGCGCTTTTTGAACCACTTCGCCATAGCCGGTTCGGCGCGCCTGTTGGTACCAGTTTTCCGCACCGGTGAGATCGCCCTCTTCCTGTGCCATTTCAGCCAGAGCCAATGCCGCTTCGCCTCGGTGAGACGCACCGTTAAATACACCCTCAAACCCAGCCCTGGCCTCGTCGTGCTGCCCCGACGCCAGCATAAGTCGGGCCTGGAGGTAATCGGCCGATTCGCCTTCAAGCTTCATGGCCAACCCGACAACCGACGAAGCCTCACCGGTATCCAGCGCAAAGCGAACCACGCCGGTTGCCAACGAGTTATCCATGGCAGTTGCTACCGGCGCGGCAACACCTGCCAGCATCGCTGCCATGACACCAATACTGTTTCGGAGGAACAGAGACATGCGCCCATTCATGGCCGGTTATTTCCACTCAACAAATGAGACTTCCGGTTCATAGTCCGGTGCCTTGGCGTTCAGCGTCATCTGTAGGCGCAAAGTGCCGGGCTGTTTTCGGAAATCGTGGACAATCTCCCGGCGCACGAAACGATTGTTGGCCGCCCGGGCGTTGATCACTGCCTTGAGACTGTGCTTTCCGTCCGCCAGATTGCCAATAAACAGTTGATGTACACCGCCCTGGCCCAGGGAGCTCCGTTCATTTTCTGTGTACAGATGAGCGGTAACCGGCTGCTCATTGACGAACAGTTCTACCGAATCCAGCTCAAGGGCCTGCCGGTTCGCCAAAGACAGAAAGACCGCCACCCGGGTATTCACCGGGTGCAGCAGTTTCTGCTCGAGGGCATGCACACTTGCGGTATGCCGGGTAATGTCAGCGTTCAGACGCTCGATCTGCTCATCGAGCGACGATGCGTGGGAGGTTGCCGCCATCGCGGCAATGATCATTCCGGATATACAAAGCCCCCTGATCCCTGGGGCAATCCGGCACTTTTGTGGTTTTTGTCTGCCGAACATCACTTTCCTGCCTTGCCGGGCCGCGCTGGTGCGCGGCTCAGGTAACATTTCGAAATAAAGAGTAACACCCGCCAACAACCAAGAACGGTATCCATTTCACCAAATGAGCATTTGGCCGGGTATCGGCAACGAAAAGTGTCGACTAATTTGACAGAAATAAAGGAAAGGGAGACTGATTACAAAGGACCGACCGGCCCCATGACGCTGCAAGCTATTGATATTAATAATTTATACAGGGGCATGGCCCCGGATTTGCTCTACCAGAGTTGGCGGGAGCGCCTTTCAGGCAACCCCCGCTTGAATATGCCGAGCTTTGCCGATGCCCTCAACCGCATCGGCTTTTTTTTTACTTACTCAACTGCCTCATGGCCGATTCGAGCCCCTCAATGGTCAAAGGGTACATATGATTATTGACCAATTGCTGGGTAATGCCCAGTGAACCACCCGATCCCCAGTAGCTTTCCGGTAACGGGTTGAGCCACACCACCTTTCGGAAATGCTCGGCCACACGCTGGAACCAGGTGGCGCCTGCTTCCTCATTCCAGTGTTCGATCGAGCCACCGGGATGCGTGATCTCATAAGGCGCCATGGTGGCATCCCCGACAAAAATCACCTTATAGTCCGGCGTATATTTATGCAGGATGTCCCAGGTGCTGAGCGTCTCGTTCATGCGCCGGATGTTATTCTTCCACACGCTTTCATAAATGAAATTGTGGAAGTAGAAATACTCCATGTGCTTGAACTCAAGACGTGCCGCGGAGAACAGCTCTTCACACACGCGAACGTGAGGATCCATTGAACCGCCCACATCAAAAAAGATCAGAACCTTCACGGCGTTGTGCCGCTCCGGAACCATTTTCAGGTCCAGGTATCCTGCATTGCGGGCCGTTGAGCGGATGGTGTCATCCATGTCGAGCTGGTCTGCCGCGCCCTGTCGGGCAAATTTACGCAGCCGGCGCAAGGCGACCTTGATGTTGCGGATGCCGAGGGTGATGCTGTCGTCCAGATCACGGAACTCACGCTTTTCCCAGACTTTAACCGCCCGGCCGTGGCGACCCTTGTTCTGGCCGATGCGGAAACCTTCCGGGTTGTAACCGTTGGCACCAAACGGTGAGGTTCCGCCGGTACCAATCCATTTGTTACCGCCGGCGTGACGCTCCTTCTGCTCTTCCATGCGCTTTTTGAAGGTTTCGATCAACTCTTCCAGCCCGCCGAGAGACTCGATCTTGGCTTTCTCTTCATCGGTCAGGTGTTTCTCGAATTCGGCGCGCAGCCAATCGTCCGGAATCAGCGCCTCGAGCAGATCATCGAGATTCTCGATGCCTTCAAAATAGGCCTGGAAGGCGCGATCAAACTTGTCAAAGTGCCGCTCATCCTTAACCAGGCACACCCTGGCCAGGTAATAGAACTCCTCCATGTCTGCGAATGCCAGGCGCTGCTGAATGGCCTCCAGCAGGTCCAGGAATTCCCGCAGACTGGCCGGCACCTTGGCCCGCCGTACTTCGAGGAAAAAATCAATCAACATAAAGCAAGGCTCTTGTCGGTGATCAGTTTCGGCGACGCGCCATGAAAGCCAGCTTCTGCAGCAAATGAACGTCCTGCTCATTCTTCACCAGGGCACCATAGAGCGGTGGCAGAGCCGAGCTGGAGTCTTTCTCCTGCAGGGCTTTGGCAGAGAGCTCATCCGCCATCAGCAACTTGAGCCAGTCGATCAGCTCGGATGTCGACGGCTTCTTCTTGAGCCCCGGCACCTTGCGAACGTCAAAAAACACTTCCAGCGCATCCCGCACCACCTGCTGCTGAATTCCCGGGAAGTGAACATCCACGATGTTCTTCATGGTGTCGTGATCCGGGAAGCTGATGTAGTGGAAGAAGCAGCGGCGCAGGAAGGCATCTGGCAGCTCTTTCTCGTTGTTACTGGTGATGACCACAATCGGGCGTTTCTTCGCTTTCACAAACTCCTGGGTTTCGTAAACGAAAAACTCCATTCGATCCAGTTCCAGCAACAGATCGTTCGGGAACTCGATATCCGCCTTGTCAATTTCGTCGATCAGCAGCACCACCTGCTCGTCCGCCTCAAAGGCTTCCCAGAGCTTGCCCTTCACAATGTAGTTGCGAATGTCTTTGACCTTCTCGTCCCCGAGTTGGGAATCCCGAAGGCGGGACACCGCATCATATTCGTACAGGCCTTGCTGGGCCTTGGTGGTCGACTTGATGTGCCAGGGAATCAGAGTCATTCCCAGCGCCGCGGCCATTTCCTCCGCCAGCAGGGTTTTACCGGTGCCGGGTTCACCCTTGATCAACAACGGACGCTGCAGCGCGATCGCTGCATTGACTGCCATTTGCAGGTCATCGGTGGCTACGTATTTATCGGTGCCGGTAAACTTCATGTGTCTGATTCCTGTTGGTTACTTTTTCGGATTCTCTTTCTTGTCCGCCGGTTTGGATTTTTCGTCCTCCGGAGACTCTTCATCATAATCGGGCAAATCGTCGAATTCGGAGAGGTCGAAGTCTTCCAGACCAAACTCGTCCTCATCAATGTCGAACTCCGACTCGCTGATCTCATCAGCTTCAGAAGGATCTGGCTCCGCCTCGGCGCCAACCGTATCGTCTGCCAAGGGGATGTCATCCTCTTCCGGTTCCAGTTCAGCCGATGCCAGCTCTTCCGTTACTTCGGGTACGGCCTCATCCGGAATCTCGTCCGGTTCGCTGTCAGCTTGCGAGAGTTCCGGAATGTCTTCAGGTTCCGGCTCTTCGGCAGACGCCAGCTCTGGCTCTTTTTCCGGGACAGGTTCAGGTTCAGCCTCCGCTTCCACCGACTCTGACGCTGCCGGAGGCTCCGGCTCAACCACTGGTGGCTCCTCAGATTCTTCAGCCAGGTCTTCCAGGGTTTCACGCTCAGCCGCTGCCGCCTGCTCCTGTTCTGCCCTCGCTTTTTTCTGACGCCATGCAAACAAACCAAGGCCCACGATAGCAACCAGCAAGGCTGCGCCAGCACCCCAGGCCCAAACCGGGATACCCAGAAGGGTACCCTTCTCCGGCTCCGTGTCAGCGATCGGCTGTTCGACCGGCGCTTCGGGCTCCGGCTCAACGACCGGTGCTGGCTCTGGCTCTGGTTCCGGCTCAGATTCCTGAACCGGGGCTTCGACCGGAGGCTCAGCTTCCACTGGCGGCTCCGGTTCTGAAGAGTTGGCTCCGCCATCAAAATCCGGCAGCGGCTCCACCTGTTCAGACAGGTCAGGCACCATGGGTTCGGTCACCACCTCCAGCGGTGGCTCTTCCCCGGGCACCGTAAACGTCGTCATGGCGCTGAATTTGCGGGAGAAAGTTCCTGCATCCGCCACCACATCCACCTGATAGCGGCCAGGCGCGGGCAATCTGGGAACCGTGTCCCGATATACGCCGTCTTCCGGCGGCGTATCGGGAGACAATACCTTGGTACCTTTCCGGCCGTCACTGGCGGTTATCGACAAGCTAACGTCCATGACCGAGAGAAAATCAGACCCGGTAATCTTTTCGGCTTCCTCAAAAAAAGCCACTTCAATGGCCAGAGGCTGCTCTTCGGTAAACTCAGCGGGAATCGGATTCACGGCCATGCGCAGATCACTGACCACCGTCACGCGGCTCCCCTGGCCAAGATCGCCAATGATACGCCAGCGGCCCGAGACCGGTTCAGTAACGGTGATCAGATCATAGCCCGGCTCAGATGCCCAACGGACATTATCCGGAGCGCTCTCCCGGGTGAACGGCTCACCACCAGGCTGTGCAAGTGCCAACGGCTCTTCGCCAGAAGCATCCTGTCCTGAGAAGATCAGTGCCGTAAACTCGCTGATGCCATCATCAACGGCAAAGCCATCGCCCTCAATGGGAACCTGTTCCTGCGGCACTGCGGTATTCAGCGCATTGGCAAACGCCAGATTCAACGCCTCGGCAGATTGCGCCAGCTGGAAACTGCCACCGGTTTCCCGGGCCAGGTTACGAAGAAACCGGATGTCCGCTTTCTCAGACAGACCAACCGTATGAATCGTGGCGCCCTTGTCTTTCAGCGCTGGCAACAAGGAATCGACTATGCGTTTTTCCTCAGCCTGACTTGCGTCGTCACCGCCTGGCACGTCGACCTTGCCATCGCTGAGGACAATAAGATGGGTGTTCTCGAGGGTACCACCAGACAACCAGTCGTTGGCGGCTTTCTCCATCGCCAAACCGAGGTTCGTATGCAGAGCTACCGAATTGATCTGCTCGGAACGCTCAATAGCAGTGTCGCGCCAGGACTGGTCAACCACACCGTAGGGCACCAGCATGTTAACGTACTGCCCGAAAGTCCAGAGACCGGCACTGGCACCTTCCGGCAATGTCCGGGCCAGCAGACGAACCGCTGGGCGGCGGAGATTCTGTGGATCGGTTTCCTTCATGGAGCCGGAAATATCCACCACAATGCGCACATCTGCATTGCCGGGCAGAGACAGTGCCGGGTCCTGCGCACATACTTGCCAAGAAATCAGCAGCAAAGCTGCAGCCACCCAAATGCGTTTGAACCCGTTCATTGAACTGCGCCCTTATCTTTTGTGGTTCTCAGAAATCGTCTATTTGCGAACCAGTCGGTACCGAACCAGATCAAGTATCCATACCAGTAGCATAACAATCGCGGCGATGCTGAAATTGAACAGCGCGCGACCGGCGGCATCGGTGTCGCCAAGAATCAGCTCATAGCCCGCAAACAGCCACGCCGGTATCCACCAGCCGGCCACGTCTGGCGATTCCACGGGGGTCAGCACCAGCACCACAAGCGCAGACAAAAGCAACGTCCGCAGACCATAAAAGGGCAATACCCGGAACAGTGATTTCATCATGTAGAAAAACACAACGAAAGCGACGGCATAGGCCGCCCAGAAAACCCCATAAGCGAGTGAAGCGTCTGTATCCATCATTACAGAATCCAGTGAATAATGTGTTCTTCCCAATCCTCTTCCGGCACAGAATCTTCCGACACCACGCTTCCCCGCACCGAAACACGGGCTTGATGAACGGTATCCGGATCACCGCTGCGAAGCGGGTGCCAGTCCGGCAGAGGCCTTCCCTCGGCGAGGGTCCGGTACGCACAGGTGTATGGTAACCAGTGGTAGCTGAGAACTGTATCGGCGGTCAGTACCGTACACCCCGGTACCTTTTTCAATCGTTGCTCATAGACCGTACAGCCACAGGTATCCAGGTCCATGTAACGGCATACAAGGTCGGTGTAATACACCTCCCCCGTATCCTCATCCTCCAGCTTTTGTAAACAGCACTTACCGCAGCCATCACACAGGGACTCCCATTCCGGCTGCGTCATATCCGCCAGTCGTTTACGCTGCCAGAAGGGAATCTGCGCAATCATTTCCGGTGCTGCTCAATCTTGCGCTTGAAGTCGACGATGTAGGTGTCCTGCTCTTCCGGCATCTGCAGAAAAAAGTCCTTTTCCTCAATTGCCGCCAACACTTCCTTTCCGGTAGTGCGCGCGAGCTTCTTGTCTGGTGTCAGCAGCAGATCCATCGAGTGTATGGGCGAGCCAAAGATACCTCTCAGCGCCTCCGGTAAATCGTCCCACTTTTGCCCTCGGCGGACAAAGAGATAGGTGTCGCCTTTCTTGCTGCTGCGAAACACCGATACAAATTCCCGTTCAGTCATTGGTTGAGCAGTTCCTCAATATCTTGCTTTACCGGCGCGATAATTTCCTCGCGCCATCCCTCAAAAAACGTCTGGCCCGCCAGTGTGCCATCCTGGATCAGTTTCTCAATACGTTTACGTGGCGCCAATATTTCCATTGGAATATCAAAGCGTTCAGCTGCATTGCTAAAGTAACGCTTAACCTTCTTGTAAAGCGCTTGCTGATCCCGGCTCAACGGTCTGGGGATGAGCTCAAGCCCGGAATTATCGGTAGCACGGGCGGCCTGCACAAGCTCAACCAACTGCTCGCCATAACGTTTAACGAAGCCCCCGGGTACGCCCTGAACATCCCTGATCACCGCAGCAGATGACGGCAAACGCTCAGCAATGGCAATCAGCAAGCCATCGTTCAGGACCCTGTTGCGTGGTCGGTCCTGGCGTCGACACTCCTGCTCGCGCCAGGCGACCAGTGCCCGGAGAACCGCTTGCTGTTCCCGGTTCAGGGTCCAGCCGCCCCGGAGTTTCAGGTAATGCTGCTCCGGGTCTTCCTGGGTAGCGGCCTCGTTGGCAAATCGCCGGGACTCATCCGCCAGTGCATGTTCCAGGCTACGCTGCCTGAGGTTGGCCAACACCCATCCGTAAAGTGGCTCAAGAAAACGGATGTCGTCCAGAGCGTAGCGTTCCTGGGCCGGCGTCAGTGGCCGTGACACCCAGTCCGAACGGGTGGCGGATTTATCGAGCGCCTCTCCGAACAGGGTCTCAACCAGGCGGGCATAACCAACGGAAAATCCGGCACCGGCCAGTGCGGCACCGATCTGCAAATCCAGCACACCCGCTGGCTCCACATTCAGCCAATGGCGAAATAACTCCAGATCCTCGCTCATGGCATACAGCAGTTTTGGCCGGCTTTCATCGGCCAGCATGGCCCGGAACGACCCAGCGGCCTCGGCTACCTCCGGATCCACCAGCCAGAACTGTCCGTCAGCGCCTAACTGCACGAGGCCTGGAATCGGGTAGAAGGTGGAAACCCGTTCAAACTCGGTATCAAGTGCAACCGGAATGCCGGGGTCAAGACAGCCGAGCCACTGATCCAGTTGCTCGGGTGTCTCCAGCCAGCGAACGGTATCCGGGGCCGCTGGAATGGTTACGGCCGGGTCGGTATGGGTCATAGACAGAACCTGAGGACTTATTCAGACAGGGGTTTGCGACCCCGGAATGCATGGGTGAGTGTAAAGCCGTCAACATAGCCCAGCTCACCGCCAACCGGAATGCCATGGGCCAGGCGTGTAATCAGGATATTCTGGCCATCAAGGCGGTCAGCAATGTAATGGGCGGTGGCTTCGCCTTCCACCGTGGGGTTAGTGGCCAGGATCAATTCCGTTACGCCTTCACGGCGCACCCGATCCAGCAGGCGTTCAATCCCGATCTCCTCCGGGCCCACGCCATCGATAGGAGACAGGTGCCCCATCAACACGAAGTAACTGCCTTTGTAATCGCCGGCCTGCTCAATGGCAAGCAGGTCTGAAGGGCTTTCAACAACACACAGGGTGCCATTGCGGCGCTCGGGTTTTTCGCAGATCTGGCAGATTTCGGTATCCGAAAAATTCTGGCAGCTGTCGCAACGGCGCACGCCGTCCATCGCATGATTCAACGCCGCTGCCAGCCGGGTTCCGCCAGAGCGGCCCCGCTCCAGCAGATGAAAGGCCATGCGCTGGGCCGTTTTCTGGCCAACACCCGGCAGGCATCTCAGGGATTCCACCAATTCATCAACCAGGGGGCTGAATGCCATGACTACTCCTCAAAAAATCGATGGCAGGCCGGCTCAGAACGGCATCTTGAAACCGGGCGGCATCCCCATGCCAGACATCATGCCGGACATTTTGTCTTTCTGGTTTGCTTCTACCCGGCGAACCGCATCGTTCACGGCGGCAGCCAGCAGGTCTTCCAGAATTTCCTTGTCTTCAGACAGCAGAGACGGATCGATATCCACCTTGCGGACATCGTGCCGGCCGTTCATGGTGACTTTCACCAACCCTGCGCCGGATTCACCGGTGACTTCAGCTTTGGCGATCTCTTCCTGAGCCTTCTGCATCTGCTCCTGCATCTGCTGGGCCTTTTTCATCAGGTCGCCCATATTATTCATCATCTGCTTATCTCCTGGCTGTTTCTGCGGGGCGGATACTTTCTTCGACGACCCGCCCTTCAAATCGTTCCACAATACTCTTGACCAGAGGATCCTGCCGGATGGACTCTTCCGCGGCTTTCTGGCGCGCCGCTCGCTGGCGCTCCTCAAAGGCGGCGGGCGTATGCAGCCCCGGCACACCCTGCTCTATTTTCAACTGTGTGGCGTCGCCGAAGCGTGATCTCAAGGCCGCCAGTATTTTTTCTTCGTGGCGAGCATTGAGCAGCCGCGCATGCCCCTCATCCAGAGTCAGCACAACCGCCTGCCCTTCCATTCTCATGGACGAATAGCTGGCCAGGTTTCCAGGCATGCCGGTAATACCCAGCGAGCGGAAATCACGTTCCCAGACAAACCCGTCGGAGGTAACCGGTTGCTCGGGCTCGGCAGGGGCCGGCTCAGGCTCGTTCACCAGGGCCTGGTCAGCATTTTGCTCTGACTGCACCGTATCAGGGGCCAAACCTGGTTCCGGCGCTGACTCTGGCTCGGATATCGCGTTTGCGTCCGGCTCAATACTGGAATCCGATTTCGGCACCAGCTCTTGCCATTCCGGTGATTCGGCCTGAACGCCGTAGTCCTCTGGCTCCCAGGGTGGCGGGTCATCCACCATGGGTGGCTGTGGCTCGGGTTCAGCTACCGGCTCCGGACTGGGAACCGGCTGAGGCGCGGGCTCGGGTTGCGGTGCCGCGGCGACAGCCTGGGTGGGCGTGGTTTGCGAAACCGGGCCAGGCTCAGGTTCTGACTCCGCCGGGCCACTGTTGCTGTTGCCAGAAGCCAGCGCCGGAGGTTCCCGGCGATCGGCACCCGGTCGAAACGCCAGCATGCGCAGCAAGGTCATTTCAAAGCCCATACGGGCATCCGGTGTCACCGACAGATCTTTCCGGCCAATCAACGCGGTCTGGTAAAACAACTGGGCATCTTCGGCACTCAGACGACGGGCCAGTTCCTGCACCTGGGCAGCATCGCCCATGGCGTTGTCGGCACTGCCCGGCACCACCTGCTCCATGGTGACGCGATGAAACAGGGACAGCATATCGGACAGGATGACTCCATAATCCGGGGCAAAATCCGAGATCCGGTTAATTTCAGACAGCAGACCGGGGCCATCAAGCTCAACCAATGCGTTAACAATGCGCTGGATATCGCGCTGATCGATGGTGCCCAGCATATTGCTGACATCACTGGCAGCCAGGTTCTCGTTGCCGAATGCAATCGCCTGGTCGGTCAGGCTGAGGGCATCCCTCATACTGCCATCGGCCGCCCTCGCCAACAGCCACAGAGCCGGGTCTTCAAACGGGATCTGTTCTTCGGTCAGAACGTGCTTCAGGTGGCCAACAATGTGCTCCGGCGTCATCCGCTTGAGATTGAACTGCAGACACCGGGAAAGCACCGTCACCGGCAGCTTCTGGGGATCGGTGGTGGCCAACAGGAACTTGACGTGTTCAGGAGGCTCTTCCAGGGTTTTCAGAAAGGCGTTGAAAGACTGGTTGGTGAGCATGTGCACCTCATCGATGAGGTACACCTTGTAGCGGCCGCGCGTGGGAGCGTACTGCACGTTGTCGGTCAGTTCCCGCATGTCATCTACACCGGTGCGGGAGGCAGCATCGATTTCGATCAGATCAACAAAACGGTTCTCCAGGATCTCCTTGCAGCTGTCGCATTCACCGCAGGGATTCGGCGTTATGCCGGTCTCACAGTTCAGACAGCGGGCCAGCAGGCGGCCAATGGTGGTTTTGCCCACGCCCCGGGTGCCGGTAAACAGATAGGCATGGTGCAGGCGCTGGTGTTCCAGGGCGTGAATAAGCGCCTGTAACACATGTTCCTGCCCCACCATGTCTTCAAAGGTACGGGGGCGCCATTTCCGGGCTAAAACCTGATAGCTCATGATCCATCAACTGCTCTGAAAAATGGGAACAACTCTAGCATGGACAGGCAATGAGAAGAAGCATGCGCTTGCGCAACAAACGGGAGAGGAAACAGGCAAAACAAGAGGCAGGGCATGGGGGTGACCCCACCAGCGATCCCCCGGCACACACATCCACCGCTTCGGCTGCTCCCTTCCGGGCCTGACCGGGTTCACGGTTTCATGTTGCGGAGGCACCAATGGGGCCACCATAACGGCGTTTCGGGGCATTTCCCTCGAAAGCGGCGCGCATATTAACAGAAGGGTATAAGGACTACAACGGCAAAGGGACTTCGTCCTGCCGGAACCAACAGGCAATGCTGTACCGGGTGCGATTGGCAGGCAATACCTCGTGGGGCACATCCTCACTCAGAAACAGTGCCGCACGCCCTGCTTCCGGCCGCACCAGACCAACCATCTGATCTTCGTTGTCGGGGCTGAACACCCGCAACTCTCCCCCGTCTTGCAGCTGCCATCCTTCATTCAGATACAGCACCAGGCTGACCACTCGGGATGCCCTGCCCCGGAAACTGTCCAGGTGGCGCTTGTAGAAATCGCCAGGCTGGTAGGTGGCATAATGCGCTTCATAGCGCTTCAGCCCAAGAAACAGGCGCTGGTTCAGACCAACCCGCAGGGCATCAAAGAACCGGAACAGCTCCGACTGGGCGGCGGTATAGCCATCAAGCCAGGCGATTTTATCCCGGCGGACGCTGCGATCACGGGTCAGATCGGCACCGCGCCCAATCCCTGCTCGCCCCATGGCTTCGGTACGGTCCAGTATCTCTACCTCGTTACGAAGCGCAGCGATCAGGCCAACGGGCAAATGACCGAGCAGATCCAGCTCAATCCAGGCTTTCTCGCTCAGGCTATCGGCGAGTTCGTCCAACCAGCCATCGGAGACCAACAAAGAATCACAGCGGCCAGCTGCCCCGATAATGTCTCCAGCCACCTTGTCCAACTGGCCCGCGGACTGCTCGAGAAGCGGCTCCGGCATCGGCAAGACCGACGCTACCGGATTTTCTGATTCCATGTTCAGACCCTCACAATTTTGACGTATTGTATTCGGAAACTCGCCGCGCGCACGGTTTTAAATTACTCTGAAGCTACGGAGTTTTACCTAAAGGAAGCAGTTTCTGAATATGTCGGACAGCAGTAGCAAGCCGCCAGCAACCGGAGGCCCGGGCAACTGGTCATTTACCCGCTGGAGTACCATCGGGCAACTGGAGGCACTTGAAGTTCATCACCCATTGTTCCAGGCCACGTTGTTTCTACAGGGGGCACACCTCACCCATTTCGCGCCAAAGGATGAACGCAACTGGCTCTGGCTCAGTGAACTCGCCCGTTTTCAACCTGGCCGAGCAATTCGCGGTGGCATTCCCGTGTGCTGGCCCTGGTTTGGAGACCCACTCCGGAACCCGCCGGAAATCCGCAAGCGCATAGCGTCATCCTCAGCCCATGGCTTTGCCCGCACCGCTTTATGGCGGCTGGAAGATGTTCGGGAAAGCGCCCACGAGGTAGAAGTCAGCCTGTCCCTCAGCGCCAACGACGATTTCCAGGAACACTGGGACGGCCACGCCCTGGCCCTGATCACCTTCAGTTTTTCCATTCGCGGTTGCCAGATCGCCCTGACAACCACCAATCTTTCGAAAGCGCCGCTGGCGTTCAGCCAGGCCCTTCACACTTACCTGCCCACTGACGACATTCAGCGAACCCGCGTGCTGGGCCTGGGAAACAGCCAGTACATCGACACGCTGAAAGACTGGGACTACGTCTCACAGGAAGGGCCAGTGTATTTCGAAGGTGAAGTGGACCGGATATACGAAACCGGCGAAGCACTGACCGTAGTAACACCTTCCGGCAAGCGAAAGCTTACGTCTGTGGGTAGCGATTCAACCGTGGTCTGGAATCCTGGCCCAGGAAAAGCGCAGCGCCTTTCAGATTTTCCGGACTCTGCCTGGCAGAAAATGCTGTGCGTCGAAACAGCCAATGCAGCATCGGATTATCGGGTATTAAATGAAGGCCAGAGCCACACAATGGGCGTATTCATCGGCCGCGCCTGAGCGGCAACTTCTTTGACACAGGGAGCGGGCATGGGCCTGGCATCGTATCTGAGATCGAAACTGATACCAGCGGAACTGGACGAACAGGTAAACCGCATTCGCAAACCCATCGGCACACTGGGCTACGATCCCTGGGGTTATAACAACGAAGCGGTGAAATACGGCTTTTCCGTTGCCCGGCAAATCTACGAGAAATACTTTCGGGTCAGCGCCTCCGGCGTTGACAACGTGCCGGCAGAGGGCCCGGTGCTGATTATTGCGAACCACTCCGGCCAGTTACCCATCGACGGCCTGCTCATTGGTTACGCCCTCGCCTCACGGGAAAAAAATCCTCGAATTCCCCGCGCCATGATCGAGCGTTTCTTTCCGACGGTGCCGTGGCTTGGCAACCTCCTGAACGAAATCGGCGCCGTGCTCGGAGACCCGGTTAACTGCGCGAAGATGCTCGCCAACAACGAAGCAGTGATTGTTTTTCCGGAGGGCGTAAGAGGCTCCGGCAAGCTCTACCGGGACAGGTATCAACTGAAGCGTTTCGGCAACGGTTTTATGCATCTGGCCATGAAGTACAAGGCGCCCATTGTGCCTGTGGGCGTAGTGGGCTGCGAAGAGACCATCCCGGCCATTGCCAACATCAAACCCCTGGCCAATGCCCTGGGCGTACCCTACGTTCCTGTCGCCCTGCCCGTGGTGCTCCCCGCCAAGGTACACCTGAATTTCGGGGAACCCATGTATTTTGATGATACCGAAATCCCTGAAGAACAGGTCACCGAACGGGTAGAGGCTGTGAAAGCCGAGATCAGCCGACTGATTGACAAGGGACTGAGCGAAAGGAAAAGGCTGTTCTGATGAGCAAGCACCAAAGACCCCGCATTCTGATCACCGGTGCTGCCGGTGCGCTGGCCCAGCAGGTGATCCGCCGCCTGCGAGAAAGCTGCGACCTGGTGGCCGTCGATTTCCGGGAACAGGTTTATCTGGGCGACGACATTCCCAGCTACTGCATTGACTTCAACAAGCGAGTCTTTGAAGACCTGTTCCGACGCTACGAGTTTGATGGCGTGATACATCTCGGCCGCATCCTCTCCAGCCAACTGACCCGCATGCGCCGCTATAACGCCAATGTACTGGGCACCCAGAAGCTACTGGACCTATCCCACAAATACGGCATACGCCGGGTGATTGTGCTATCCACCTACCACGTCTATGGTGCCGTGGCCTATAACCCGGCGCTGATTGACGAGTCCGCCCCCCTCAAAAGCGCAGGCCTGAGTGCCGACCTGGTGGATTCAGTGGAGCTTGAGAACCTCGCCAACATCTATCTTTGGCGCTACCCGGAACTCAACATCACTATTCTTCGGCCCTGCAACATCGTGGGCCCCGGTGTTCGCAATACCATGAGCACCCTGCTCAGCAGTGAGCGGGCACCCGTATTGGCTGGCTTTTCGCCGATGATGCAGTTCATCCATATCGACGATATGGCAGACGCCATTGTCGCCGCCTGGGCAAAGCCCGTAAAAGGCGTGTTCAATGTCGCGCCGCAAGACTGGGTCGCCTACCAGCACGCCCTGAAGCTCTGCGGTTGCAAAACCATACCCATTCCCTCCATTCCACCGAGCGTGCCGAAGGCCATTGCCCGGGTTCTGAACCTGCGCAGCTTCCCTCCGTACCTGATGGCATTCTTCAAATATCCGGTGGTGATTGACGGTCGCGCCTTCGCCCGGGAATTCGGTTTTGAGCCCAAACGGCCATTGAAAGAGATTTTCCGGTATTATCGCGATAACAAAAAACCGGTGTGAAACTCATCGGTAATTTGAGTATTCAAATAGACGAACGGCCCTTTTCGGCGCTACCCTGTACATATTAAATACAGTACCCGGGCACCGGCAGGCCCGGGATTCCCGGTGTTCAAGGAAAGAGCTAATGTTCAGGGATCTCAGCGTGATCAGTCACGGTGCGGCAGCCGCTGTCTTTGCGGTTCTGGCCGTTCTTGTGGCAACCCGGTATCTTCGCCGCGACATTGATCGTGCTCTGTTCCTTGCCGCCATTGTTACCGCCCTGTGGGCCTCCGTCCTGGTTACCCAAAGCCTCTGGGGATCGCCCGGATTCTTCACCCGCTACCTCCTGGAACTGCTCAGAGACACAGCCTGGTTACTCCTGCTGTTCGCCATGCTTCGCGACGGCTTTCGGCAAGGCCGGTTCACCAGTCAAATAAAGAAGGTATTGGGTGCCGCAACGGCGATACTGATCATCACCTTGCTGGCCCTTGGTACACTGGAGTTCGCCCTCCACATCGATCTGGTCAGCGGTAAGACCAAGGTGATTGGCCAGATCGCCCTGTCACTCCTGGGCCTGTCGCTGGTCGAGCAGATCTGGCGAAACTCTACTGTCTTCGGCCGCTCCAGCATGAAGTACCTGTGCATTGGCGTTGCCACCATCTTCGCCTTTGATTTCTTCATGTATGCTGATGCTCTGCTGTTCGGGCAAGTCGCGGATTCGTTCTGGAATGCGCGCGGTTTTGTGAACGCCGCACTCATGCCCCTTTTTGCCATTAACGTGGTTAACACACGCAAACAACCTGTGGACTTCCAGCTGTCCCGTTCGGCAGTATTTCACGCTGGCACACTCATCTTCGCGGGCGGATACCTGTTACTGCTGGCCATCGGCGGTTACTACGTGCGCGCCCTGGGCGGTGAGTGGGGCGAAGCCCTGCAGGTTCTGTTCATCACCGTTTCCCTGGCATTTCTGGTAACACTTCTGCTGTCGAGGCGTATTCGCGGCCGCCTGATGGTCTTCATCAGCCAGAACTTCTTTGACTACAAGTACGACTATCGAGATGAATGGCTCAAGCTCACCAAGGAACTTGCCAACCTGAGCAACGAACCACCCCTGCCCGAACGAGTAGTGCGCATTCTGGCCGGACTGGTGGAAAGCAATGCTGGCGCACTCTGGATAAAGGGCGAGCAGAAAGATTTCCACCTGAAAGCAAGCGTCAATATCGCGACTCCGAAGTACACCATCATTGACGAAGACTCGGACATGGTGAAGTTCTTTAAAGATCGTGAATGGATCATTGATCTGAGTGAATACCGGGAAGACCCGGTGAGCTACAACCTGCTGGAAATACCGGACTCCATCACCAAAACCCCGGAAGCCTGGCTGGTCATCCCGCTGTATCTTGATAACGAACTCTACGGCATTGCCATGGTCGGCGCGCCTTACGCCAGGGTGGAGCTTAACTGGGAGAACTTCGACCTGATCAAGGTGGTGGCACGCCAGACCTGTAACCTCATCGCCCAGAACGATGCCCAGAACCGGCTCTCACGGGCCATGCAGTTTGAAGCCGTCAGCAAGGCCAGCGCGTTCATGGTGCATGACCTGAAAACACTGATCGCCCAGTTGTCCCTGCTGGTCAAGAATGCGCCCAAACATCGCAACAACCCAGCCTTTATCGACGACATGATTGCCACCACCGATCATGCGGTCCGTAAAATGTCGAACCTCGTGGATCATATCCGCAAACCATCCTCCGGGGCGGACGAGCAACGTGCTGCCATAGACCTGACCCAACTGGTCCGCGAGCTGATTGAAGACAACAGCCGCCGCAGCCCGGCACCGGTGCTACTGGGCGCTCCACCCTCCATCCAGGTATGTGCCGACCAAGAACAGCTGCGCAGCGTGCTGGGCCACCTGATTAGTAACGCCCAGGACGCCACGGCTCCAACCGGGGAAATCACACTGAACCTGAAAACGGCGAAAGGCAGCGTGGTGCTGTTTATCCAGGATACCGGCAGCGGCATGACGGAAGAGTTTATCCGCACCCGGCTTTTCAAACCCTTCGAAAGCACCAAAGGGCTTACCGGTATGGGGATTGGAGCCTATCAGGCCCGGGAATACATACAGGAACTCGGCGGTTCGATTGACGTAACCAGCGAGCCCGGCCTGGGCTCCTGCTTTTCGGTACGTATTCCGCTGGCCAATGCAGCGACCGGCGAATCAGCCGGGAACAAGCCGGAACCGACAGATTCCGGTTTGCAGGAAGGCAGGCAAGCCGTCAATTAACCGGCGGAGAATACTATTTTATTAAGCGAGCATTGCAAAGTGTCAATGTTCAGTTAAGAATCAGAGTCATGGAATCGCGTTCGCCTCATGGGCGTCTATCCGATATGAACACGGAACAAAGGACTGGTTGTTGTTGTGAAGCAGTTATTGATAGTCGAGGATGATCCTGGCCTCCAGAGCCAGATGCGATGGTGCTTCAGTGAAGACATTGAAGTCTCGGTAGCCGCTGATCGGGAGGCAGCGCTAACGGCACTTCGGCGTCTTGAGCCTGAAGTGGTGACGCTGGATCTTGGCTTGCCACCCGACCCCGGCGGCGCCACTGAAGGTTTCGCCCTGCTGGAAGATATCCTTCGCCTGGCACCCATGACCAAAGTGATAGTGGTGACTGGCAGGGAAGACAAGGAAAACGCCGTCAAGGCCATAGGCATGGGAGCCTGCGACTTCTACCAGAAGCCGCTGGATGCCGACATCCTCACCTTTGTGGTAAATCGGGCATTCCGCCTCGCGGAACTGGAAAAAGAAAACCGCGAACTGTCCTCGCAAGGCAATGGCACCAACATCAAAGGCATTGTTGCCGCCAGCCCCGAAATGCTGGTGATTTGCCGCACGGTTGAAAAGGTTGCGCCTACCGATGTCACCACCCTGATTACCGGCGAAACCGGTACCGGCAAGGAACTCCTGGCCCGGGCCCTGCACGACCTGAGCCATCGCGCCGACAAACCCTTTGCGGCCATCAACTGCGCCGCCATTCCGGAAAACCTGCTGGA
>NPIE01001060.1_pt1 | contig 24726 bp, 24 predicted proteins | sample 8637661 | NCBI WGS metagenome assembly NPIE01 (sample SAMN07420842, study PRJNA396082) | bioreactor metagenome | isolation source: sample BA12 brine-fed electro-methanogenic bioreactor BA | place: Japan: Kochi | collected 2016-12-09 | reverse complement strand
TATTTTATGGGGTACCGATCAGATAGAAATGAAACTTGGATCAAAGACCGAGTCAAGGCAATTGCTTATGATTTGGATATTGAGTTGGCTCCGGACTTTGAAATCACAGAAAGCAACATGGACCGCGATGAACAATGTAGTTCCGTACAAGACATTCAGACAAGACTAGGTTACAATCCCCGCGTGACTTGGAAAGCCTTCTGGATTGTTGGAACCAAAGTATCTGACGTAGATGATCTCGCTTTTTGAGTAATTAGATGATCATCTCTGCGAGTTACAAGACTGACATACCAACCTTTTACGGAGATTGGTTCATCAACCGTCTTAATGTTGGCTACTGCAAGATGGTCAATCCCTACGGGGGACAAATCTACACGGTCAGCCTCAAACGCGAAGATGTAGATGGATTTGTGTTCTGGACAAAGAATCTCGGTCCTTTTCTAGACAAGCTCCCCCTTATCAAAGAACGTGGATTCCCGTTCATGATCCAGTACGCGATCAATGGCTATCCTCGTGAACTTGAAACCTCAGTAGTTGATGCCAAACGCTCAATCGAACACATAAAGCAGGTTCATGATCTGTATGGCCCTCGTGTACCTGTCTGGCGCTATGACACAATCATTTTCACGTCGCTAACTCCGATTGACTTCCATTTGCGGAACTTCGAGCGTATTGCAGGGGAACTCGAAGGATTCACAGATGAAGTCGTTGTGTCATTCGCCCAGATTTACAGAAAAACAAAACGAAATGTGGATCGCGCTGCAAAAAAGCATGGTTTCACGTGGCATGATCCAGAACACGAGGTCAAATTCAAGCTCGCTGAGGACTTAGCAGCAGTTGCGCGCTCCTGCGGCATGCAGCTTACGATGTGCTCACAGCGGCAGTTTCTGGCTCCCGGCGTCGAAGATGCACGATGCCTCGATGCGCGCAGATTATCTGATATTGCAGGGAAACCTGTCACAGCAAAGCTAAAGGGCAATCGTGCCGACTGTGGATGCTATGCCGCCCGCGATATTGGCGCATACAATACCTGCCCGCATGGCTGCGTTTACTGCTATGCTGTGAGTAACTCCAAGACTGCGCAGGAACGTTACAAAAAGCATGATCCAGAAGGGGAGTTCCTCTTTCCACCTGCGCAGTATAGTGAGCCAGAATCATCCAACACACCTACTCAACTGAGTCTGTTCTAGTACTCAGAAGGGGCTGCATACACATGGATCGAGAAACCACCGGCTGCTCACGCCGGGCGATCGTCAGCACGCTGATCGTGCTGGGGCTGATGCTGGCCTGCCTGGGCGGGACGGGCCTGGCCGTGGATCGCATCTGCGCCGCGAACCTGAACCTGCGCCTGCCCCGTTATCCCGGCGCGGAGGTGACCTGGGAGCGCCACAACCTGCTGGCGCCCTTTGGCATGGGCGAGACGGTGATGCGCCTGCACACCGGCGACGACCCCGCCGCCGTGCGCGAGTGGTACGCCCGCAACACCGGGGAGGTGCTGCGCGCCAATGTGAACAACGCATTTTTCCAGTGGACCCGGGGCGAATGGGTGGTGGATCCGGCCCAGGATGGCCCCGGCAGCCAGATTATCCTGCACGGCACGTGCATGCAGTAAGCGAGGCAGATTCATGACTCTCGTTCCCTTCATCCAGCAGATGCCCAAGGTCGAGCTGCACGTTCACCTGGAGGGCGCCACCCGGCCCGAAACGCTGCTCAGGCTGGCGCGCCAGCACGGAGTCGCCCTGCCCGCCGACAGCGTGGAAGGCATCCGGGAATGGTACACCTTCACGGACTTCGGCCACTTCATCGAAATCTATGGGCTGATCTGCGCCTGCATCCGGACGCCGGACGACATCGAGCTGCTGGCGCGCGAATTCCTGAGGGGCCAGGCGCGGCAGAACATCGTCTACAGCGAAGTGACCTACACCGCCTACTCGCACTACGATGCGGCGGGCCAGCGCCTGCCGTATGATGATCAGCTGGCCGCGCTGGAACGGGCGCGCGCCTGGGCGGAGCGCGAGCTGGGCGTCACGATGCGCTATATCATCGACATCCCGCGCGGCATCCCCGCCGAGGACGGCTTTGAGGTCGCCCGCTGGGTTGCCGGCGCGCTGGATCGGGGCGTGGTCGCGCTGGGGCTGGGTGGGCCGGAGGTGGGCAACCCGCCGAGCCTGTATGCCGAGGCGTTCGCCTTCGCCCGCGAGAACGGGGTGCCGTGCGTCCTGCATGCCGGGGAGACAGTCGGGCCGGAGAGCATCCGGGAAGCGCTGGAGATCGGGCATTCGCAGCGCATCGGGCATGGCGTGCGCTGCCTGGAGGATCCGGCGCTGGTGGCCCACCTGCGCGAGGCGCAAATCCCGCTGGAAGTCTGCCCCTCCAGCAACGTATGCCTGAAGGTCGCGCCGAGTTTCGCGGCGCACCCGCTGCCGCGCCTGCTGGCGGAAGGCCTGTATGTGACGCTGAACTCCGACGACCCGCCGATGTTCAACACCACCCTGACGGATGAGTACCTGCGGGCGGTTAAAGCGTTCAACCTCAGCCGGGAACAGGTGGGGGCGCTGGTGCTGAACGGCGTGCGCGCCGCGCTCCTGCCGGACGCTGCCCGGCAGGCCATGGAAGCCGCGTTCCAGGCGGAATTCACCGCGCTGCGCGGGGAAGCATGACGCTGGCGGGCCGCGCCTGGCAGTTTATGAGAATTTCGGGTGAATATGACAAAACCACTGGTAATTTGCCCGATATTCGTTACAATGACTCCAGATCGTTTTTTGCGCAGGAAGGTTGACTCAATGCACTCCACCCCCCATACCCAGGTCTGCATGTGTCTGTGTATGTGTCTGAATGCCCCCGCTGGGTGCATCTCTTGTGGTGTGACGCGCGCCTGATCACGATCGTACTGGCATAAGGTTATCCGGGCCGCCCTCCACAGGGGCGGCCTTTTTGTTTCGCAGAACGGAACTACATCACTCAGGAAAGAGAACAAACTCATGCGTATCGCTCAGAATGTCACCGAACTTGTCGGCAACACCCCGCTCGTCCGCCTGAACCGCATCACCGAAGGGGCCGCGGCCACCGTCGCCGCCAAGCTGGAATACTACAACCCCGGCAAGAGCGTCAAAGACCGCATCGCGCTGGCGATGATCGAAGCCGCGGAGGAAGCGGGCCTGCTGGGGCCGGAGACCATCATCGTGGAGCCGACCAGCGGCAACACCGGCATCGGGCTGGCGATGGTCGCCGCCCAGCGCGGCTATCAGCTGGTCATCACCATGCCGGAAACGATGAGCGTGGAGCGCCGCAAGCTGCTGCGCGCTTTCGGGGCGGAGCTGATCCTGACCCCCGGCCCGGACGGCATGAATGGTGCGATTGCCAAAGCGCAGGAGCTGGCCGCCGCCGACCCGAATGTCTGGATCCCGCAGCAGTTTCAGAACCCGGCCAACCCGGCCATCCACCGCCGCACAACCGCCGAGGAGATCTGGCAGGATACGGACGGCCAGGTGGACATCGTCGTGTCCGGGATCGGCACCGGCGGCACGATCACGGGCGTCGGGCAGGTGCTGAAGCCGCGCAAGCCCGGCCTGCGCGTCGTGGCGGTGGAGCCGGCCGGTTCACCGATCCTTTCCGGCGGGGAAAAAGGCTCGCACAGCATCATGGGCATCGGAGCCGGTTTTGTGCCGGATGTGCTGGATACAACCGTCTATGACGAGGTGATCCGCGTCGCGGATGACGATGCGTTCACCACCGCGCGGCGCATGGCCCGCGAGGAAGGGCTGCTGGTGGGCATTTCCTCCGGGGCGGCCACCTGGGCCGCGCTGCAGGTCGCCCACCGCCCGGAATACGCGGGCAAGTTGATCGTGGTGGTGATCCCCTCGTTTGGCGAGCGGTATCTTTCCACCGCGTTGTATGCCGATCTGGAGGCCTAAAACCATGTTTGACACCATCCGCCAGGATTTGAACTGCATCCTGGAGCGGGACCCTGCCGCCCACAGCCGCGCCGAAATCATGCTGGCCTATTCCGGCCTGCACGCGGTGTGGGCGCACCGGCTGAACCACCGCCTGTGGAAAGCCGGGCTGAGAACCCCGGCCCGCGTGCTGGCCCAGCTGGCGCGTGGCCTGACGGGCATCGAGATCCACCCCGGCGCGACCATCGGCCCGCGCCTGTTCATCGACCATGGCATGGGCGTCGTGATCGGCGAGACGGCCGAGATCGGCGCGGATGTCACGTTATATCACGGCGTCACGCTGGGCGGGGTAAGCACCCAGCCCGGCAAGCGCCACCCCACGCTGGAAGACGGCGTGGTGGTGGGCGCGGGCGCGAAAGTTCTAGGAGCGATCACAGTGGGCAAAAATACACGCATCGGCGCGAACGCCGTCGTAGTGAAGAATGTGGAGCCGGAAATGGTCGTGGTGGGCATCCCCGGCAAGCCCGTCCAGCGCGCGGCGGGCAGCAGCACCGGGCGCACCGACCTGCATCACGACGTGCTGCCAGACATCGTTTCCGAACGGCTGGATCGCGTGCTGGATCGGCTGAACGCCATCGAGCAGGCGGTGACCAATGGCAGCGGCCAGCGCCGGGACGAAGCGCTGCCGGCGCCGGACTACGTGATCTAAAGCGTGTTATGAACTCTGGCCGCGCACGTTCGGGAGTAGGCTTTGCTTTTGGCCCTCACCCTAAATCCCTCTCCCTCAGGGCGAGGGACTTCCAACCTGGCTCCCCTTCGCCCTGAGGGAGAAGGGGCCGGGGGATGAGGGCAGTAGAGCGCATAACAGCCTCCAGGCTCTGGCGGCAGGCCGGACGCGGGACGCACGAGGAATACCTGATTAGAAAGATCCGTGTTGCTCTCTCTGATCCGTGTGATCCGTGTTGTATTGCATTGCCTTTTTTGAGCGATAGCAGCAGCTTGACAAATCAAGGGCGCGGGCTACCCTATCCCGTTGAGGTGGCGGCCTACCAGTTCACGCCCTCGCCACCGGGGAAAGACAGGCAACCATGACACGCTTACCCTTCCGCGAACGGCTGGCCCAGCCCGCGCCCATCCTGACCGATGGAGCGATGGGGACCACCCTGCACCAGTACGGCATCCCGATCGATGCCTGCTTTGACGAGCTGAACCTGACCCGCCCGGAGCTGATCGCGCAGATTCACGCCGACTTTCTGCGCGCCGGGGCGGAGCTGCTGGAAACCAACACCTTCGGCGCAAACGCCTTCAAGCTGGCTCGCTACGGGCTGGACGAGCGCGCCGCCGAGATCAACCGCGCGGGAGTCGCCATCGCGCAGCGCGCCATCGCCGCCGCCGGGCGGGATGATGCCTACGTGGTGGGATCGGTGGGGCCGCTGGGCGTGCGGCTGCGCCCCTACGGGCGGGTATCTGAAGAAGAGGCCCGCGCCGCTTTCCGCGCCCAGATCGCGGCCCTGGCAGAAGCCGGGGCTGATGCAATCCTGCTGGAAACCTTTACCGACCGCCACGAAATCCTGGAGGCGCTGGCCGCCGCGCGCGAGGTCGCGCCGGACCTGCCCGTGATCGCCAACATGACTTTCGCGGAGGACGACCGCACCCTGCTGGGCGACCTGCCCGTGCGCGTGGCGCGCGACCTGCACGACGCCGGAGCGGACGCGATCGGCGTGAACTGCGGCGGCGGCCCGGCCCAGATCGCGCGACTGCTGGGCATGATGCATGCGGCCGTGCCAGAGGCGACCTGCGCCGCCGTCCCCAACGCGGGCTTCCCCGAATCGGTTGGCGGGCGGATGATGTACCCGGCCACCACTGAGTACTTCGCGGATGCCGCGCGCAATTTCAAGGCCATCGGCGCACAGATCATCGGGGGGTGCTGCGGCACCTCGCCCGATCACATCGCCGCCATGCGCCGCGCGCTGGACGACACCGCCACACCCCTGCCGCCCCTTCACACCGCAGATGTCAGCTATGAAGAACCGTCCGAAGTCCCCGAACGCCCGACCGAGCTTTCACGCAAACTGAAGGCGGGCCAGTTCGTGGTGACGGTGGAGATGCACCCGCCGCGCAGCTACGCCCCGCAGCGGCTGCTGACCGCCGCCCAGCTCCTGCAATCCGCCGGAGCTGACCTGCTGAATGTGGCCGACAGCCCTACCGCCAAGATGCGGATGAGTCCTTGGGCGGTGTGTCACCTGCTGCAATCCCGCCAGGGCATTGAAACCGTGCTGCACTTCCCCACCCGCGGGCGCAACCTGCTGCGCGTCCAGGGCGACCTGCTGGCCGCCCACGCGCTGGGGCTGCGCAACCTGTTCGTGGTGATGGGCGACCCGACCCACGTGGGCGATTACCCCGAAGCGATGGACAACTACGATGTCGCGCCCTCCGGCCTGATCAGGCTGATCAAGCACCAGATGAACCTGGGCATGGACCAGGCCGGCAACTCCATCGGCCAGCCGACCACGTTCACCGTGGGCTGCGCGCTGAACATGGGCGCGCTGGACCTGGACCGCGAGATCAAGCTCACGCTGCGCAAGCAGGAAGCCGGGGCGGATTTCGCGCTGGGCCAGCCGCTTTTTGAGCCGGCCGCGATTGAGCGTTTCCACCGCCGCTACCGGGAGATCGCGGGGGAGGACTTCATGCTGCCCGTGCTGATGGGCATCATGCCGCTGTACAGCCCGCGCCACGCGCATTTCCTGCACAATGAAATCCCCGGCATCACCATCCCGGACGCGATCATGCGCCGGGTGGAGGTCTCCGCGGATGTCCCGGCGGAGGGCGTGCATATCGCGCAGGAGCTGCTGCTGGCGATCAAGGACATGGTGCAGGGCGCGTACATCATCCCAGCCTTCGGGCATTACGAGCTGGCGGCGGAGGTCATCGACGCGCTGGGGCTGCCAGCCACCACCTGAGCGCCACACCCTGCGAAACTTGAAAAACCGTCCATTCCGGGCGGTTTTTTTGATGGCATTCTAATGCAGCCCCGTGGTATATTTCACGAAACTGGATATAATCGACCTTAAATACTTAGATTGCGCTCCATCCTGGCCTGTTGAACATCCTACCCACCCGCAATGCTAAGGGCGTGCCAGAAGATATTTTGCACTATCAGGAACTCATCATATGACCATCAGAACGGAAGAAGTCAAGCCGCCCGCGATCGCCGCCCACAGCCATTCCCTGCGGGAGATCATCCAGATCATCGTCGTGCTGTTTAAGCTGCGAATCGTGGTGCTGCTGCTGGCCGCGGCCTGGGGCGGCGCGATGCTCGCCAGCGGGGGGCGCCCCACCGCCAGCGCGCTGCTGCTGCTCACGCTCACCGGGGCGCTGGCCGCCGGGGGCTCCGGCGCGATCAACCAGTACCTGGAACGCGAGCAGGACACGCTCATGAAGCGCACCCGCCGCCGCCCGCTGGCCTCCGGGGAAGTGAAGCCTGGCTGGGCGCTGCTGGCCGGGGCGGGTTCCATCGGCCTGGCGCTGGCGCTGGCCCTGCTGGCGGGTAACCCCACGCTGGCCTTTTTCCTGGGGCTGGGCGCATTCATTTATGTCGGCATCTATACCGTGTGGCTGAAGCCGCGCACGCTGCTCAATGTCGTGATCGGCGGGGCGGCGGGCAGCGCCGCCGTGCTGAGCGGTTCTGCCGCGGTGGGCCACTGGGCCGACCCCGGCGCGCTGCTGCTGGCGGCCCTGCTCTTTACCTGGAGCCCCAGCCATTTCTGGAGCCTGGCGCTGGTCTACCGCAAGGACTACGCGACGGCCAGCTTCCCCATGCTGCCCGTGGTGATGGAGCGCCGCCGCGCCGTGATCTGGACGCTGATCCACATGGCCGCGACCGGCATCATTGGGCTGCTGCTGGCAACCCATGCCGCGCTGGGCTGGCTGTACCTGCTGCCCATGCTGGGGGCAACCCTGTGGCTGGGCCGCGATTCGGCGCAGCTCCTGCGGGCGCACACCCAGGGCGACGAAGGCAAGGAGGGCCAGCAGGCCATGACGCTCTTTAAGGCGTCCAACCTGTACCTGGCGCTGGTGCTGCTGATGATCTGCATCACGGCGGTGCTGTAGCATCGATCGGTGCTTCAGGCACGGTATTCGCGGCGTTGTATGATGGTTTCTGACAAAATTGTACGGCTACGTCAGGCGTGGTATTGGTAGCGTCGCTTTGCAAAGCGACGCCACGCACAGGCCGTGTCAGTCAACCAAGAGTGATAAGGCCGTATCCGCGTCAAAGAGGTTAGCATCAGGCGTATTACGGGCGTTGTGTAACAATCTGACCGGGGGGCGATCAGGGATGGTCGCCTTCTTCGTCCCTTCATCGCATTCACCATACATGCTTCTGGGAGAAACAGACTATGAGCAAAAAAAGCGTCATCACCTGTGACTTGGAAGGCCGCATCGAAACCTTCAATGCCGCCGCCGCCGAGATGTTCGGCTATACGCAGGAAGACATCATCGGCAAAAAGCGGGTCTCGCTCTTTTCGCCGGGCGAAGTCGTGCTGGAACATGTCCCCGCCTGGCTGAAGACCGCCAGTGAAACGGGCGAATTCCGTTCGGAGACGGTCTTTGTGCGCCGCGACGGCACGCCCTTCGCCGCACTGGTGCGCATCACGCCCACGTTTCGGGACGGCGTGCAGATCGGCTACTGCGGCGTGACCGAGAAGCTCGACGACGTGAACCCGGCGGAGGTCATGCCGCGCATCAGCCTGATGACGCGCATCTTCCGCTGGCTGGTGATCACCCGCGCGCCGTTCCTGACGGCCATGATCATCCCGATCCTGATCGGCGCGGCGTGGGTGGCAACGCGCACGTCACCCTTCCCCTGGGGGCCATTCGCGCTGACGCTGCTGGCGGGCATCCTGCTGCACGTGGCGGCGAACACGTTTAACGACTATTTCGACTGGACCAGTGGCACCGACCAGGCCAATAACAACTACTTCCTGCCCTATTCCGGCGGCAGCCGTTCGATCGAGCTGGGCCTGATCACGGAGCAGAACCTGCTGAAGCTGGCAATCGCGGCGCTGGGGGCCTCCGCCCTGGTCGGCCTGCTGCTGGCGGCGATCAGCGGCCCCGGCATCCTGCTGTTCGGGCTGGTAGGGGCGCTTTCCGCAGTCTTTTACACCGCGCCGCCGCTGCGTCTGGCCGCGCGCTGGGGGCTGGGCGAGCTGCTGGTGGGCATGAACTTCGGGCCGCTGGCGGTCGGTGGCACGGTCTACGCCCTGACCGGACAGGTCAGCGGGCAGGACTTCCTGATCGGCGTGCCGATCGGGCTGCTGATCACGGCGGTGCTGTGGATCAACCAGTTCCCGGACGAAGCCAGTGACCGCGCCACCGGCAAGCACAACCTGGTGGTGCTGTTTGGCAAGCAGCGCGCGCGCTGGGGCTACCTGCTCCTGCTGGCGGCGGCCTTCGGGCTGGCGCTGTACTGGACGCTGAGCGGCCTCTTCCCGGCGGGGGCGGTCCTGATCCTGGGCGGGCTGCCGCTGGCAATCTACGCCACGCGCATCACACTGCAGGACTACGCCGACCGCAGCCTGGTGCGGGCCAATGTCGCCACGATCCAGCTGCACGTGCTGGCGGGCATCCTGATGGCCGTGGGCCTGCTGGCGAGCGATACACTGGCGCGGCTGCTGAATCTGTAGCCACGAGCGCTATGCTTAACCGCAGCGGCATCCGGGCGTCCGGGTGCCGCTGTTTGCGTTATAGCGCCGGGCCATTTTCGGGGTATTTAAAGAACAGGCTAACCGTAAAGAACACAAAACAAAGTGATCTATCGAAAGCAGTTAGCAATAGAAAATCGGGCGTTGGAGGCGATACGGCGGTTCGCGAACCGCCGCTACGGGTTGGGCGATCATTGTAGCGGCAGGATGTATCCCGACGCCTGCCCTCCAGTTGCTGAAATATTTCGACAGATTGCTGAAAACTCAGGCTTTCTTAGCGGCCTTTGCGGTAAAACGGCTTGTAAGCTTTGCCCCCCACGCATTGGGAATACGTGCGTTTGCGCTGCCGGCCTCCCCTGGATTACCATCCAGGTTATAGACAAGGAGCAACCCCATGGAATACGTCAATCTCGGCAGGACGGGCCTGAAAGTCTCGCGGATTTGCCTCGGCACGATGACCTACGGCACCTCGCGCTGGCGTGACTGGGTGCTGGACGAGGAGGCGAGCCGCCCCTTCATCCAGCGCGCGCTGGAGCTGGGCATCAATTTCTTCGACACAGCCGACATGTACTCACTGGGCGTCAGCGAGGAAGTGGTCGGGCGCGCCCTGCGCGACTTCGCCCGGCGCGACCGGGTGATCATCGCCACGAAGGTTTTCCAGGCCATGAGCGACGATGTGAACGACCGCGGCCTTTCCCGCAAGCACATCATGGACGGCATCGACAACTCCCTGCGCCGCCTGGGAACGGAGTACATCGACCTGTACCAGATCCACCGCTTCGATTACAGCACGCCGATCGAAGAGACGATGGAGGCGCTGCACGACGTGGTGCGGGCAGGCAAGGTGCGCTATCTGGGCGCGTCCAGCATGTACGCGTGGCAGTTCGCCAAGATGCAGCACACCGCCATCCTGCACGGCTGGACGCCGTTCGTCGCCATGCAGAATCACTACAACCTCGCCTACCGGGAGGAAGAACGGGAGATGATCCCGCTGTGCATTGACCAGGGCGTGGGCCTGATCCCCTGGAGCCCGCTGGCGCGTGGCTTCCTCACGCGGCCCCGCCCCCGGGAAGGCTGGGGCGACACCACCCGCAGCCAGACCGATAACCTGGCCCAGAACTACTACTACCGGGACAGCGATTTTGCCGTGCTGGACGCGCTGGTCGCGCTGGCGGAGGAATTGGGCCACACCCCGGCGCAGGTCGCGCTGGCCTGGATGCTGCACAAGCCGGGCATCACCGCACCGATCATCGGGGCCAGCAAGCTCCACCACCTGGAAGAGCTGGTCGCCGCGGCGGAGATTCGCCTGCCGCCGGAGCAGATCGCCCGGCTGGAAGCGCCCTACGAGCCGAAGCCGATCCTCGGCCATCAGTAGGCCGTAATTGTGCTGGGCGGGGGAACAGCGTGTGTCCCCCCGCCCAGCGCAACTCCCCTGCCCCCTGTGCGTAGAATAGAACAACACCATACCGGACAACGCTATTTACTGGAAAGCGAGTGGGCATGAGTCAGAAAACCCTGGGTGACCGTATTCTCTCTATCGTGGTGGGGACGCTGGGCAGCCTGGTCCCCAGCGGGGTCAGCAGCGCCGTGGATGGCGTGGTGGACTTCGCCTATGTGCGCGTGCTGGGCCTGCCCTTCATCGTGCTGGGCTACCGGCAGAGCGGCAAAACCACGCTGCTGGAATGGCTGCGCAGCGAAACCGCCTACCTGGGCGACTTCGACCCCGATCCCACCGCCGCGGGTGGGGATGCGGTCGGGACATTCGGGGCGAAGGTGGGCGAGGAAGTGATGCGCCTGAAGCCGCGCCGCGACGTGGGCGGCGAATACGCGATGTGGGAAACCGACTGGATTGACCTTTTCCGCGAAGCCAAACCACGCGGCATCATCTTCATGATGGACCACACCAACCCCTACCAGCACAAGGATGCGCTGAATTTCACGCTGCAGATGATCGATGAGGAACCCAGCGCGCGCAAGAACCTGAAGATGTTCATGGTGCTGGTGAACAAGGCCGACCTGTGGGGCGAGGATGCCACCCTGGAAGTCCTGATGGACGACTACCGCAACGAAGTGCGGCGGCTGAAATCCCAGGCGGAGCGCCTGAACTACTATTACCTGATCACAGGCACCAGCCTGCTGGATGGTTCCGGCGTGGACAGCGCCATGACGAAATTCTTCAACGCCATCCGCCCGCGCCCGCGCAAAGACGCCCCGCTCCCATGACCGAGCTGGTGATCGAATACGTGCTGGATGGGCGGCGGCCGGGCTACAACTTCACCACGCCGACCAACGGCCATGACCCCGACACGCTCAAGGCGATCTGGCAGCAGGCCATGCCGCGCGGGCAGGGCTGGCGCGACTATATCGGGGCGCGGGCGCTGAAGTGCTTCCCGCTGGAGGGCGGGCGGCAGGCCGCCATCGCAGAGGTCACGGTCACCGACCAGGCGGATGAGATCGGGCGGCAGGGCATCCGCCGGGCGGAGATCACGCTGCTGGATGGCGCTGACTTCCTGGATTACCTGGCGCTGCGCCTGGCCCTGCTGCCGGAGAAGGCCCGCCAGGAAGCGGAGCGCCGCCTGACCTGGCGGCACTGGAAACAGATCATGGATCGGGCCGCGCCCAAACCCCGCAAACAGGCGGGCCAGATCGTGCTGGCGGGGGAGTACACCGGCCCGGCGGGCTGGCAGGTGATGGAAGCGGCGGTGCTGATCGTGGCGACCTCGCAGCGCGTGCGGGCGCTGAAGGGCTGGCCGCGCGTCCTGCCGCTGACCACGCTCGCGCTGGACCCGCGCGATGAATCGCGGCTGGTAGCCATCCCGCTGGCCAGGCTTTCCCGGCATAATGGCAGCAAGCCGATCGTGCTGGCGTAATATCGAGGGGAAAACCCGCGGGCAAGCGCGGAGGGGGCGCAGCGGCCAGGGCTGGCCTGGCACACCATCTGGGGGAAAAGACACAGGGGCGCACCTGGTGTACGCCCCTGAGCACGATGACGAGTTCAGGTTGTGACGTAACGCTTCCGGAACCGGTCTACAGATCGGTGAGCAGGTTGCCCAGCGCCAGCACGATGAAGGCCAGGAGGGCGAGCACAACCGCCTGGGCATCAAAGAACACGAGGCTGGAGACGAGCAAGGTCAGCAGAGAGAGAACGGCGAGAATCACGGCAACCCAGAAAGTAGCCTGCTTTGGCGCGCTGAGGTTCATGATCTGTCCTTTCACTCAGGCCCGCGCATAATCGCATTATAGTACACTTTCCGAAATCTGTGCTGTAACAATTGCGGGGAGCCACTCGCAAGGAATCACCCGGCCGGCCAGGACAGTTGTGGTTTCCTCCGGCAGGGGGTATGGCGCAGCGCAGCCCCGCCGAACAAGCACACCCGACCGGGCGAGCTGCGCGGTCGGGTGCGCAAACAATCAAGCATCACCGGGCCGCAGGCAGCGCGTCCGCATGCAGGTGAAAGGGGATGCAGGGCGCGTAGGGTCCCACGAACGTCCCGCGCTCCCACTCGTAAACCAGCGCCATCCGCAGCGCCGCCAGGGTGTAAAATATCCGATAGTACGCGGGCAGATTGGGCCGCGTGGCGCTGAGGGTGAAACAACCGCCGGTGTGGTCTTCATACCCGACAGTGATGCTCAGGCCGCCCGCCTCCAGTCCGGGGCGGTCATCCAGCCCGACCCGCCCGTTCTCCCGCACAATCCAGCCCAGCGCCAGGCAGAAGCGCTCCCCCTGGCAGCCCGGCCCATCCAGGATGGTCACGCGATAGCCCTTGCCGATCACGCCCGGCGGGGCCGCCCCCAGCAGGCGCGCCCCCAGCGACCGCTGCGGCAGGGCAAACTGCTCGAAATCCACCGCCCCCCAGGCCCGGCCAGTCTCATGCAGCAGCGTGGCTACTTCCGGCCCCGCCCTGGCCAGAAACCACGCAAACCGTTCCTGTTCAGTGGAGCGGGTGGACGCCACGGCGCGGGCCTGCCTGCGCCTGTGTTCCGCACGGAGAAGTTCCGACATGGCCCGGCTCCTTGCTCCAGTACGACCTGTTACCTCAAGTATAGCTTATGCGCACCTCAGCGTAACCGACAATAGCCTGACATTCCCAGCGCGCTATCCACACGCGCGCCTGACATCCCCCTGACCACAGGGCGAGCGCTCAGGAGCGCTTCGCCTTCTCCTCCTCAGCGTCAATCTCCATCCAGTCGGGCAGCTCCCCGTCTTCCGCCAGGGTGAAGGTCCCCTCCGCGACCATCTCGGCCAGGTAGGGGTCAGGCAGGGCCAGCTCCTCGTGCTTGCGCTTGCGGTAGGTTGTCGTGCCGCGCACCAGGGAATAAGCGCCCACCGCCGCCAGAGCCACCAGCACAACCAGCATCATCACCACCAGGGGGGACAGCGCCGGCTGGGTGACCACCGTCTCAATCATCGCGGGCGGCGGCATTACAACCTCGGCCGCAGGCCCTTCCACGATCTGGACAGCCTCCATGACTACCCTGGAAGCCGAATTCTGCACAGGCATTACGATGAACATTGCCAGGCCAAGTGCGAAAAAGAACGCCAGCCCCATAACCAGGAATAATTGATTCCGGCGCATGTGATATGTCCCCTTCTGTAACGGCCGTCTACTCTTAATACGCAGGCGCGCGGATTTGGTCGCACGGTGGGCGGGGTTACTCACGGTCGGTGCGTTTGGGCTTCTCTGCCAGATCATCGATCCAGTCCGGCAACTCACCGTCATCATCCAGCACCAGCCGCCCCTCGTCGGCCAGGTCATCCGGGTAGGGGTCACGCGGCGCATCTTCCAGCCGGCGCTTGGCCTTGCCAGACGCAGCGCCACCCCGAAGCGACAGCAAAAACACGATCAGCAGCGCCGCAATCCCGATCAACCCGACTATGAACACAAACAACAGCAGCACCGGTATCCCCATCATCAGCGGCCTCCTTCTTCCTTCGTACGGCCCAGGGACGCCATGCGGCGCTGAATCTCGCGCTCGCAGCCAATCCGTTTGGGCTGGTACCAGCCGGGCGACAACCCATCAATGAGCCTCTAGTCATTTATACGCACAGGGTACGGATCTGGTCGCACGGGGGCGGGGTTACTCGCGGTCAGCGCGTTTGGGCTTCTCTGCCAGATCATCGATCCAGTCCGGCAGCTCGCCATCATCATCCAGCACCAGCCGCCCCTCCTCGGCCAGATCATCCGGGTAGGGGTCACGCGGCTCCTCTTCCAGCCGGCGCTTGGGCTTGTGAGGGGCGGCATGCGCCCCCCGCTGCATGATCACGAGGGTCAGCGCCACAGCCAGTATCACCACAACCAGCAGGGCCACCGTAATCATCAGGAAGGGCAGCACCGCCGTCACCGATCTCCGCCTTCTTCCGCGCGGCCCAGGGCCGCCATGCGGCGCTGAATCTCGCGTTCGTAGCCAATCCCTTTGGGCTGGTACCAGCCCGGCTGCTCCATATCCTCCGGCAGGTAGCGCTGGGCCACCCAGCCGCCGGGGTAACTGTGCGGGTACTTATACTCACCCATGTCGCCCATCGCCTGCTTGTAATGCTCGCGCGTGGGGCCGTGGAACGTGTCGCTTTTGTCACGCAGGTAGCCGGGGATGATGCCGGTGCCGTGTTCCTCCACATGGCGCAGCGCCTGCCACACCGCCCCCGCGCTGTTGCTCTTGGGCGCGGTCGCCAGGTACAGACACGCCTCCGAGAGGAAATACGTCCCTTCCGGCATGCCCACCCACTCAAACGCCTGCGCCGCCGCCGTGACCACCACCAGCGCCTGCGGGTCGGCCAGCCCGATATCCTCGCTGGCCAGGATCATCAGCCGCCGCAGGATGAAGCGCGGATCCTCCCCCACGTGGATCATCTTCGCCATCCAGTACAGCGCCGCGTCCGGGTCGGAGCCGCGCACGGACTTGATGAACGCGCTGATCGTGTCATAGTGCTCGTCACCGCCCTTGTCATAGCGCACCGCCCGCTTCTGGATGCTCTCCTGCGCCACCTCCAGCGTGACCCGGGTGATGCCGCGCTCGTCCGGCTCGGTGGTCTCCACGGCCAGCTCCAGCGCATTCAGCGCGGAACGCGCATCTCCGCCCGCCACGCGCACCAGGTGATCCAGCGCCTCGTCCTCCAGCAGGATCGACCGGTCGCCGTAGCCTCGCTCGGAGTCGGTCAGGGCGCGGCGCACCAGCAGCTTGACATGATCATCGCTCAGCGGGGAGAGCCGGAACACACGGCTGCGGGAGAGCAGCGGCCCCACCAGCGAAAAGAACGGGTTCTCGGTCGTCGCGCCGATCAGCACGACCGTGTTGCGCTCCACATGGGGCAGCAGGGCATCCTGCTGGGCCTTGTTCCAGCGGTGAATCTCGTCCACAAAGAGGACCGTGCGCTGGTTGTACATGCCCAGGCGTTCCTTCGCCTGCTCCACGACCTCGCGCAGCACGCCGATCCCGTCCGTGACGGCATTGATCGTGGTGAAGTGGCGTTCGGTGGAGTTGGCGATCACGTTCGCCAGCGTGGTCTTGCCCACGCCCGGCGGCCCCCACAGGATGATCGAGGTCAGGCGGTCGGCCTCAATCGCGCGGCGCAGCAGCCGCCCGCGCCCGATGATATCGTCCTGGCCCACAAAATCATCCAGCGTGCGCGGGCGCATCCGCACGGCCAGCGGCGCATTTTGCTCGGCGCGCTGCTCGCGCGCGTAATCAAACAGGTCACTCATAGGAGGGCCTCAGCCTTTCCTCAGCAGCCGAACATCTGTTTAATTGTAACGCAGGAGGGGCGGCCAGTCACGAGGCATACCGCAGCGAGCGCCCGCTCCCTTGCAGCGGGAGGGACGCTCGCGAGATTGATGGCAGGCCGCGAATGCTACGGGGTGTAGCCGTCGGTCAGGGTTTGCATGAAGGCGACGAGCGCCGCTTCCTCATCCGCAGACAGGTCGAGATCCCCAAGCTCCTCGATGTTCACGTTCTGCGACACTTCCGGCGCAGGCCAGGATCCCACATCGCGGGTGTTGTAGAAGTGAACGATCTCCTCCAGCGACTTGAAGTAGCCGTTGTGCCCGTAGGCGCGCACAAACCCCGGGTAGGGCCGCATATCAACGTTACGCAGCGTCGGCACCTTATGTTTGCCCCACTCGTCGTCATACCCGGTTTCGCCGATAGACTGGAGGAACCCGCCCAGGCCGGGGTCTACCCAGGCGGCGCCATCCGGATTGTAAGCCGCCGGCATGGAGTAGAACGGATTCTGCGGGTTGCGCGGGATGCCGAGGTTGTCATAGGTGAAGTCCGTGAACAGCGGCGGCTCGCCGGTCGGGCCAGGCTCGCTCAGGTGACACAGGTTGCACATCGCGTCGCCATTGAACAACTCCAGGCCCCTTGCCTCCTGATCCGTGAGCACAGCCTCACCCCTCAGATATGCATCGTACTTTGACGAGAAGGGATTGACCTCATCCGACGCCTCATAGGCCGCTATGGCACGGGCAATGTTCTCGTAGAATTCATTCACGCCGCGCGCGCAGTCGATGCGCCCATAAACCGACTGGTACAGCCCTGCATAGTCGGCCTTCCTGACGACCAGGCACACCAGGCGCGCATCCGGCAGGGCCTGCTCCAGCGGGTTCAGGAACGGCCCCTGGGCCTGTTCGGCCAGCGGGTCACCCAGCACCAAGCCGGTCGCCCGGCCATCCCAGAACATCCCGCCGATCCAGAGTCCCTCTTCTCCATCGAAATACAGAACCGGGCTGTCACCGCCATAGGCGGCGGTCGGCGGTTTACGGTTACCGAAGTGGTTGGGCAGCGCGCCCTGGTAGACGGCTCCGCCAGCGTTAATCCACGAATCGGGGCCGGTAAAACCCACCTCCGGCGCGTGGCAGGTGGCACAGGACTGCTGCCCGTTGATCGAAAGCGCCGGATCGAAGAACAGCTCTTTGCCAAGTTGTTCTTCAGCCGTAAGGGAACCCTGTGCCTGGGTCGTCCCCAGGACACCCAATAACACCACCGCCAGGGCGGCGACAGCCGTGACAACAACAAGACGTCTGGCTAACATAAGTCCCCCTGTTTCAAATTACTCTGGATTGAAGATGGTGTGAATGCCAGCGCCGTATCTCGGCTCAGACGAGCAGAGGGTCAGGCCCGATCTCAGTGAAGCGCCATGCGGACGGGGTGAACATGCCGCGCACAATTGAAGGGGGGATGGTCTGCAGGCGTTGATGGGGGGCAGCAATACGTGACGGGCATAGCGTCACGAGGAACAGGGGTGCGGCAGGATGGCGAAAACCAGGCCCACGCGAATTATGTACAGCCAGTGTAGCATGTAAGTCGGTATGGATGATCCAAATAATAGTTAAAAGTGACTTGCGATCCTGCTGGAAGCAGCGCCGGTCAATCTGAGCGGGCGCTCCCCCTGCCCCCTGAGCCACGAATCACCGGACAAAAAACAGGCCAGCCCGCGGGGGGCCAGCCTGCCGAATGCTGCGGTATGGGCGGCGCGTTACTCGACGTCGTTGAACGTCCAGTAGCGGTTGGCGAAGAAGTTCCAGAACATGACGATGGCAATCGAGATCGCCTGGGCGATGTTGCTGCCCAGCTGGTTGATGCCCGTCGCGTCCAGCGGGGTGGAGAGCAGCGACGCCCCCAGATTGCCGAAGAAGCTGAAGGTCGCCCCCACAAAGATCAGCCGGAACACCAGCCCCACCACGCTGACCACAAAGAACTGCGCCAGCTGCTTTCTGGCGCTGCGCGAGCGCGAATCGGGGAACGTCCAGTAGCGGTTCCACAGGTAGTTACTCAGCACGGCGGAGGTGAACGCGATCCCGGTCGCCAGCGCGACCTTGAGGCTTTCATCCGGCGGCGCGGGGACGAGCAGCGTATGCTGCAGGATGTTCAGCGCCGTAAAATCGACCACCGCCCCGATCACGCCGACGATGGCGAATTTCAGGAACCGATCGACTTCCTTAGCCCTGCCCCCAAAACGGCTGGCCACCCACCAGATCAGGGCGTCCAGCGGGTTGCGCTTGTGTGTTTGATTCACGGCTGTTCCCATGCGCGGCCTTCTGCTGCTCCGGATAATCATGCCAAACCCGCGCCATTTGACCACAGAACGAGCGCGGATGCCAGTCTCAAAATAGCACACTTCCCCGGATCAGGACATCAGGCCGGGAGTTTTCAGATGAATTTCACACAACAACAACCAGCCGGGGCAGCGGATTCCTCCCCTGCCCCGGCCCACAACACGCAGGAAACGCGCCCCTGCTGTTATTCGCGCAGCTTCGCGCCCAGCTTCTGCTCCGCCGCTTTCACGATCTTCTGGCGCAGCTTGTTGATCGCCTTTTCGTTGAGCGTCTGGTCGGGCGCGCGGAAGGTCAGCGCGTAGGCCAGGCTCTTCTGCCCGGCCGGGATCGGCTCCCCGGTGTACACGTCGAACAGGCGCACAGCTTCCAGCAGGTCGCCGCCCGCGTCACGCAGGACGGCTTCCACCTCGGCGGCCAGCGTCTCCCCATTGACCACCAGGGCCAGGTCCTGGTAGACCGCGGGCTGCGTGGGAACCGGCGCCACAAGGTGCATGGCCCGGGCCGCCTCCAGGATGGCATCCAGGTCCAGCTCGGCCAGCATCACCGGCAGATCATCCGGCAGGTCGAACGCCCCCAGGACTTTAGGATGCGCCTCGCCCAGCAGGCCGCATGCCCGCCCGCCGATCAGCAGGTTAGCCACCCGGCCGGGGAAGAACGTGCTGTGTTCACCCGGAGCGAAACTCACCGCCGGCACATGCAGCCCGTCCAGCAGCGCCTCGATCACGCCCTTCAGGTCGTAAAAATCGACCAGCCCTTCACGCGGCGGCAGGTCCCAGTTCGGCACGTCACGCGGGCCGGCCAGCAGCAGGCCCAGGCGGCGCGGCTCCGCGGGCAGCCCCTGCCCGGCCTGGTGGAGATACACCGCCCCGATCTCAAACAGCCGCACGCGCGCGGTATGGCGCAGATTCTCCGCGGCCACGCCCAGCAGCCCGGCCAGCAGCGTGTGGCGCAGCACGGTCTTATCGACCGAGATCGGGTTCGCCAGCGTCACGTAATCCGCCTGCGGCAGGCTGGACTGCGCCCCAGGCGGCGTGAGCTGGGCTTCCCGTTCCGGCGTGGTGAAGCGGTAGTTGATCACCTCGTGCAGGCCGAGACCGGCCAGCAGGTCGCGCGCCCATTCCTCGTTCTGCAGGGCGGGGTTGCTGCGCTGTGGGGGCAGCAGGTCATCCATCACCGTGTCAGGGATGCGGTCATAGCCGTAAATGCGCGTGATCTCCTCGATCAGGTCGGCCTGCCCGATCACGCCCGTCCCGATGTCCAGGCGGTGGTCGGGGACGATCACGCGCAGCGTATCGCCCGCAATCTCCACCGTGAACTGCAGGCGGCGCAGGATGTCCGCGATCTCGTCCGCGCTGAAGTCCATGCCCGTGATGCGCTGCACCTCGGATACCGGCAGGTCGACCGTCACCGTTTCCGGCGGGAGCGGGTAGTTATCCACCGTGCCGCGGGCCACCGTGCCGCCGCCCAGCACGCGCATCAGCTCCGTGGCGCGCAGGATACCCCGCTCCGCCTGACCGGGATGCACGCCCCGGCTGAAGCGCGTCCCCGCCTCTGAGCTGATCTTCAGCGACTGCATCGTGCGGCGCACGTTGATGAAGTTCCAGTTCGCCGCCTCCAGCAGGATGCTGCGGCTGTCCGGCTGGACTTCGCTCTCCAGGCCGCCCATCACCCCCGCCAGGCTCAGCGCCCCAGCGGTATCGGCCACCAGCAGGTTGTGCGCCTGCAGCTTATGCACCGAATCATCCAGCAGGGTCAGTTCCTCGCCCGGCTCCGGCAGGCGGGTGATGATCGTGGGGATGCTGGCGCCAGACTGCGCCGCACGACGCTGCACGATATCCCAGTCGAAGGCGTGGAGGGGCTGGCCCGTCTCCAGCATGACGTAATTGGTGATATCCACGATGTTGTTGATCGGGCGCATCCCGGCCTTGCGCAGCCGAAGCTGCATCCACTGGGGCGAGGGTTTGATCGTCACGTCCTCGATCAGGGTCAGGACAAAGCGCGGGTTCAGCTCCGGCTCCTGAATCTCGATCTGCACGCGCCCCTCAATTGCCGGCCCCTCCATCAGCACATCGGTGGGCGGGTAGCGCATCTCCACGCCCAGCAGCGCGGCCACTTCGCGCGCCACGCCCGCCACGCTCCAGGAACGGGCCAGGTTGGGCGTCAGCTCGATGTCAAGCACTACATCCCCCAGAACGTCCTGCAGGGGCGCGCCCGGCGCAAACCCGGCGACCACCTCGTCCTCCAGCAGCATGATGCCCTCATGCTCATCGCTGAGGCCAAGCTCCTTCTCCGAGCACACCATCGACTTGTTGTAAACGCCGCGCAGCTTACGACCCTTGAGGATCATGCGCTGCGGGGTCTCGCTGTGCCCGTCCCAGACTTCGGCGCCTTCCTTCGCAAAAGGCGACCACAGCGGCGGGTTCAGCGGCCCGGCGTCTTTGTAGGGGTACAGGTTCGGCGCGCCGGTCACGCACGCTTCCAGCTCCTCGCCGCCGTACTCCACCAGGGCGATCACGAGGCGGTCGGCATCGGGGTGGGACTTCACTTCCACGATCTTGCCCAGCACGAGCTTGTCACGGTCCCAGACGAGATGATCCGAAGGCGGCACGGTTATGCCGGGAACCCGGCTCTGCGGCACGCCGATATACCTGATCTTGCCGACTTCCAGCCCGGCCAGCGTCAGGCGCTCGGCCAGCACTTCGGCGGGCATATCGGCGGGGATGTCTACATAGTCCTTGATCCAGCTAATGGGTACGAGCATTTCGCGATTCTTCTCCCAGCAAGCGGTGCTGCCGGGGGCCATTGGGCAGCGGCCCCCGGCGCACGATTCTCACACAATTAGTAACGCAGGCGCGCCACAATCGACTGCCCATCCGGGAGGTCGGCAGCCTCCACCGCGTACACAGCGCCGCCGTGCTTGAGCGTCTGGCGCGCGGCCAGGTTGATCAGGTCGCCGGCGGCCGGATCGTCCGGCTCCAGCAAGGTCAGGCCGTTCGTTTCGCTGTCGAATTTGCCCCACTCGACAGCCCCCCACACCACAAACAGTTCATCCACGCGGGCATGGTGCGCGGCGTCCAGCACATCCACCAGCCGGTCGGCCACCTGTTCGCCCTGCCCGGCCTGCTGGCGATAGCGCCCCAGGGCCTTGTCCTTCACCGCGGCAAAATGCGGCTCCACCAGCTTCCAGGCCCGATCATGGATCTGGTCAGGGCGCAGCTCATCCGGATTCCCGCTGAGCGTTTTGGCGACCAGGTTGGGGTGCGTGCTGACCTCCCGGTAGAGGGTCGTCAGCTCGTCAACGCCTGCCAGAACAAGCGGCGCATGGGTGTCATCATCGATCGCCTCCAGCAGCGCGGCATCGATCTCGCGCAGGTAGCGCAGCAGCGCCTCATCCTCAAAACCATCAATTTCACCGCCATGACCATGAAATGCCGCATCACGACCTCCGCCGCTGGCGCTGGACGTGCTGGTGTGGAACTGGAGATGCTTCTGCACCCGGTCGTAGGCCATCACCGCCGCCAGGCCATCAGGGGCATCCTCGAGCTCCAGCTCCGCCGCCAGCTCACGCGTGCCCTGGTACAGCCGCACCTGCTTCTGGCTGAGGCTGAGCACATAGAACTGACCGCCTGTCATCAGCAGCGGCAGCAGCGGGCTGATGTTAAAGCGGGAGCTGACTTCCACCAGCTCGCCGAAGCGCAGCGGCAGACGGTAGTGGTGCTGGACATCCTGGGCCAGGAATACGGCCAGGCCGTCGGCCTGGTGCTGCCAGAAATGCGAATCCTGCAGGAGCTCCTCGCCATGGGCGAGCAGGGCCTCCCAGTCAGGCCGGCGCAGCCCGGCGGCCTGCAGCGCCTCCTCAGCCTTGCGCAGCAGGTTCTTAAAGCGGATCGGGTCCTGCTGCTGGTCGGCCCCCGCCCGGTGGGTGGGCAGGTAAATCGACACATGCGGGCCTTCCTGGGCCGCAAACAACCCCTGCAAATCACGCTTGTCAAAGACCGTCATGGCATACTCCGTTTCACTATACTCACAGTAATCATCGCACTACAGTACTCACCTTACCGAACGATACTTCCGAGCATAACGAATCGGTCTTGGAATGAAGCTAGAATAGCCGTATCTTACCCTTAAGGTCGCAGGAGCACCCCACAAATCCTTAAGCCTCTCGCCCTATACAGCTTGTAGCGGCAAGCGGCGTAGCGAAAACCTTCAGTTCTTCGCGCGGCCCGATTCTATCTGCCGCTTTATCGAGCCGATGAAACCCTGCAGCGTCGCGCCTGCTTCTGAACAGGCGTGTTCCAGGCTCTCAGCCTGCTGCTCGTCCAGATACTTCAGACGTTGCGCCAGATGCGCGTAGTACTCAACTTCGCGAAGTGACCCCTGCGCAATATGCAGAAAGTGCAGGAAATCCTTCAAATACTGCCGCCCTGTGCCTTCGGCGATATTCGCCGGCACACTGACCGCCGCGCGGCGCACCTGACTGGTCAAGCCGAAGCGCTCCTCTTCTGGAAAGGTGCTCGTCAGCGTATAGACCAGCACCGCCAACTCGTCTGCCTTCTGCCAGGCAATTATCTTTCGAAAATCGCGCATCGCTTTTCGCTTGTCGCTGGACGCTTGTCGCTCACCGCTAAAACTGATTCAGGAACCGCAGGTCGTTGCCCCAGAAGTAGCGTATGTCCTGAATGCCGTGTTTCAGCATCGTGATGCGCTCCGGCCCGATGCCGAACGCGAAGCCGCTCCACGTCGTCGGGTCATAGCCGCCGTTCTGCAGCACCACCGGATGCACCATGCCACAGCCGCCGATCTCCAGCCAGCCGGTGTACTTGCACACGTTACAGCCCTCGCCGCCGCACAGGATGCAGTCCACGTCTACCTCGGCGCTCGGCTCGGTGAACGGGAAGTGCGAGGCGCGGAAACGCACCCGTCGATCCGCGCCGTACATGCGCCGCGCGAACTCGGTCAGCGTGCCTTTGAGGTCGGTCATGCGGATGTTGCGCCCGATCGCCAGCCCTTCCACCTGGTTGAACTGCACCTCGCTGCGGGCCGTGATCTGCTCGTAGCGGTAGCACATGCCCGGCAGGATCACGCGGATCGGCTTCGTGCCGTTCGCCCCATACTCGCGCATGGCATGAATCTGGCCCGGTGAGGTGTGCGTGCGCAGGATCACGCCCGGCTCGGTGGTATAGAACGTGTCCCACATGTCGCGGGCGGGATGGTGCTGCGGGATGTTCAGCAGCTCGAAATTCACTTCGTCAGTCTCCACGTCGCGGCTGCGATACACCTGGAACCCCATCTCGGCCCAGATCGCGTAAATCTCGCGCAGCGTCTGCGTGGCGGGGTGCAGATGCCCGCGCGGCGTGACCCGCCCCGGCAGCGTCACATCGATCTGGCCCTCTTCCATGCTGCGGGCCAGCTCCTGCTCCCGGATCAGGGTTTCCTGCTCCGCGAAGGCGGTCGTCAGCAGGTTTTTGATCTCGTTGGCCCGCTTGCCGAACGCCGCCCGCTCCTCCGGGGGGAGCTGCCCGGTCTGGCGCAGCAGGAGCGTCACTTCACCCTTGCGGCCGATCGTGCGGCGCTCCCACTCCGTCAGCGCGTCCGAGGCGTTGATCTGCCCCAGCGCGTCCAGCGCCTCCTGATAAAGCGCTTCCAGTTTCTCCAGCATGTGGCATCCTCCACAAACAAAAAAGCCCGCATCCCTGCAGGGACGCGAGCCTGATCCACTCACGCGGTACCACCCTGATTGCCGGCGCAGCAAGCTGCGGCCAGCCACTCAATTTACCGTCGCCAACCGGACGCGTCGTCCGCCGGGTAACGGCTGCCCCGGTAACGCTGGGCCTGCGGAGCAGACTACTGATCCATCCTGGTGGACGGACGTTCCCCTGTCAGCTCGGGAGGGAATTTCGTCGGGGGTCACCGGCAAACGCTTGCAATCTGTGGCGCTTGCTCCCTGGGCGGCGCTAGCCCCGCCTACTTATCTCCGTCATCGCTTTTGAGCGGTGTTGTATCGTATTGGCTAACATTATGCCGGACAATCCCGACCGTGTCAACGGGTCATTCTGCCGGGAGTGTCTAAGATCAAGTAGG